>Ga0214164_1000732_pt1 | contig 20646 bp, 16 predicted proteins | sample TroBogepilimnion_13_FD_153003 | JGI IMG/M metagenome (GOLD analysis project Ga0214164, IMG submission 153003) | Freshwater microbial communities from Trout Bog Lake, WI - Practice 03JUN2009 epilimnion v4 | ecosystem: Environmental > Aquatic > Freshwater > Lake > Epilimnion/Euphotic zone ...
TTATGCCCCTGCTTGCTCCTGAGACCTTTGCCAAGGTGCGCATCGAGGAGGCTAAGGCCGAGATGATCAGAACAGGATCGACACCGGTCTCAAGCGCCTGTCGTAAGGTGATCAGCGCTAAATCTGTCTTCCCATCTAGCGTGGCATCAGCAACGTCATAGCCTGTTGTCTCTACCCGGCCCTGATGAAACTTCTCAATATCGGCTACATCAATCGTCTTGCCAGCTGCCACATCTGCTGCCAATTGGGAAGCGGCGCCACTCAACTCTCGCAGGTCCGAACCAAGTGCATCAACCAGGGCTTGCACGGCATCGACTGAGATCTTTCGCCCAGCCCGAGTAAATTCATCATGAACGAATTGAGCCTTCTCGCCATCCTTCTTAATCGCATCAACGGCGATGATCTCCGGCTTCAACTTCTTGACCTTATCGAGCAGAGCTTTTCCTTTTACTCCGCCCTTATGCCAGAGGACGAGTGCGACGGTCTCGTCGGGGTTGGAGAGGTATTCACTAATCTCATCTTGTAGATCAGCGGCGAGTTCTTGAATCTCACGTAAGACGATGACGCGATCTTCGCCAAATAAAGAGGGCGCGAGTGCATCCGTGATGGCACCGAGTTCAATCTCTGAACAATCTAACTGCGTCACAGTCGCCCCAGGAATCTTGGCGATCGCAGCAGAGATCGCTCGGTCAGCGAGAATCGATTCGCCACCTTGAATAAGCGTTAACCCCACGAGATATCCCACCACTTCTTACGTTGTGTGCTGATCCTAAGGTCTGCGTCAACAGCAATCGCTCCATCTTGGTCAGTTCGGTAGACGGCGATCCCTCGGTTTAAGAGGGCGGCGATCGTTGACGGCGCCGGGTGGCCATAGGAATTTCCCACCCCCACGCTGATCAGGGCGATGCGTGGTTTGAGCGCATCGACAAGTGGCAAGTATTGGTAGGCCGAACCGTGGTGACTCACCTTCATCACGGTAACCGGCCCGAGGGCGTTGAGTAAGCCACTTCGAACGATCTCCTCTTGGGCTGGAGGCTCAGTATCCCCGGATGTGAAGAAGGTGAGCCCTGAGATGTTCACAAGCAAGGCAATACTTGAATTGTTAATGCCCGAACCATCGCCGGGGAGTGAAGGCAGATTAAGTTTCTGCGTTGTTGGCCATAAGGCAAGAATCTTTACTAGACCCTTACTGCTTTGAAATTGGGTTGATTGGCCTTGAGTAACAATGCTGATCCGCTCACCACGCAGCAACGAGATCGTCTGCTGATACTCAAATGCAGGTTGCGGATTATTTGAGATCCAGACTGCGCCAATATGTCTATTTCTCATGACCCCTGATAAGCCATTGACATGGTCGGCGTGAAAATGCGTAAGAACTAGCAGCGGAACATCACGTATATGCAGAGATGAGAGGCAGTTATCCATGAGATCTGGATCAGGCCCGGTATCAATCACGAGTGCAGATCCTCCGCCGAGATTGATGACCGCGCCATCACCCTGTCCCACATCACAGTTCACGATCACCCATGACTCTCCAGGCCACCCCATTACTGTGAATACATGAATAGCTACCGCGCTTATAAGAAGAAATATGAGAGTCTTAAAAGCCCGTCTAACAAGTAAGAGTGTCACCCCGAGGGCGATTGCCGCTCCGGTAAAACTCTTCGGTACCTGCAGCACTGGAACCGCACCGCAGGTATGCGCAACAAAGACGACCCACACTGAGAAGGGCTTACATATGAGTAGAAGCAAATGTGAGATCCCTGCTGAGACGGGTGATAGGAGCGCTGCGATGAAGCCAATAACTGTGATCGGTCCTACTGCTTCAGCAACGAGGAAGTTTGCTGGCAAAGCAATCAAGCTGAACTGCCCCGAGATTGCAATAATCAGTGGCGTGCAGAAGATTGTTGCGGCCATTGGTATTGCTAATAACTCAACCACTTTTTTATAGCGAGTAAATCGAGCGAAGAAACCCGTCAGAGTCGGCGAGAGAATGAGGATGCCTGCAGTTGCACTTACTGAAAGTGCGAAGCCCGGGTCGATCGCTTGAAAGGGATCAATGAGTATGAGTCCACCGATCGCTAGCCCTAAGGCGGGGAGCGCTGAAGTGCGCACACCACGAGCTCTACCCAGCAAGAGCACAGAGGTCATGACGGATGCCCGCAACACCGATGGTGAAGGACGCACAAGGAAGATAAATGCAATGAGCACAAGGGCGGTGATAATGATCCGAGTGCGCAGTCGACGCACAACGAATTGAAGACCCCACAATAGGAAGGAGGCAATGATCGCAAAATTCTCACCACTTACCGCTGTGAGATGTGTCAGACCAGAGCGTTTCATATCCGATTGGAATTCGGGGCTTTCAAGGGAGGTATCGCCAAGTACTAATCCAGGAATGAGTGCTCCGCCTGCGCCACCGATCGAGAGTGAGCTCCTTCTGAAAGCAGCACGAATTGATCCTGCTACTCGATTGATGGGGTCGCTCTTTCGAAGTTGTTGAAGTGTCGACCGAGCAGAGATCAGCGCCGCGACTCGTCTCTCTGTCGTAGAAAAGATGGTTCCATTACCTGTGATCTGCGAGCCTGGCAAGAAGTGGACTGCCTTACTGCTTGTAATGCGCACAGGTAAGTGAAGTGAATATGCAACGCCATCGATTCGACCCTGATTGAGCACTGCAAGAAAAGTTGTGCTTGCCTGTTTGATATGTGACCCAATCACTTTGCTTTTGCCTAGTACAGGATCGGTTTCAACCGTTGCGATAAATGTGATCGAATGGGCCGAATGAAGTGGTGAGTGGGCTAGTGCCTGAAGGCGGATCAAACTTCCTGCACCACCAACCAGAAGGGCGACTACTAAGAGAAGATAAGAACTGCGCTTGCCGCTCCTAGCCATATCGCTAATCCCACTAAGAAGAGAGCTAGATGCGAAGTTGAGATTTTACGATTGCGAATTTCGCTTTTCCAAAACCTGGAACCTTTGCGATTCCATCGATCGAGGTGAACTTTCCGTGTGCATTGCGATAAGCAATGATCTTCGCCGCCATTACCGGACCAACTCCAGCGAGGACCTCAAGCTGTGCGGCATTTGCAGTATTGATATTGACGACCGCAGTGCTGCTCTTTCCGCGCTTGCTGCCTACCTTCGTTGTGGAGGTAATTACCGGCGGCGCTCCCACCACAATCTGCTCTCCATCGACTAAAAGATGTGCCAAGTTAATATCGGTCAACGCAACACCTTTGAGCGCTCCCCCAGCGGCGGCAATCGCATCAGCCGCCCGTGACCCTATCGGGAGCGTATAGATCTGTGGATGAAGCACCTTTCCTGCGACATCAACGACGATCGTGGATGGGGTTGGAGTGGCGGGTGCCATGGGCGCGAGTGAGATCGTCGGCTTGGGCGTCGGTGAGGCATTTCCTTGGGCGAGCGAGAAGAAGAGCGCCCCAAGCGCTAGGAATCCGCCGAAGATGATGTAGAGATTGCGACGTTGTACTTCACTTAACTCAGGAATTTGAAACATGGGGCGAAGGTACTTCTCCCCGGCGCTCACTTCACTGAAGTGAATCTTCTCCTGTTAATTAAATAACGATGTTAACAAGTTTTGGAGCGCGAACAATCATCTTCTGGATTGTTGCACCCGCAATGGCGGCCGCAATCTCGGGATTCACGAGAGCTAACGCTTCAAGTTCGGCATCGGTGATATCTGGTGAGACCTCGATACGATCCTTAATCTTGCCATTCACCTGGAGGATCACCACAACCGAATCTTCAGTGAGAAGAGTGGGATCGATGGTTGGCCAGCCTGCTAGCGCAACTGATGGCTTATGACCAAGGAGTGACCACATCTCTTCAGCAGTGAATGGTGCAACGAGTGAGAGTGAGATCGCAATCGCCTCTGCTGCTTCGCGGACTGCAGGATCTTGTGGGCCGCAACCGCTATCGATCGCCTTTCGAGTCGCATTGACGAGCTCCATCGTGCGCGCAACTGCAACGTTGAAACGATACGTCTCAACAGCTAGAGAGATATCTCGCAATGATTTATGCGTCACTTTACGGAGCGCTAGATCACCGGTGGTGAAATCGACGCCCGCAGCGCTCTCGACATCTTGAGAGATACGCCACGCGCGATTGAGGAATTTGAGAGATCCCGATGGTGAGACATCAGCCCAATCGATGTCATCTTCTGGCGGTCCAGCAAAGATCAATGAGACACGGACTGCGTCAACGCCATGAGTGTCGAGCTGTTCAGAGAGGCGGACTAAATTGCCACGACTCTTTGACATCGCCGATCCATCCATCAGGACCATGCCCTGATTAAGTAGACGAGTAAATGGCTCGGTGAAATTTAATAGCCCGATATCGTGTAAGACCTTGGTGAAGAAGCGTGAGTAGAGCAGGTGGAGAATCGCATGAGTTACGCCACCAACGTATTGATCAACTGGCGCCCACTGTTCTACTAACTTCTTATCGAAGGCTTGAGCCGAATCATCTGGGTTGGTGTAGCGCAGGAAGTACCATGAAGAATCAACAAAGGTATCCATCGTGTCAGCATCGCGCTTTGCTGCCGCCCCGCATTGTGGGCAAGAGACGATGACCCAAGAATCTGCTGCGCCTAGCGGTGACGTTCCTGCTGGCTTAAGGTCGAGTCCCTGTGCGCTTGGAAGTTCAACGGGGAGTTGCTCTTCTGGTACAGCAACTTCGCCACAGCTCTCGCAATGAATGATCGGAATCGGGGTACCCCAGAAGCGCTGGCGCGAGATGAGCCAATCACGGAGGCGATAATTCTTCGCAGCTTTCCCGAGTTTGCGATCAGCAAGTACGTCGATGATCTTTGTGATCGCATCGCTCTTTGAGAGTCCGTTAAGTTCACCCGAGTTGATCAATGATCCTTCACCGACTGTTGCAATCCCAGTCTCGTTCGGATCCTCTTCCCCGGTCTCGAGAACTACGCGAACCGGTAATTTCATCGCACGAGCAAAATCCAAGTCGCGTTGATCATGCGCTGGAACCGCCATGATCGCGCCAGTGCCATAGTCAGCGAGAACGTAATCAGAGGCCCAGATCGGCAACTTCTCGCCATTGACTGGGTTGATCGCGTATCTATTGAGGAAGACGCCGCTCTTTGGGCGATCCGTCGCTAAGCGATCGATATCGCTGGCTGCCTTGATCGTCTCGAGATACTGTGAGAATTCAAGTTCAACACCAGTGCCTTGTACGAGTTCAGCGGCAAGTGGTGAATCCACTGCCACAACCATGAAGGTTGCGCCGAAGAGTGTGTCCGGCCGAGTTGTATAAATCGTGATCGGCTCGTTACGTCCTTCGATCTCAAAGGTTACTTCTGCACCAATGGATCGCCCGATCCAGTTGCGTTGCATCTGCAGAACTTTTTCAGGCCAGGCACCTTCGAGTTGATCCATATCGTCGAGTAAGCGATCGGCGTAATCGGTGATCTTGAAGTACCACTGGTTCAACTTCTTCTTCGTGACCGCGGTATCGCAACGTTCGCATAAGCCAGCTACAACTTGTTCATTGGCGAGAACAGTCTGGCAATTCGGGCACCAGTTAACAGGTGAATCTTTTCGGTAGGCCAAGCCCTTCTTGTACATCTGCAAGAAGATCCATTGATTCCATCGGTAATACTCTGGATCGCTCGTGTGAAGTACTCGGTCCCAGTCGAAGGAGCAGGCATATCTGCGCATCGATGCCTTCTGCACCGCGATGTTCTCATAGGTCCATTCGCGTGGATCGGATCCACGTTTGATCGCTGCATTCTCGGCAGGTAGACCAAAGGAGTCCCACCCGATTGGGTGCATGACGTTGTAGCCTTTTTGAATCCAGTAGCGAGCGATCACATCGCCCATTGCATACGCTTCGGCGTGGCCCATATGAAGATCACCTGATGGGTAAGGGAACATATCCAACACATAACGCTTCGGACGTGGATCATCGGCGCGGCCGGATTTAAATGGTTCGATCTGATCCCAGATAGGAAGCCACTTTGCTTCTACGCCATGGATGTCATATGCCTCATGCTCTGCCATTGACGCTACCTATCCTTCCCACGAGACGCCGGTGAGCTCTTCGCTCACTTCCCAAAGATTGCGGGCAAGGCTCTGATCATAGGCGAGAGCTTTTCCATGGGTGAACTTTGGCGTGCCACGCATCTCCCCCAAGCCGTTCGGGCCAAGGTAAGAAGCGCCTAAAAGATTTGGGTAGGTCGCAGCACAAAGGGCTGGGTACGCACCTTCCAACGGAGTCTGCGCCAAGAGTGCGCTCGTTGCAATCATCACCTTTGCTTGAAAACTTCTGCCAGCCATCATTGGGCCAACCTTTTGGAGATTGGTATTTGCCCAACCAGGATGGCACGCGATTGAAATGAAATCCCACTTTTCACGTAGGCGAAGACGTTCGATCTCATTTGTGAAAAGTAGATTCGCCAACTTGCTATCACCATAGGCAGACCACGGCGAGTACTTTCCTTTACCGAGGGCGCGAGTTCGGATCTCTTCTTTGCTGTGATCGCCAAAGGTTCCGAGGCGATGAGCCTGGGATGCCATCGAGATAAGTCGTCCCTTAATCTGTGATTTGATAAGTCCGGCGAATGCAAAGTGGCCAAGATGGTTAGTGCCAAGTTGCATCTCAAAACCATCTGCGGTCAATCGATATGGGATCGCCATAACGCCGGCATTTAATATGACAACATCAAATGGCGTAGTGACCTTTGCAGCTGCTTCACGCACCGAGGCGAGATCGGCTAGATCTAATTCGAGCAGATGTGCAGCACCGCTCTGCTCTTGGGCGCGTGCACCCTTCTTGAGATTGCGGGCGGTGATGGTAACTTCGCCACCTTTTGCGGTGAGAGCAGTTGCGGCGGCAAGACCGAGTCCACTTGTTGCGCCAGTGATCAGGAATTTCTTTCCACTTTGATCGCTCATATTGACGTTCGTCCACGCCTTTGGGATCTGGAAGCCGGAGTCGCGATATCTGTTCATAGAGTGGAGCTGAGGGGACTTGAACCCCTGACCCCCTGCATGCCATGCAGGTGCGCTACCAGCTGCGCCACAGCCCCGTTTCTTGATCGCTCAAGCGAACGTGAGGAGTAGACCTTATCTAACTCCCGCTCTCGTTGCCAAAGAGCGGCTCTGGAAGTGAGCCGGCATTATGTTCGGTGAGGCACCATTGGCCCGCATGATTCTTCTCAAGGACTGACCACGAAGCATTCGAGAGCCCACCTAGTTTGGCCCACTGATCCAGCGGAAGTTCGAGGATCGCACCAAGAATGCAGCGCGCTGACCCGCCGTGTGTCACAAAGACGACAGTGCCATCGACTCCAGCAATCTCTCTTTCGACAACTGCAAGGGCTCGAGCTGCTACCTCTGTTCGGCGCTCTCCGATTCCACCAGCTGGGCGATCGTCGCCATAGAGCCAACCGACGAAGTTCTCTTCATCATCGGCTCGATTTTCAATTCCAGTCTTGCCTTCCCAATTGCCGCCATTGGTCTCGCGCAGCCCGGCATCGATGATGATCTCAAGGCCAGATAACTCTGCTAGAGCACCTGCTGTTTCACGTGTCCGACCTAAATCACTCGAGACGATCTTGATGGGATTGAGCCCAAGGAGAACTTTTGCGGCATGTTCAACCTGAAACTTGCCCACCGCATTTAAAGCAATATCTGTATGTCCTTGAAACCTATTCTCAATATTCCAGTCTGTCTGACCATGACGCCAGAGAACAATGCGTGGAGTGCTCACGATGAGGAACTAACGGCTCTCTTCGATGACAAGTGGAAGTCGGGCGCAGTCGTTCCAGAGGCGATCGAGCATGTAGAAATTTCGTAGCTCTTGCGTCTGGATGTGGACGACGAGATCTGAGTAATCGAGCAGGATCCATTGACCCTTACCCTCTTTGCGAATCGGCTTCTCGCCAATCTTGGCAAGTGCTTCAAAGACGCCATCAGCAATAGCTTCTGCTTGGCGATCCGTCGATGCAGTACAGATAAGAAAGACTTCTGAAAGCAACATCTGCTCTGTCATATCGAGCGCAACAATATCCGTACCTAATTTTTCAGCTACTGCCGTCGCCGCTAATTGAGCGAGATCTGAGACTGATTTACTTGCTGCCATATAAGCCATTTTCTTTGATGTAGGTGCGGACTGATGGAGAGAGCATCGGAGCGAGATCAGCGCGCTTTGCGATTGCCTCGCGAACCATCGTGGCACTGAGATCAATCGCCTTAATTTCAACTTCCGCGAATCCAGATTTGAGTGGACCGCTCTGACCAATCTGACCGGGTCGCTTCACAACGAGAATATCTACGATCTTCTTAAGGGCCTCTGCGCGATACCACTCATCAAATTTCCCGGCAGCGTCGCTACCAAGAATGATGGTGAAGGAATCTCGGGGATAGACCATGCGCAATTGGTTGATTGTGTCGATCGTAAAGGTAGGGCCAGATCGATTGACCTCAAGGTCTAAGACCGAGACCTTCTCTTGAAGCGCATCAGGCAGATCGGCGAGGGCAGCTGTGCACATCTCGACGCGGTGGGCTCCGCTGGCAGCGGGCTTATCAGTACGAAGGCGTGGCTGACCTGACGGAATGAGAAAGAGTGAATCGAAGCGCGATTCAACTGCTGTGAGTATTCGGAGGTGACCGAGGTGAATCGGGTCGAAGGTGCCGCCGAGAATTCCTATCTGTGCGATGAGATTACTCGCGGTCTAAACGAAGGACGAGATAGAGCAGGAAGCTCAGCGTTCCAAAGGCGAAGAGGCCAAAGAAAACGGGTGAAACTGGGAGGTGGCGTACTGCACCTTCTGCGTGAATGTGGAGTGTCTTCAACATGGTCTAACTCTATCGAACTTTTAAAGCTCTCTTGGATGGAAGAGTCTGAAATTGAGCGGGTCTACTTCTCGCCTGCGAGCAACCGCTTGAAAGCCGCCTCATCCAGGATAGGAACCCCGAGCTCTGCCGCCTTGTCGGCCTTCGATCCAGCCGCTTCACCGACCACGACATAGTCGGTCTTCTTCGAAACGGATGATGAACTCTTCCCGCCATGCAGCGCGATCACTTCAGAAACTCCATCGCGAGTGAAATCAACTAGTGAGCCAGTCACGACAATGGTCAACCCGGCGAGTGTCTGAGGCGCGGTGTTTTCGACCTCGATCTCTATGAGTTGAACGCCAGCTCTGCCCCACTTCTCAATGATTGCTCGATGCCAATCAACCTCAAACCATTCGATGATCGCTTGGGCAATGATCTCGCCAACGCCATCAATCTCAGAGAGCGCATCTGCCGAACTCTCAGAGATCGCAATGAGAGATTTGAAATGTTTGGCTAACGCCTGTGCTGCGGTCGGTCCAACATGCCGAATTGAGAGCGCAACTATTACTCGCCACAGTGGTCGGGTCTTTGCTGTCTCAAGAGCGGCTAAAAACTTTGTGGCATTAGCCCCGAGCTCGCCATCCTTCTTTCGGAAGAATTCAGATCTCTTGAGATCACTCTCGGTCAGAGCAAAGAGGTCGCCCTCATCAGCAACGAGTTGATCATTGAGCATCGCTGTCGCTGCCTCATAACCCAAGACATCGATATCAAGTGCGGCGCGCGAACCGATGTAATACAGCCGCTCTCGCAATTGCGCAGGACAACTTTGAGTATTTGGGCAGCGGATATCTACATCGCCCTCAGTTATTGCACGTAACGTTGTGCCGCAATCAGGACATGACGTCGGCATCACCCAGGCAACTTCTTTGCCGGTTCTGCGCTCGATCACCGGTCCGAGGACTTCTGGAATCACATCACCAGCTTTGCGAATGACGACGGTATCCCCGATGAGGATCCCCTTGCGAAGAACCTCTTGAGCATTGTGGAGCGTTGCATTTGTGATGGTGGAACCCGCAACAGTTACTGGCTCCATGAAGGCGAAAGGCGTGACCCGTCCGGTGCGTCCAACGCTCACTTTAATATCGAGCAACTTCGTCGTTACTTCCTCAGGCGGATACTTAAAGGCGATCGCCCACTTAGGGGCGCGAGAAGTGAATCCAAGTTCATCTTGAACGGCGATTTCATTTACTTTAACAACTGCGCCATCAATCTCGTGCTCGACATCATGGCGATGCTGCTCGTAATACTCAATAAATCCGAGGACTCCCGCTCGATCTTTCACGACTTTGAAACGGGTACTTATTGGCAAACCCCACGACTTAAGTAAGGCATAGGCATCTGATTGCTCTTTAAAAATAACCCCTTCAGCTGCACCAATTCCGTGCACAACCATCGAAAGTGGTCTACTTGCAGTGATACGCGGATCCTTCTGCCGAAGCGAACCTGCCGCGGCATTACGAGGGTTTGCAAAGCGTGGCTTGCCCTCCTCCTCAAGACCATCATTAAATTCATTAAATGCTTCGATCGGGAAGAAGACCTCTCCCCTTACTTCGAGTCTGGCCGGCAGATTCTTTCCGGTTAATTCGTGTGGAACAGCAGAGATCGTCCGCACATTAAGAGTCACATCTTCGCCAGTCGTGCCATTACCTCGGGTCAAGGCGCGTACCAGTTTGCCCTCTTCGTAGAGCAAGTTGATTGCTAACCCATCTACCTTTACTTCGCAGAGCCATGAGTTCTGAGCACCGCTCTTCTCAATGCGATCGAGCCAGGTCTCTAACTCGTCGGCTCCGAAGACGTTGTCGAGAGACATCATCTTCTCGATGTGATCGTGTTGGGTGAAGTGCGTAGCAAAGCCACCACCTACGAGATCGGTTGGGCTTTCATCTACCTTAAATTCAGGATGATTGCTCTCGAGCTCCTTCAATCGTGAGAGTAGAAGGTCAAATTCACCATCGGAGATGATGGGCTTATCTAAAACGTAATATCGGAATTGATGGTCTCGAATCTCTTCAACGAGCGCCGCCATCTCCTGGCGAATTTTGGCTGACTGCGAACTCATCTACGCCGTCGCATTAATGGTCGCTGACCCAACCACGCGATCCCCGTCATAGATAACTAGGCCCTGCCCAGTGGCAAGCCCATAAAGTGGTTCATCGAGTACGACCGAGATGGCCTGCCCATCAGTTGAATAGGTGCAAGGCAATGGCGAACCATGAGCGCGAACCTGTGCGAATCCTCGATAGGAAGTTGCTGATTCCGGACGCGGCCCACACCAAATAGCGCGTTCGCCTTCGATCTCGCTCACCGCCAAAGCTTCGTGCGATCCGACGACCACGGTATTGCTCTTCGGTTCAATCTTTAAAACATAACGCGGTGCGCCACCTTCAGCCGGCACGGTGAGATTGAGTCCACGACGCTGACCAATTGTGTAGGTATAGGCACCTTGGTGTTCGCCAAGTTTTTCGCCATTCTCATCGACAATCGGACCCGTCTCAGAGCCGAGTCGATCATGGAGCCACCCAGCATTATTTCCAGATGGGACAAAACAAATATCGTGGCTATCTGGCTTATTCGCAACATAGAGCCCGCGACGTTTCGCCTCTTTGCGTACCTCTTCTTTATAGGTATCGCCTAATGGAAAGATCGCACCATCAAGTTGTTCTTTGTTGAGCACTGCTAAGACATAGCTCTGGTCTTTTCCAGGGTCTTCAGCTCGATGCATCGTGCGTCCGAGTTCGGTCTCGCGCATCTGCGCATAATGCCCCGTGACGACGGCATCAAAGCCAAGGGCGCGTGCGCGATCGAGTACCGCAGCAAACTTAATCTTCTCATTGCATCGCAGACATGGGTTGGGCGTTCGGCCAGCTGCATATTCGCTCATGAAGTTCTCAACAACTTCATCATGGAACTCTTCTGCCATATCCCAGATGTAGAACGGAATGCCGATCACATCAGCGGCGCGACGAGCATCATGCGAATCTTCAATGGTGCAACACCCACGTGCGCCGGATCGATACTTCTGCGGATTGCTTGAAAGTGCGAGATGCACTCCGATTACTTCGTGACCTGCCTCGACGGCACGTGCAGCAGCGACAGCGGAATCAACTCCGCCAGACATTGCTGCAATAACTTTCACGATAACTCCCCGTTAATGTCGAGCCTGTGCGGCTCGAGATCGTTCAACCACTGAACCAATCACAGAAGCAAGGTGATCGATTTCAGATCGAGTATTGCTTACTCCCAAAGAGAATCGTAGCGATGAGCGTGCATCCCGCTCTGAAATCCCCATCGCCAGAAGCACGTGGCTCGCTTGTGGTACTCCCGCGCTGCAAGCAGACCCAGTTGAGCAAGCGATTCCTTCTGCATCAAGGAGTAAGAGCAGGCCATCACTCTCCGTACCAGGAAAGGTGATATTTGCGATTCCCGGAAGGGCTGGTTCGACATCGCCATTAACGCGAATATCGGAGATCTTTGCCTGGAGAGCTTCGATCAAATATGTACGCAGCTCTCTGATCGATGAGTACCGAGCACCGCGATTGATTTCGGCATCCTTTGCCGCCGCCGCAAACGAGACGATCGCCGGCGCATTCAAAGTGCCGCTTCGAATATCGCGTTCTTGTCCCCCGCCGTGGAGAATCGGAGTGATATCGATTCCGCGTTGGAGAATAAGTGCAGCAACTCCGAGTGGTCCGCCCACCTTATGAGCACTGATCGTCGCAGAGGTAACTCCAAGCGAGTCAAAGTTGAAATCAATCTTTCCAAATGATTGAACAGCGTCGGTATGTACGGGAATCCCAGCGGCAATTCGAACGACTTCAGCAATCGGTTGAACTGTCCCGACCTCGTTATTGGAGTGCATCACCGCAATGACGGCGATCTTCGCTCGGTTTACTTCAACAATCTCCGCGAGCGCCTCGAGATCAATTACTCCTTGACTAGTAACTGGAATCTGAATGACGTGAGCACCTTCATGCGCCTCTAGCCACTCGACCGGGTCCATGACTGCATGGTGTTCAAAGGCCGAGATAATGATGATATTTCGTTCTGGATGAGATCGCTGTTGCTTCCAGTAAAAGCCCTTGATCGCTAAATTATTTGCTTCGGTACCCGAGCCGGTAAAGATGATCTCTGACGGACCGCAGCCAGCGACACTCGCAATGGATTCACGCGCTTCTTCAACCTCTTTGCGGACAGATCGCCCCTGGGTGTGAAGGCTTGAGGCATTACCAAGTCGAGAGATCTGAAGATTGAGCGCATCGATCGCTGGCTTCGACATTGGCGTCGTCGCAGCATGATCGAAGTAGATTCCCACCAGAGAATTCTAGGTCAGGTTAGTGCCGTTCGCTGGACCGGTTAGGCCTTCTTGGCGTTCACTCCATCACGGACTTGAGGCAGGACTGTGAAGAGATCCCCGACGATTCCGAAATCGGCGACATCAAAGATCGGTGCCTCAGGATCCTTATTCACAGCAACAATCGTCTTCGAGGTCTGCATGCCAGCACGATGTTGAATCGCGCCCGAGATGCCCGCTGCGATGTAGAGCTGTGGGCTTACCGTCTTGCCGGTCTGTCCAACCTGCAATGAGTGCGGATACCAGCCAGCATCAGTGGCCGCACGTGAGGCTCCTACAGCTCCGCCTAAAGCATCTGCCAACTCTTCGACGGGTGTGAAATTGCCATCAGTACCTTTGCCACCTGAAACGATGATCGATGCTTCAGTAAGTTCTGGTCGACCGCTCTTTACAGCAGGTGCGACAGATGAGACCGCTGCGCGATCGCCGTCGTAACTCACTGCAACTTCTTCATGAGTTGAAGGGCCAGTACCCGAGATCGCTTCAATCGAGTTTCCGCGAATGGTGACGATCGGGGTTCCGTGTGTGACAACGGAGTGGACCGTGGTCGATCCACCAAATACCGATTGGGTTGCCACAAGGTCTGCATCGAGATCGATAGCGTCTGTGATGATTCCAGATTCAATCCGAACGCTCAGGCGTCCTGCAATTTCCTTACCTCGCGCACTTGATGCGATCAGTACAGCACTTGGACTCTCTTTCGCAATAACAGCAGCGAGTGCTGCCGCAACTGCTCCGGTTGAGAGCTTTTCAAATTCAACACCGGTACAGGTGATCGTCTTATCAATTGATAAACCAGAAAGTTGCGGAATCAGTGCAGCGCTATCAGAACTGCAGATCACTGCTGTCACATCGCCAATTCGCTTTGCAAAGGTAGCGATCTCAGCAGTTGATTTACTTACTTTTCCGCTCACGCTATCTACAAGGATCAGTACGTTGCTCATGCCAACTTCCTCTCTGAAAGGAAGGCAACCAATTGCGTGCCCGCGTTGCCATCATCGACAATCTTGATGCCCGCACCGCGTGGTGGTCTTGGAAGTGAATCCTTCACTGATGACCATGCGGCAGAACTTCCCACATCCGCTGCTGAGATCCCGAGATCACTCAAGCTCTTCGTTACGAGCGGCTTCTTCTTCGAAGCCATAATTCCTTTAAATGATGGGTAGCGAGGTTCATTGATCTTCTCAACGACACTTACGACTGCAGGTAATGATGCGCTCATCTCTTCTACGCCGAATTCAGTCTGACGAGAGATATTTACATTCGCTCCATCAATCGCAACCTTGCCTGCGAATGTGAGTTGCGCAAAGCCAAGTCGTTCGGCGAGCATCGCCGGAATAACGCTCATGCGTGCATCTGTTGATTCGGTTCCGCAGAGGACTAAGTCATATCCGCCCTGTGCAATGACGGCAGCCAAAACCTTTGAGGTGGCGAGCGCATCCGAACCAGCGAGCGCATCATCGCTCACGAGAATTGCATCATCTGCTCCCATAGAGAGCGCTTTACGTAGCGCCTCCGACGCACGCTCAGGTCCCATCGAAATGACTGTGATCGTATGACCGCTTCCTTCACCTGTTTCACCGGTTGGTGAGTTCGCTTCAACGAGTGTGAGCGCGGATTCAATCGCGTACTCATCGAGGTCATTGAGCACAGCATCAACGGAGGCGCGATCGAGGCGCTGGTCTGCGCCCATCTTCTTCTCGGCCCATGAATCAGGAACTTGCTTAATACAGAGAGCGATCTTCATGGCTCTATGTTACTCATGAGTAGGGCGTTGCCGCACCTGTTCATCTAGCCTTCAGCGACACGTAACCTCAAGGGTTGGTTGAGGCTTCCTTGCACAGGCACCCTCAGCCTTATGAGAGTGGGAATCGTGACGGAGAGCTTCCTCCCCCAGGTCAACGGGGTGACGAACTCGGTTCTGCGCGTCCTTGAGTTCCTCGAGAGCCAAGGCCACCAAGCGATGGTGATTGCCCCTGAGAGCAATGGCGGTCCATCTGAATATCACGGTCACCGAATCAAGCGGGTTCCGGCCATCCCTATCCAATCTCTTCTACCTATTGGCCTGCCGATTGCAATGCCAACCAGAAAGCTTGAATACCTGCTCGACGGATTTGCTCCTGATGTTCTGCATCTGGCTTCGCCATTCGCGCTTGGTGGTTACACCGCTCGGATCGCCAAGCGTTTAAGAATTCCAACGGTCTCGATCTATCAGACCGATCTCGCGGGTTTTGCCAGCCATTACGGAGCAACGATCGCCGGGAACTCACTTCGCAAGATTGTTGGAAAGATTCACTCCAACACCAACCGAACTCTGGCTCCATCCACTTCTGCTTGCCAAGAACTCAACTCGCAAGGCGTTGAGAACGTCCACCTCTGGCGTCGCGGTGTGAATACAACACTCTTCAATCCCATGCAGCGCAGCCTCGATCTTCGAGCAAGTTGGGGTGCATCGGACGCATCTGGCTCATCAGGAAAAGTGATCATCGGTTATGTTGGTCGTCTTGCCAATGAGAAGCGCATCTCAGACCTTGCCGTACTCGATCGCGATCCGCGGATCCAGCTTGTTCTCGTTGGCGATGGACCGGCCCGAGCCAAGTTAGGCAGAGAATTGCCAAACGCAATCTTCGCCGGCTTCCAGAGTGGCACTGATCTCGCAGCCCATTACGCCAGCTTTGACCTCTTCATCCACCCGGGTCCCAATGAAACCTTCTGCCAAGCAGTTCAAGAAGCGTTGAGCTCTGGCGTTCCATGCATCGTTCCAACCACTGGTGGCCCAGCCGATCTCGTAACAACCCAAGCCACCGGATATATCTTGCATACCAATCGGCCAGATTCTCTGATGGCGGCGGTCAATCACTTCATCGCACGAAATGACCAGGATGAGATGCGCTTAATGGCTCGTCACTCAGTTGTTGAACGTACCTGGAGCAAGGTCAATCATCAGTTGCTCGATCACTACCGAGCCGTGATCGCTGAAAACGCCGGTTCCTTTGCTAAAACCAATGAGATGGGTGTCGCGTGAGAATCGTACATATTGCAAACTTTTACGGGCCAAATTCTGGCGGAATCAAAACGACGCTCCATGAACTTGGTCGCGGTTACCTTCACTACGGACATGAGTTCATCTATATCGTTCCCGGAGTTACCAACCACAGTGAAGTGACTCCTTATGGCTACAAAATCACTCTTCCAAGCGTAATGCTCCCTGGCAGCGGTGGGTATCGCATCATCCGCAACAATCGCGAATTAAAACGGATTATCGCCTCTCTCAATCCAGATGCAATTGAAGTATCTGATCGCTTTACTCTTCGAGGAATTGGACTCTGGGCAAAGCAGCAATCAATTCCGACCGTTGTCTTCAGCCACGAAACTCTCAGAGGATTAGCTTCTCGCTTCCTTCCATCCTGGCTACCACTTCGTGCGCTCGTGAATTGGCATAACAGCCGTCTGGCACAATCTTTCGATCACGTCGTTGCTACCACGGAGTTTGCCGCAAGAGAGTTTCGAGAGATTGATACCGAAAATATCGTGAAGATTCCGTTGGGTGTTGACCTTGAAACATTCTCCCCCAAGAACCGATCTCTCCAACTTCGTCGTGAATTACTGAAGGGCTCGCAGCTTCTTCTTGTTCACTGCGGTCGTCTCTCACCAGAGAAGGAGCCGCAGCGCAGCATCGAAGCGCTCGAAGTTCTTCTCAAGCGAGGCATTGATGCTCGTTTGATTATTGTGGGCAATGGCCCGCTCTGGAATAAATTGCGTACCCGCACCGAAGGACTGCCTGTTGATATGTTGGGGTACGTTGCGGATCGAAAGCGAGTGGCAGCAATTCTCGCCTCTGCTGATCTCTCCTTCGCACCTGGCCCGCTCGAGACCTTCTGTCTATCGGCACTTGAATCACTTGCGAGCGGCACGCCAGTCATCGCTTCAGCAAGTTCTGCAGTCGGAGAATTCTTGCGGCATGCTGAGAAGAGGCCAGCCGGTGCTATCGCCGACGATCAGCGATTCGCCTTCGCATCGGCAGTTGAACGCCTCGCCTTCAAGCCGGCTCTGAGAACTGTCGCTCGTCAATCCGCAGAACGTCTCCCATGGGATTCCACCGTCACACTCATGATGCAATTACACGGACTAGAAATTATTGGCCACCAAGCACCATCTGCCTCAACTAAGCGGAAGTTGCGAGTGGCGTAATGTCCATCATCCTGCCATCGCTGACCTTCACCGTCATCGGTGATAGCGCAGCATTCGGCACAGGTGATTTTGATCAGGATGGAAACCCTAGAGGTTGGGGCTACTACCTCTCCCAAGTCTTTAAAGACCACACCTCGTACTTCAACTTCTCTCGCCCGGGTGCAAAATCCTCAGAGGTCCGTGAAGTTCAACTCGCAAAAGCGATAGAGAGCGAACCTGATATCTGCGCAGTGATCTGCGGTGGTAACGATATGTTGCGCAATGGCTTTAGTCCGGAAGAGCTCCATCAGAACTTGCTGCAAACTTGTAATACTCTCCTCTCTCGAGGATCAGAGGTCTTGATGGTTCAGCTCCACGACCCCAACCAACTCCTGAGAGTTCCTCGATTGCTGAAGCGAGTTATACGACGTCGAGTTGAAGCAGTAAATGCCGTCTATGAACGCGTAGCTCAAGAGTGTGATGTCATCCTGATTAGAACCCGAAATATTCCCAATGTGCATGATCTTCGAAACTGGCACATCGATCGTATGCACCCTGGCCCTTATGGACATCAATTGCTCGCTCGCGAGATGGCAAAAGAGTTGCAGAATCGCGGTTGGGAGATTGCCCTGCCGGATGTTCAGCCCTTGGATCTTCAATCGCGGGCGGAGAAAATTCTCTGGCTCATTAAATGTGGCACGCCGTGGTTCCTCAAGCGTTCAGTGGACTTACTGCCCGCCGCACTCATTCTGATGGCCTGGGAGCTCTGCAAAATCATCAAAACCAGTATTGTTAAATAGCGTATAAATAACCTCTGGTTCACCTTCACCGACTACCCTCTCCTTCATGCAACCAGCCGATAAACGCTACCTAGGAGCTGGTCTCACTGAAGAGGGCTGCAACTTCGCGATCTGGGCTGCGGCTGCTGAATCGGTTGAGCTCTGTCTCTTCAATGAGGTCAACGGCAAGACGGTGGAGACTCGTTACGCACTCTCTCACCGCGACGGTCCAATTTTTCACGGCTACCTCAAGGGGATTCGCGCGGGTCAGCGCTACGGCTATCGGGTCTATGGTCCGTGGGATCCCGAACATGGCTGGCGCTTTAATCCCAATAAATTATTGATCGACCCTTATGCCCATCGCCTCTCGGGTCCACTCTTATACTCCCCTGAGATTTATGGCCACGTCTCTTCAGATTCATTGGGTACTGGCGACATCACCATTCAGGATGAGCGCGATAGCGCCGGCATCGTTCCTTACTCAGTGGTGAGTGAGATTCATGTGCCGCATATCCATCGACTTAATACACCGTGGCGCGAGACGGTCATTTATGAAGCCCACGTAAGAGGCCTTACACAATTCAACGAAGCGATCCCTGAAGCGGAACGGGGCACGTACAAGGCCCTAGGACATGAGAGCACCATCCACTATCTACGCAATCTCGGTGTAACGGCTCTCGAACTCCTCCCGATCCATGCATTTGAGAGCGAACCCTTTATCCAGAGTCGTGGACGGTTAAACCACTGGGGCTATAACGCAATCGCTTTTAGTGCGCCTCACAATCCTTATGCAGCGACCTCCGACCCGATCTCAGAATTGCAAGAGGCGGTGCGCAAACTTCATGATGCTGGTATTGAAGTGATTCTCGATGTTGTCTATAACCACACGGCCGAAGGTGGCCCTGGGGGCCCGACGCTCTCGTGGCGCGGAATCGATAGCAAGACCTTCTATCGGCGCAGCGGTGGCGATCATTACGAAGATTTCACGGGATGCGGAAATACCATTGACGCTCGTAGACCCATCGTTCACCGCATGATTATTGATTCACTTCACTTCTGGTCTGAAGTAATTGGAGTCGATGGGTTTAGATTTGATCTAGCCACTTCGCTCGCTCGAACCGATCAAGGCATTCTCACCAACTCAGCCCTGATGATGGCAATCAGCAGCGATCCTAAGTTGCGCGAACGAAAGCTGATCGCCGAACCATGGGATATCGGCGGGTATGCCCTTGGAGATTTCCATCATCCGTGGCGTGAATGGAACGATCACTATCGAGATTCAATGCGACAGTTCTGGCTCGTCAATCCATCGCGCAAATACTCTGAGGGTGTTGGCGACGTCGCCTCTCGTCTATCGGGCTCTCATGACATCTTCTATTTCCGCGGGCCCACTTCATCCATCAACTTCTTAACTGCTCACGATGGCTTCACACTTCGTGATCTTGTGAGTTACAACAGCAAGCACAACGAGGCTAATGGTGAAGAGAATCGCGACGGCTCAGATTCAAACCGTTCGTGGAACATGGGAGCAGAAGGCCCAACCGAAGACGAGACGATTAACTCACTTCGCTTGCGAATGCAAAAGTCGCTCTTGGCGACACTCTTTCTCAGCGCCGGAGTGCCGATGCTCACGATGGGCGATGAAGTCAGTCGTACGCAACATGGTTCAAATAACGCATACTCATTGCCGCTTTTTGGAGATCTAGAAAGCGCCGATGCCTTCTTCGGCGGTTGGGCGCTGAATTGGAATAGAAGTGCAGATCAGGAAGAGATTTTGGAGACCACAAAACTCTTGATCTCACTCCGCAAGAAGTATCTCTCCCACGTTACAAAAGAGTTCTTCACTGGCGAGATGGATCTCGGAACGAATCGAAAAGATCTTGCATGGTTTAGACGCAATGGTGATGAGATGACGCAGGAGCAATGGCAAGATCCAGGCCGCGATCATCTCGCGATGCTTGTGGAAGCTTCCATTGGGCAGGCGCTCTATGTCGTTCTCAATGCTGATTGGGAATCTGAGACCTTCACCCTGCCTTCGAGTAAGTGGGGAAACTCCTACCGTTGCATCTTCGACTCCTCCACAAAGGTCTCGGAATTTGAACCTCGTATCGAAGCGCCAGGAGCTTTAACGAAAGTCACACCGCATACTGCGCAGGTCTGGCTCGTAAATCGGGAGTAAATCAGGAGTAAATAGGGAGTAATTCACAGCAATACTCGGTGGAATACTCGTTAGTACGCTCCAAAAATCCGTAAACTTTCAGACGTGCTAGCAGTCGTCGCGCCCGGTCAGGGCTCACAAACCCCAGGTTTTCTCACTCCATGGTTCGAGTTCTTCGATGCCCAGGGTGACTTCTCGGCGAACTTGATCGCTGGGTGGTCAGAGTTATGTGGCCTCGATCTTCGCCACCTTGGTACAACTGCGGATGCTGATGAGATTCGAGATACCGCCAAAGCACAGCCATTGCTC
>Ga0214164_1000735_pt1 | contig 20612 bp, 21 predicted proteins | sample TroBogepilimnion_13_FD_153003 | JGI IMG/M metagenome (GOLD analysis project Ga0214164, IMG submission 153003) | Freshwater microbial communities from Trout Bog Lake, WI - Practice 03JUN2009 epilimnion v4 | ecosystem: Environmental > Aquatic > Freshwater > Lake > Epilimnion/Euphotic zone ...
TTTTGGTTCAGGTTTTGGTTCAGGTTTTGGTTCAGGTTTTTCTTGTGATTTTGATACAAGTTTTGACGTTCTTGGCGTCTCCCATTCTCCTGTATCTAACCATGGATCACGCTTGGATTTTGGTTTGACTTCATTACCGTCTTTATCATAGTACTTATCGTCGATAGGAATTCCTTCATCGCTGGCATTGTTCATAATAGTCAATATCATCCAATATATTCTAGATTGCTGATAGGAACTAATTCTGTTTCGATCTTGAAGATATCCAGACAAAGTTTTGTACATGAAATCATGATGAGATTTCCAAACTTTAGGAATTAGGTACTCTATATCAAGCTTACTTTCACTTCCTTCTTTTTTAAGTTCTTGTTCAACAAAATATCTTACCATTCTTTTGACCGCTTCTACATACTTAGGCATATCTTCATCTAAGTTTTTTTCGTTAGGGCTTGGTTTGAAGTTATCTTTAGGATCAATTTCAAAATCGTCATACGATTCGACTATTTTAGAATCTTGCTTTTTCCACTGTCTGAACCCTTCAGATAATTCTTCTTCTAAGTTGCCAGATACTCCATCTTGTTGTGATTTGCTCCATTCAAGTTTTCTACCATCTGACAGATATACTATCACTGGGCCGTCGATCATCTTAGCCTGAATTATTTTCTTAATGGTGACCGGACCTCCGTCAGGGAATCTTTTCTTGACTGCGGATAACCACTCTTGCTGAGTACGTCCTGCTGAATCAACGCCACAGCTTACATTATCGAACATCCCCTCGGCTGCAATACCACCGGCAATTACACCGCCGGTTTCATCTAAGTCACCGTCGCGATGCATTTCTTGCTTGCTGATCATGTAATCCATAACAGTAACCATCATACTCTTGATAGCACCAATCTTTTCACTTACCCATTCTGGGAAATTGTCTTGAGTTGACAATGCTTTATTTAAATGACTGGCTGTACGAATAATAGTGTGAAGACTATTCTTTAATGTAGCACCCTCATGTTCTTCTTTATCTGGATCGTGCTTCATAAAACCTGTGCTGTGCAGTCTGCTCTGACCAGGAACTATGATTAAGTCGTTTTCTTCGATATGAGCTTCTCTAACATCGGTGTTTTCCTTAAGTGTGGCTTTTATTTCTTCTTTGGATTTCTTATACTTCTTTCTAAAAGCAACATTTGACAGTTCTTTTAAATCCATACCTAGTTGTTTCATCTTGCCCTCTTCAATGATAGAATTAGCGTATGGACCTTTCTTTTTAGCCTTACCCTTCATTACTTTTTCTACTGGTTGAAGTCCTGCAACTTTGACAGATTCGCCAGTTCTTTTGAGAGTTTTGCCACCGTTCATTGCAAATGGTACTGGGGCAAATGAACCCGCTACTGTTGATTCCGCTACTTTTTTCTTCATATTATAAAATCCCGAGTTTATAATATATTTATCAATTTATTAAGTTTGTGGATATAAAAAAGCCCCAATTAAGGGGCTTTAAAACTCAGCGTTTTTAGTTACTATTAACTACCTGTCGCTAAATTTACAGTGCCAGTAGCGGCTTGTGCAGCCTTGATCCTTTCGGCTTCAACGTACATTGGGCCGATAGTGTTAAGCAGATGTTCCTGATTTTCCATGCAGAACACATAAGAACCCGAGTGACGTAGAAGAACTCGCTTGTCAACCCAGACCTTACCACCGATATCACGCCAGTTTTCGCAGAATGTCCAGTCTTCACTGTAGTAACGATTCTGACGAACCGCAGTATCAAAGTAAGTCTTTAAGTGCTGATCGTACTTAGGATCAAGACCGATATCGTTCTTGTACTGCTTAACTGCTGGGTGAGAGTTCATCTTACCAAATACATGCTTCTTCATTAACAAGAAGCCAGTACCAGCCTTGCTTACTTCTTGCAAGCCATCTGGACCTTCTTCTGCCCCATCAAATCCATTGACTACCCACTTGATCGGCATAGTCTTCATTGGGTATAGTCCACCGATAACATCCACGTCTCGGTTTAACAATACCAACAAGTGCCATGGTTCCCAACCAATGTCAGCGTCAACAAAGAACAAGTGAGTAGCGTCTGGCATGTCTAAGAACTTAGCAGTAAGCGTATTACGCGCACGGCTGATGAGAGATTCATTAACCATTGTTTCTAAAGTCCAGTCGATGCCTAACTGACGAGCAGTGTTAGCCCACTTGATAAAACTCATGAATGTTGATTCAGTCAACATGCCACCGTAGCATGGCATTGCAATGTGTACTCTTGTGGTCTTTAAAAAGTCAATATTGACTTGTACTTGACCTTGCTGCGGAGCAGGTGGTTGTTCCGGAGCCTGCGGAGCACTGGGTGCAGCAGCATTCTTCTGCTCTACGATTTCCTGTACCTTTGCTACAGGGACTTTCTTTTCAGACTTAGCAGCAGCTTTCGCTGGCTTAGATTTTTTCTTAGTTGCCATAGTTTCCTCTTAAGTTGTATCAATATTTACTACGATACAACTGAGTGAAATTATTTTTCTGGCAGATAATCTACGCTTTTGGTAACCGATTCTTTAATAGTGTTTTTCGCTATCCACTTGTCTGGGATAATGTCATGTTTTTTAACAAACTTGTTGTGCAAACTATCCCCGGTTAAATTAAACTCTTTGCAGATCAACTGCATCATTTTATCTATCTTATCGTAGTTTAAATTAATACCGCGACTTTTTGCTTTTAGTAATGCTTTTTCTAAAGCCATTACAGCACCGGGCTTTTCTTTGCCTGTTACTTTGGTTGGTTTCATTTTACCTTCCACCACACCTTGCTTTACCTTAGCAACACCTACCATTTGATCTCGAGGCTCAATTGGCTGTTTGCCATTGTCTTGCTCTTTTCTTTTTTGTTCAGCATTTGCCGCTATACTACCTTTGCGTGGCTTTTTTGCTCCGTAACTAAATGGGCCAGCCTCCGCCACACCTTGCTCGTCACTCTTGTTAATCAAATCAATGTTACCAAACTGACGAAGATGTTTTATTGTGTTATTAAGATGGTGGTGATAATCTGGATCGTCTTTACTTACACCATTTTGTGCTAATAATTTTTCAGCATGACGATGTGTTGGCATTTCTTTCTTCAATAGTTCTGGAGCGCCTTCCGCCACACCTTGCTGTTGCTTTGACAATTCTTCACCTGCTCCCATACCCATGTCTATCATTTTGACGATATTGGCTAATAACTTAGCAGGATGCTTTTTATCAAGTACGTTGGGATACAGTTGTGCTACTAGTTTGCCTTTTTCCTTGACACTTAGAGTAGGCCACATTTCACGAATTTCGCTAGCACTTCTAATGCCAGGTCCAAACTCTACTGTAGGTAAATATGCTATGTAAGCATGTTTGCTGAACGGTTGTAAATGTCTAGGATGATATGGTTGAAAATAAGCAGGTGAACCATCTTTCTTAGTGCCACCTGGTTTAGGTTGTTCACTTTTATCTTTTTCGCTTCTTACAAATACTAGTACATCTTTATTAGGATCGTATTGACTTGTAATCTCATCTGCTTTGAACGGACTTTTTACTTGTACAAATCTACCTGGTTCGACCCCTGCGATCTTTGCTAATTTCTCTTTAATTGCAAAAGGAAACGGTCTTTTCTTAGTATCATTAGTAGCGGCTACATATACATCTGCGCCGGGGAATGCGTCTTTTGCAGCCTTATAAAGACTGTAGTGACCTGCGTGAAATGGATGAAAGCCACCTGGCATTATAACTATAGTAGACATGTTAATAAGCAACCTTTACAAATTGTACTGCACCAGAAGCAAAATTATATACAGCGGCACGCATCCAAACATAACTTCCGGTTATGTTAGTGAATATTTGAGCGTTAGATGCAATGTAAGCGGGACTACCCTGAGGGGCGGTAGAGTTACAAACTAGTTCATAGGTTTTGAACCAGTCGTTTGGTCCTGGATTACTGACTATCGTGGCTTCTACAGTAACATTTCCTGTTACTTGTAAGCAACTAATATTAACGGTTTGTAGTGATTGGCTTGAAAGATAATAAGACGCAGCAGGTTGCTGGTTACCGATCACATTATAAATTTGTGCAGTCCCGTTGCCATTCCATGCAGTTTCGGGTAATAGAGTAAGTGTAGTAGTTTGAGCCATTACGCTTTCTCCACTTCTACTACAGTGCCGTCACCTACTAGTTCTTGGGCAACTTGTTCTAATGCTTGTTGTATGTCTGAGGTTACGATCCCAGCCTGTGAGGCCTCTGCATCTTTAACAATTCTGCTAAATTTGACAACTACAACTTCTTCAACAATCTTGGCCATAAATACTCCGATTTATTAGAGTATTTATCATTGTTATGGTTGTTTTTTACAGTTATAAGTTTTGCCCATCATTCCAGGGAACATGATGTGCAAATACACTTCTGTGCTGGGTTCGTCGTAGTCTATGTAGTAAGACCCGTGCAGAAAGTTGGGGGAAAAGTATGTTCTAGCGACAGGTTTAAAACATCTGACTAGAGCAGGACTGAACTTGTAATTGGGCTTACTTTTGTTCTTTTTAAGAAAGTCGTGCATCGTATTGTAGAATTCATCTGTAAGTTTTTTGGGCTTCAAATAAACTCTGTGCTTAAACTTAGGTTCTTTTTTAAAGTATATGGTATTTGGTTCTGCGGAAACTGCTTTGGTTACTTCGATTTCTGGCAATACAGCCAAAAGCTCATTTAGTGAGTCAATATCGTTTGTAAATAGGGTTACTTTATCAGACGATTGCCTATAAGAGCAATTGCCCTTATAGTTAAGGCGCCATTTTAAAAATATACCAATGTGTTCAAAGTCGATTTTGTCCAAGTAACTCACATAGTCACTTCGAAATTTTCGGTCAGTGGAGTCTAGTTCATGCATAGGAGAACTCCACCAAGTTCTAATTCTTTCTATAGTGTTCTTGTACTTTTCTATATTGAACACATTTCTACAAAAGCCAATGCCCACTAATCGGGCAGAGGCCTTGTACTCATATTTGTTTAAAAATAGTTGTCTGTACTCAACTTTCAACTTGGATGATTCCATCTTCACCTACCTTGGCTATAGTTTTTGGATGAACTACAAATTCAATTTGATCGTTTTCCAATACAGCCATCATATTCGAATCTTTGATTCGCTCAAACAATATTTTCTTAGAGATAGGGACTCGTACTAATTCATCAATCTTTCTAGCAAGCGGTCTTGCTCCCATCTTGCTGTCATATCCCTTATCTGCAAGATAATCAACGACTGGCTCGCTAAAGTTGAGAGTGATATTGTGTTTTTCTAGCAGAGCCTTTTTAATATCTTCAGCAAACTTGATAACGATCTTCTTGATAGAAAGAGTATCTAACTTCTTGAATTTGCAGATCATATCCAAACGATTTCTGAATTCGGGCTTAAAGAAGTCCTTTACTGCCTTATCATCCTCACCTAATTTCTCCATTGAACCAAATCCAATGTTATTGCGTTCTCCATCAGCAGAACCCAAGTTACTAGTCAAGATAATGATGCAATTTTTGCAACTAACTTCCTTACCATTAGAACCAGTGATTCTTCCCTCGTCTAGCATCTGCAAAAAGATGTTAAAGATATCTGGATGTGCCTTTTCGACTTCATCAAATAGCATGATAGCGTGGGGATTCTTGCTCAAATCGGAAACTAATCTGCCTCCCTGCACTTGTGAGTCTCCAAACCCAACATAGCCTGGCGGAGGACCAATCAGCGACGATACCGAATGCTTTTCGCTATACTCACTCATATCATACTTGAGTAATGGCATATCTAGATTCTTGCTCAACAATTTAGCAAGTTCAGTCTTACCTGTACCCGTTGGGCCTAAGAACAAGAAACTTGCAGTGGGCTTAGTTTCGTTACCAATGCCAGCAAACGATACATAAACTCGCTCAAGAACCTTTTCTACAGTCTCATCCTGTCCATACAGTTTGCTCTTGATATTAACATCAAGGTTACTGATCTTGTTAAGATTGTCACCTGCTAGTTTGTCTGCTGGCACGCCAGTGTACTTTTGAATCTGATCAAACACTAACTGTTTGTCGATTACAGCATCCTTATTGCCAAGTACTTTTTGCTTAGCACAAGCAGCGTCAACCAAGTCAATAGACTTGTCTGGGTTCTTCTTATCGTGGATATAGCGACTTGCACCTTCTACCGCAGCCTTGATCGCTTCATCAGTAATATTAACACTGTGGAAGTCATTCAGTCTAGGAGTCAAGCCACTAAGAATACGAACAGTAGTTTCCTGTGAAGGTTCGTCAATAGTTACCTTAAAGAATCTACGCATCAACGCACGATCCTTTTCGAAACTTTCATAGAACTCTTCCCAAGTTGTAGAAGCAATCACTTTAAGATCGCCCTTTGTAATAGCGGGCTTAAGCATATTAGCAAAGTCAACAGCACCACCATTGCCTGCATTGCCCGCGCCCTTCATAGTATGGGCTTCGTCAATGAACAAAATAGTGTTCTTCTTAGTTCTAAGTGCTTCTAAAACTTGCTTGACCTTTTCTTCAAAATCGCTCCGATAGCGAGAGCCAGCAAGCAGCGAGCCTACTTCAAGTGAATATAGTTCATAACCCTTCAAGAACTCAGGTACTTCTTCCTTGACAATAGCAAGTGCAATACCTTCAGCGATAGCAGTTTTACCAACGCCCGGATCACCGACCATCAGCACGTTGGACTTAAAACGCTTTGCTAGTACATTGATAATATCATCAATTTCTTGAATTCTACCAATGACTGGTTCGATCTTATCTTGTCTAGCCAAACGAGTAAGATTAGTAGTATACTCTTCAAGAATCTCGTCGGCCTGACCATCAGTTAAATTGGTAGCGTACTCGCTGCCCTTATAAGTCTTTTGCCAATGACCAACGAATTCTACTTTGTTCACGCCGTACTTTAACAGATAGTAGTGTGCGTGACTATTGCCTTCAGCGCAGATACTAAGATAAAGATCAATAGTTAATTGCTGCTTACGGTTGGTAAACAGTACTTGTGTTACCGAACGGTTCATAACACGCTCTAGTGCATTAGTTTTCTTTGGCTGCACATTTGGTTCTTTAGATTCGATAGCATGTAGAGAATCAAGATATTGAGTCATTTCCTCAATCATCATATCTGCTTCAACACCAAATGAAACCAAACTCTTCTTAAAAGAAGGGAAGGAAACCAACGCTAAGCAAAGATGCTCTACTGTTACGTAACAGTGGTTTCGCTCTTTTGCATATGCAATGGCTTGTTCAATGATGTTTTCGATCTCGGGATTAGGTAACATATTTTTCCTTATAAATTTATTTAGTTCTGTACTGCTCAATACTATCAATAATACGCTTATCTATACTATCAGGAATGTATGGTCTAAGCAATATGATTTGGTCTCCATATTGGTTAGAATTTAACATGGGCATACCGTGCCCTGCTAGTTTTAATTGCTGGAACGGTTGAGTTTTAGGTTTTACAGTCACATTCAACATTTTGCCCGATATCGTAGTAAAATCAAAATTAGTGCCTGCTATAAGGTCTAATACTGAAATGCTGTGCGAACATACTAGGTCATGTTCCTGACGGTCAAACTTTAAGTCGGGTGAAACTACAAACTCAACTATTAAAATTCCATTATCGATAACGTTGTCGTACCTGACTTGGTTTCCGGTAGCCACACCTTTGGGCACATCAATAGTGATGATACTAGAACCAAGATTGGTTTGCGTTTTTAGCATTTGCTGAGACCCAGTGTACGCATCTTGAAGAGTTACATTAATTCTGGTTCTAAAAACTTGCTTTTGATTAGACTGTGGCCCAAACGGGTTATGACCGCCAAATGGACTATGCTGTCCAAATACTTGCGCGAACAAATCACTAACATCTATTCCATTAGTTGAAAAGGCAAACCCATGAGGACCTCGATTCATTCCTCCCATATTAGGTGGAGGATTATCGTATCGTTGTCTTTTCTCTGGATCGCTTAATGTTTCATACGCGATTTGGATTTCTTGGAATTTGGCAGTGTCGCCGCCCTTGTCAGGATGATTCTGACTGGCTAATTTACGGTATGCTTTTTTAATTTCTTCGGGTGTAGCCGTTTTATCTACGCCCAGTACTGAGTAATAATCCATGCGCTAGTGTAACAGAGAATTACTGAGATGTCAACTTAAGGAGGAGTACCAGTTCTTTTTGGTTTCTTAGTAGGTGTGTAATCATGATTATCACTCGTCTTGTCTTTGGATGCAAACTTTTCAGAAGCAGTGAACCCTAACCCTGCAACTACAATGTACATCATTGAATTATATATGTTAGGATCAATGTGCAAATTAAAAAACAAGTTACCAATAAAACCTATGGAACAAAGGATAAAAGCCACAAAAGTAACAACTCTTTTTGAGGAAACAGATTTGTCGTGGCTATCTTGTAACATAGATTTTAACACCTTACGCATATTAAATTCTCGCAATTGCTTTTAGATTTTTAATATACTCGTCTTCTTCATACAAACGCTTTGAGGGCAAATTTGCTCTTAAGCGATATTCGTTTAATTCTTCTTCTTTTTCAGTTTTTGCACGGTATTCGTGCGGTGAAAGAGTCATTACTTGCTTTAGCACTTCTGGGTCAGCATCGTATTCTTCTTCGTTGATTTCTACAGTCCACTCTTTTAACTTACGGTCAGTAAGAGTGTACAAATCTTCTAAGATTTCGCAAATTCTATCTGGAGTAGATGTTCTACGATTAGTTTCAGCAAACACTAACCATTTTCCCGGTTCAACTTCACCCTGACTTACGCTAGCGTCTAGAATCCAATCATAGCCAACTTCTAGCCAGTGAACTAAGTCTTGTGCTGCTGCTTTAGAATGTACTACAAATGTAATAGTTACTACATCTGAGTCTTTGCCCATTTTAGCCGCATATTCGTCTACGGTGATAGTATCATCAATTTGATCTATCATGTCGTGATAATCTAAGCCTTCATTTAATACTTTATTCATGGTTACTTACATTCCCATATTCATGCCAGGTCCGCCTGGGCCACCCATTGGGGGCGGGCCACCTAATCCGGGTCCGCCGGGGCCCGCCTGCTGAGCATTTTCACCTTGAATATTTTGCTTGTCAAGGTCTTCATCGTATGCGTCTTCGATATCTTCCAAATCAATTGTTTGACCAGCAATATCAATAGACCCTTCTTTGATTTCATCCATTAAGTCTAAAGGAACAGTAATTTTAACGAACCAAATCTTTCTCTGACTCATTCTAGGATACTTGGTGCCCGGAACAAAGTCATCGTAGTTAGTGATTTCGATAGGAACTTTGATTTCTGATTTGGCGAATTCTACTTTGCAACCCAGTGCTAATAAACGCTTTGCCCCTCTAGGATCGGGCATCAACTTATAAGGCCACATAAACACGCAAGTAACGTCGTATCTACCTATATTTGGACCTTGTACTAATTCACCTAGTAACCAGTTTTTGTTCGCGTATAAGTCAGCATTGTCTAATACTCGCTCAAAATCCAATAATATGGACATTGACCCGTCGCTAGTATAAATTCCCTTAACGGTACTAACTATACTAACATAGTCTACGTCGTTGAACCAATCATCTGCTACTTTATGCACCATACTTGTATTTATCTCTTTGAGTTTTTATTACGCAATACTCTACAGGCTAACAATATATTTATCTAAAATTTCAAGCCCATCAATACTCAATTATTACACAATCCGTTTTACTTAAATACTTATGTCGATTGTTTAAAAGGAGAACACATTTGAGCAAGAGAAAAACCGGAGCCTTAAGAAAAGAGCAAAATAGTAAAAAAATGCAGAAAATTACAACATACTATGACAGTAATGAAAGCAACAACACAATAGACTTTAATCAAAAGCATAAAGTCAAAAAATCAATCGAACTTGTCCCTCAATCAGTAAACCAAGAAAATTATATACTAAATCTTATGGATGCTTCCAAAGATATAGTAGTAGTTTATGGTCCTGCGGGTACAGGAAAGACTTATTTGGGTATGCTTGCTGCATTAAAAGCACTTAGACAAGGAGAATGCAAAAATATTATACTATCTAGACCAGCAGTTGCAGTAGACGATGAAAAGCATGGATTCTTACCGGGCGATATCAATAGCAAAATGGAACCCTGGGTAAGACCATTGTTAGACATTCTTAAAGAGTATTATTCGATGAAAGAAGTCGAATATATGATCAAAGAGCAAATAGTAGAGATTACTCCCCTGGCTTTTTGCAGAGGTAGAAACTTTAAGAATAGTTGGGTGATTTTAGATGAGGCTCAAAATGCGACCCCATCACAAGTAAAAATGCTAATGACCAGAATAGGTATTGGCAGTAAAATTGTGATCACAGGTGACGTAGAACAAACTGATCGTAGAACCAAAGATAACGGACTGTTAGATTTGATCTATCGTTTAGAAAACGACCCTGTGCCAGAAATCGGCTTAAGTAGGTTTGAACCTAAAGATATCAGACGCCACAGAATAATCGAAAAGATACTAAATCTTTACGGTTAAGGTTTCTGATCGTCTTTGGCTTTTAGTGAAATAGAAGCCTCCCTCTCTAATTGAGCGATTAGAGGGGGATAGACCGACTTGTAGTATTCATTTAACCGATCAAAATCGGTGTCAATACGCTTACCTTCAATATTGCACTTTTCTATCTTTTTCAGTGCATAGTCTACTATGATGTTACAAGTAGACACATCAGCGGGTTTAACTCGCTTAGCCAATCTAACTTCTTCGTCAATTTGACCACCCGGCTTACGCAAAAATGTTACTAATAGAAATCTCATGATGTTAACTCAATTATGGTAGCTGCCAATCCAATCTCGGGAATGCCAATCAGCGGCAGATTTGCTAAACCATTTCTGATATAGATAATTGCTGCGTCCCGCTTTTGATCAGTGTCGCCCCAAAGATCGATATTATTGTACATCCATCTGTATACGTCTTCTGCTCTAGTAGGATAGAGCGAGATATATTGCATTAGTTGCTTGCGACCTTCAGTAATTGCACCTTTCTTGAACATATCAGTTGCTTGAATCAACAATTCATTTTCGCTGTCAGTCTCACTAGAGATAGGGTTAAGTGTACCTGTAACACTTGCTTGCTGCAACTTGTTCAAGCAGTTTCTAAGATCGGGATAAGTTGCACGAACATAAGTATCTAGAATATCCAAATCAAACTCAATGTTCTCTGTAACAAGAACGGTAGCCACTCTAGCAGTAAATTCTGTCATGTCGGGCTTAGCAATGTGCATTGCAAAGCATCTAGACTTGCGTAATGCAGGAATGATCTTGTTTTCGTAATTGCAAGTTAGAATATAACGAACTGTAGAGTGATATGCTTCCATATCATGTCTAAGAGCAGCCTGCGCTGGTGGAGTCAAAAAGTCAGCCTCGTCTAAAAGCACGACCTTAAACTCACCAAACGGCATAGTTTGTACGAATGTATTGATCTTGTTTCTTAGATGGTCGATACCGTTTTCTTTACTAGCATTGATTTCTAAGATATCCCATTCTTGGATACCCAATTCATGAATCAGTACTTTAGCAAGCGTAGTCTTGCCCGTGCCTGGCTCGCCTGAAAGCAACAGATGCGGGATAGTCTTATTGCTCACCCAACTTTCAACAATTTGACGCTGTGCATCATCAACGAAAACATATTCGCTGATAGTTTTAGGTCTATACGCTTCAATCCAAAGTTTATGCTTCATTAAATTACCTTATCACTCATAGTAAGATCGTGTACTGGTTCATCACTAATGGCTAGAACATCGTTTGGATCTACCTTGCGAATAATCTTTTCGCCGGCTTCATCTTCGATTTTGATTCCTCTAGTCCATCTACCATGAGATACTAACACATAATCTCCTACTTTAACATGCTTCTGGGTTGGTCCGATTGCATAAACTCTAGCCCAACGAGGTCTAATACCAGAACTCTTCATGTCATCATAGGGAATAATCACACCTGCATGAGTGATTCGTTCATCGAAATCCATGTCAGTTACAATGATAGTATCGTGAATTGGTTTGATACTTTTGAACTTGATAATTTCAATATTCTGAGTTGCCATTATTTACCTTTGCTCTTTGCCTTAATTGCTTCAACTTCTACATCATCTTCTTGCATATCATTTAACATTTTTTCTTGGGCTGTAAAATCAAAGTCCGCTTTTGGCTTTGATTTAACCATAGGCATTGGATGTTTGTTAGATGCTTGTGCTGATTTATTTCCAACTGTAGCACCGTAACCTTCTGCTCGCTTTTGGGTCATAGATTTGATTACATTTCCTTTAGCATCGATAGTATCTCCCCTAGCGTTAACCCGTAATCCAGTAGTTTTCTTACCTTCACCTGCAGGCTGAACTCCTACTGCTCTGGTTTGTTCGTTCTTAGCCATAAGTGCAGACATATCAACTCGCTTGCCCTGTGCGCTTTTATAAATTGCCATAAGAATTCTCCTTATTGTGTAATATTTATTGTGTACTACTTGCTTATTTTAAAAACTCTTCTATGGGCAAGTCATAATAGAGTGAGTTTATTTTATGCACACCAATAAGAAATAGTACGAAACTAGCGACAGAACTACCCCTTCCTACTCCCCAAACTATATTGTGCTTACGCATGGTATCTACCAAATATTTCAAGTATTTTAGTAGTGTAAACATATTTCTTTCTTGGTATAAGAGCAATTCTGCCCCTGCTCTTTGCAGTTCGCTATCGTCTTTACATTGGTCTAGAACCCACTTAGCAATGTCTATATCTAAGTATTCTTTAGGAATGAACCATATGTTCTGCTGTTGCTCATCAAATCTAGTTTTACTTAGATGAGAAGGTTCGTATTTAACCAGTTTGGGTGCATTTTCTAAATCTAAATTGGGATCGAACTTGATGAGGCTTTCAACTAATACATTTTCTAGTTTGATATCAGGATTGGTATAGTACAGATTCAATAAATCTGCTTCATCAAAAATCATTTGACCATATGAATCTTTTTTCATATGTTGATTATAGTATCATTCTTCTTTATTGTCAACAGGTTCTTTCCAGCCTAGTCCCATTCTCTCCCATGATTTGGGGTCAGCAAGTTTAACAATGTTGTCTTTGGTTCTGATTACATCAGAGATAGACATATCGGGCTTAGACCACCAGCCTTTAGCAGTGATCATTGCTTCAGCCATTTCACTTACTAACTGATACCTGACACCAAGTGATATGCCCGATCCAAGATCGATATCAGTTATTCTAAGTCTACCTTCCATAATAGCATTTAGTTTTTGTAGAATAGTGATCGCTACAACTTGACAGTATGGCTCTTCATGAGTCATACATACTTTCATGCCGGCTTCTTGATATTTTTGTATGGCATCTACATTATTGCAATGCACCATAACTACACTGTCTAAACAATGTTCTACAAAATGATCCATTCTGTTTATAGCCACATTTTGTTCGTACATGTTGTCAGTATAGACTAACATGGAAATGTCAAATTCATAAACATTTACCATAAACTTATTGTCTAGATGCAGCCCAGCAGCCAGGCTAAATGATTTAGATACTCTTACGTCCATTATTTGTTGTCTTTTTGTTGAATATTGATCAATGACTGTATATTTTGCTTTTTGATTAACTCGTCCATCTTTTGATTATACGCTGCGCGGTAACTATCCAATGCCATAAGTATTTGATTTGCTAGTGGGCGATTACCTGTTCTAGTTGCAAATGTTAGTTTTGTATTTAAACCTGTTATAGTTTTCTGTAAATCTTCTAAACTTTTATCTGACAGATCACCAATAAAAGGGTGCATTTTATTTTACCATGAAGTTAGCGCAGTTCTAGTCCAAATATTAGAGCCATTGTAACTAGTTGCAGTACATAGATTACTACCTGTGTTTGCAGTTGTCAATACTAATGTTGTACCTGCTGACCCGGTTGAACGAGTATTACTGATTGTAATAGTTGAGTTGCCGGTAACAACAGACTTAATATAATATACAGTATTTGCCGTAATACCACCAATTGCAGTACCTTGGAATATGATAGGAGCATTAGCCACTAAACTTGTTACATTGTTGAGTAGAATTTCATTATTAGATGAATATGTGTTAGTTACTGTCTTTGGTCCTACTGCTGTAGCACTATAGTTACCGGTACATACATAGAAATAACTTGCGTCTACTGCAACAGTTCCTTCAACGTCTCCTGGCAATCCAGTTGGAGGAGGTGTGCGAACTTGCACTTCTGCTGTTTGAAACGGTCTGTTAGTTGGAGTAATATAAAGCGAGATACCGCAATCTGTAGTGGTAATCGTATAGTTCAGTTGCGAAACACCATATGGTACTGTTACTGTAGCAATGTTTGCAACATTAGCATAGTTTTCTAAACTAGTTACACCATAATTGTTATTAGTAGATACTACTGAAGATGGGAATGAAATAACAGCATTAGCATTGCTAACGGCTAACTGCAACTCAATTGTTTGCTGAGTGCCAGTTGGTGCCCAACTACCAAACTGTAGTGTGATATTACCTGCTACAGTACCATATTGTACATCTGCTAGTGACGCATTAACTAAAACTGTTCCTGCAAGTGCGTTGCCCAAATTATAAGTAGTCGATCTAAAACTTCTAACGGCAGCGTTGCTGATCAACGCATTAGCCATATTGTTATTAAGGGTAGTGTTTGCCAGTGCTGATTTTAATACAACATTATTCTGCAAATCAGTAATTTCTGTAGCGGCAACATTTAAGTTGGTTACGATAGCAGAAAAGTTATTTCTAAATCCCTGTGAACTTTGATTCTGTCCAGGGACTGGGTAATTTGTATTGATTCCGTTTGTGTTAATTGTACTCATTTATAGTGTTTCCGTAATGTATTTAGTACCGTTAACGGTTAGGCAAAATTGTTTGATGGGGGAACAGTATGTAAAAGTCTTTACTGTCTGTAGGATTTGGTACAGGTGTCGCACTGGGCAAACTAGTCCAAGCGGGCGGATCAAGGGTATCATCATAATTATATGTAAGAGTCTTGCCTACCGAGAATCTGTCAATTTCAAAGTTGATTTGATTTAATGCATACGGAACATTTGCTTCGTTTACCCAAAGAGTTTGTATATTGTTAGCGATTTGCTCACTAAATCCGGGCTTAGTATAGCAGATTACCCAAGCAGGAGTGAAACCTAATGTGCCACCATTTGCTTGCTGACTAGTCATCCACAATGGCAATACATTAGAATCATATACTTGACCCAAGTTTTGTCCAACTCGGTCGCGCATGTTTATTAAAGAGTTTGGATACAGTTCTTGTGCGCTACCCGAATCTAGTGCAGTAAAATAAGTAGGTAAAGAAATTGCATCAGGGAATATGTAACTTGAATAGATGTTATTAACGCTAGTGTACCATGGTCCTAAGAACAAGTTAATAGGTCTTGGCCACTCAATCACTTCGCTTACGCTAACACCTTGTGGATTAATCAAGTTGTCAATGACTTCACTATAAACTACCTCATAGATTATTTCACCATTTTCGTTTTTTGCTACAGCGGTCTTAATCTCGCCCAATGTTATGTAACGCCAATAGTGGTTCTTAGTAACTGCTGCTACATATTGATCAAAATTGCTAGCGTATATACCATAAGCGTGCATATAATTTATTGTTGTTGCTATACCAAAGTTTGGATCGTTGGGGCGATACACTGCTTCAGGTGGGATAATCTCAGTGTTTGTCAATAAGCCTTCTAATACATAGCGTTGTGTAATAGGTGGAGCAGCAGTGATATAAAGAGTATCTGTAGGTTGATCAAACTCTTGATATACATTTATAGTAAATGTTTTTGTAGACTGTACTATAGGATAATTAAGTGAGTATACTTCTACTGAGAATGTGTACGTGCTAGTAGTGCCAGGCTGATAAAGAGTTGTGCCTGGTTGAAATGCTACTGTACCTATGATATCCCCATTTGATTGCAGCACTAAGTTAGGTGGAAGTGACCCCCCTGCTATTTTGTATAGTAAAGGAACATCACATTCTGCTAATACAGAAAGAGTACTTGTTTTACCATTCGATATCTGTCCTAAATCAGAAGGCGTGATCCAAGTAACTTCGCCATTAACTAGGTTGGATAATAATAATGAAAAATTAATTGTGGGAGAAGTGATGTATGAATTAATATACGATTTATGTACGCGAACACTAAAATCATATTGATTGATAGTATTAGGTGCTACGGTGGGAGTTCCTGTTATCCAACCGGTCACTGGATCTCCAGTCATACCCGGTGGTAAACTGTTATAAACATAAGTGATTGAGTTACCATCAAAGTCATAGCCTAATATTTGAAACGCAAAAAATTCACCGCTAGTTATTTGTCCTATGTAAGCATTCTGACTGGGTAAATATGTTACGCCATTGCTGTCCGGTGGCAAGATATAATATGCAAATGTTTCTGGATTAGCAGATATATTATAAGAAGCAGGACGAGTATTCAATACAGTAGGTACTCTAGTATTTTGACTACCATTGTAATTTTGGTTCGTTACTGTAATATAATAAGTTTGTAAATCACTGCCCAATACACTAGTCAAAGATAACGAGAATGTATAAGTTCTTATTGTGGGCTGTCCCATAGTAGTGCTGGGAAGTGTAACTGTTAAGAATCCTGTGCTTGTAGTAATTGGATATACTGGTCCAAATTGAGTTTGACTTATAGTAAATCTAGTTTGATCTATTACAGACTCAACATAATATACAACACCGGTTGATATGTTTGCTAGTCCGGCGCCTGAGAATGTAACTTCTCTGCCAACTACGATTCCTGATGTACTACCAACAGTAATTGAATTATCAATAGATGAAGTATTAGTAGCATAAGTAACAATTGACTCATAAGTTACTTCAGTAGTAGGAGGATTTGGGTACCCTCTAATCAATCCAGAGTCGTTTATTTCTAATCCAGGTGGTAGTTCCCCTTGTGCTACGCTGATAAGCACTGAGTTAGTCGATATAGGATTACTGTACTGCATCTGTAATTCTGTCCAAACACTGTCGTTAGTGCTTAAAATGCTGCCAGCTGGCGTAGTAAACACAGGAGAACCAGCAGCAGCAATAGTAATCGAAAAGGTTCTATCTTGTATTCGTGATAAGTTATCAGTTGCCCTAATTGCAAAATTATAAGAAGTTTGCTTGCTAAGTAGTGCAGGAGTACCTGACAGTAATCCTGAACTGCTGAGAGTTAAGCCAACTGGGATAGATCCGCTCAGTAAAGTGTAAGTCACGCTCGTCGCAGGTGTGAATGGAGATGCTGAAAAAGTATATACTACTGGTGTTCCGCTAGGAAATATTCCTATAGAACCTACTGGGGTATTCCATACTGGGGCTGTCATCTTATCCCTTTAGTGCTGCTAGAGCAGTATTATACAATGCTAGTCTATCGTCTATGCCGTTAGTGCCACCATTGATGCGCTTAGTCATACCAATGATATTATCTTTGTCTGCAAATTCATTTAGTTTATTTACGTCCCAAAACCAACCTGCACTAGATGCAGCGCCGGCGGGAGTTTCTAAGTACGCTACTGCATCATCTAGTTCTCGCTTGACTGCTGCTGCGTATTTTGTGTAGTTATCTCTACCGGTTAATTGAATTAATCCTCTACCACAGAATTTATAACCGTCGCCCGATGCTTCGTCGCCATTTCCCATACGATTAGCATATACTCTGTTTGCAATTTTTTCTGGTTGACGAGCATATGCATTTGCTGTAGCAGCATCTGGAAAATATTTTCCAAATACTTTTTGCAATCCATCAGCACTATAGTTAAGATTTTCTTTGGTGAAGTTAAAACCACCTGATTCGTGTGCTACTTGCGCTAAGAAACTGGCAATTCGTCTAACATCATCAAACATGTTGTAATACTTGCCTACATTGTTTAATGGGTCAACATAACTAGTAAGTATGCTTTCTTTTGTTTTTGGACAAATCTTTTTTAATATATCTAAAGTAATCATTTTATTATCCTATATACCAATTAGTACCATCACTCCAAACAGGAACCGTGTTCCCGGCTCCGCCGGCTACAATTTGACCAAAGTTACCTGCAGCAGGTACTGTAGAATCATTGACAAACGAACGAGCACCAGATGCCGGTGAAGGTAATCCAGCAACAGCATTGACTGGTGATATTTCTATTCCTGACGAATTGTAAGTCCAAGATGAACTACCTACACCGATATTGACAGTTGCAGGAGGTGTCGTACTTATCGAAACTGGTGTACTCCAATTAGTTGGATCGCTGTATCCGCCAGGTGATCCGGCTACTAATGGAATCCCATTATTGTCTTGACCAACGGCAATGAATGTACCAGATTCACTTACTGACACAGCCTGCATTTCTGCAATACTAGTACTACCGTTCATTAATGCAGGAGTACTCCAAGTACTGCCATCACTCGATACTGCGAATAGAGGATAATTATTATTGTCGTATCCAACTGCTACATAACGTCCGGCGTAAGTTGAGAATGTAACTGAAGTCATACTTGCAGGTGTAGTACTACCGTTCATTAATGCAGGAGTAGTCCAAGTACTGCCATCAGTTGAGGTAGCATATAATGGATGACCATTATTAAGATAAAAGCCAACTGCCACTATTTTATTAGAACCGGGTCTAGAAGTTACAGAAGTCATATTTGCAGGTGTAGTACTACCGTTCATTAATGCAGGAGTAGTCCAAGTACTGCCATCAGTTGAGGTAGCATATAATGGATAGCCGTTTATATCAGCTCCAATTGTAATAAACTTACCTAAAATACTTGACCAAGTAACGGAACTCATGTTTGCAAAAGTAGTGCTACCGTTCATTAATGCAGGAGTACTCCAAGTAAGTCCATTGGTTGATACAGAATATACAGGATATCCATTAATATCATTGCCTACGGCTACGAAAACTCCCGGAGAAGTATCATCGTTTACTGTCACCGACTGCATGAGTGTCCTGAATCCACCGCTTCCCATAGTGGCCGGTGTGCTCCATGTGGCTCCTCCGGTGTAAGTATATGAATATGCAGCTACTGGATCTCCATATGGAACGCCTCCAACTGCAACAAATGAATTGTGAGTGCTTGACCATACCACCGAACGCATTTGTGCAGGGAAAGATGCCATTACAACCGGGTTAGATAAATTAACACCATATGTACCGGCTGATCCATAACTAAACACAGGCAAACCTGTACCCGTGTCGTACCCTACCGCTACTGCAAATTGTCCATATATTCCTCCACTTAAATCTACTGCAACTGATTGCATTGTTATTGATTGTGGGGTAGCAGATACATTGACAGAAGCACCTGTTCCGGCAGTAATTTGTACTCCATTGCTGTTGACATTAGCATATGAAATATTAGCATAATTTAACTGAGCGTTATTGCTAGAAACCAATTGAATCCCTACACCGTTTACGTCATTTAAACTGTTTATTATCGCCCCTTCGGTAAGTGGTTTAGATAAATTAATATTTCCCGGAGTTATAATATCTCCTGGAGCTGTGAGTGATCCGTCAATACTAGAAAATTGCCAGTTTCCTTGATAGCCATAATCGGTATTTCCATTTTCATTAATACCAACATACAATCCATAATCATTTATGTACATCGTATTACGAACTACTGAAGGATAACCGTAAAAATCAATAGGATCGTCTGTATTTAACCAAGATAGTTCCGGTCCACCGTGTCCTCCACTACCCCAAGCCCATAATGCCGGAGAAGTATTAACAGTACCAATCACACCGTAATTAGGTAGTGTTAGTACGCCATAATTTCCAAATGTCCATTCTCCGCTATTATCTGTAGCAATATATGCATTACCATTTTTTAACCACATGTAAGAATTGCCATTACCAGCAGAATCATTTTCTAATTGTGTAAAACCATTTGCTCCGGTTACAATATTAATATTTCCAGAACCGTTTCCAGAAAGTATTATATCACCGTTAGCCAAGTTTGTAGAAATATTTGCTCCGCTAAATGTGATGTTGCCGGTGCTTCCTCCGCCACCGCCGCCACCCGGTGCAAACACACCGTTGCCGTATAGTACATTACTTGAATTGCCGTCTAAATTAACCGTAGCGATATTACCAATTCCGGTTACGTTTGCCACTGCAACGTGATTTGCGACGTTTGCATAAGCAACAGCACCTGTGACATTGCCGCCGGCAACTGCGTTTGCAGTTGCTGCATAACTAACTTGACCTGTTACATTTGCACCTGCTACTGAATTAGCAGTAGTGGCATAAGAGACGGCCCCGGTTACATTAGCACCTGCAACACTATTCGCAGTAGTTGCATATGCTACTGGACCAGATACGTTGCTGCCTGCTACTGAATTTGCAGTTGCTGCATAACTAACTTGACCAGTTACATTAGCACCTGCTACTGAATTTGCAGTTGCTGCATAACTAACTTGACCAGTTACATTAGCACCTGCTACTGAATTAGCGGTAGTTGCATAATTAGCAAGATTAATAGTGCCGTTAATATTACCTGCATCTACTGAGAATGCGTTCCCCGCA
>Ga0214164_1000736_pt1 | contig 20603 bp, 62 predicted proteins | sample TroBogepilimnion_13_FD_153003 | JGI IMG/M metagenome (GOLD analysis project Ga0214164, IMG submission 153003) | Freshwater microbial communities from Trout Bog Lake, WI - Practice 03JUN2009 epilimnion v4 | ecosystem: Environmental > Aquatic > Freshwater > Lake > Epilimnion/Euphotic zone ...
CTTGATGATCACCCAGAATATTGACAAATGGTTTGATCAACATGCGTGCTTGTGGGCGGTTAATGTTTTTATCCGTGGCATCAATTAAGTAAGCAATTACCGTGCCTACTTTAATGTCCAGGGGCACGAATCGTTTATTGTTTCCCTCTTTCCGTAAATTCATGCAGCTTTCCCAACCACGATCAGTACTCATGCCGGCAATGTCATATGGATGACGGGATATCACCACCAGTTGATTGGACTTTTTAGTAGCTTGTCTAGCAGGATCATTAGCAAATACCTGGGCAGCGGCAGGGGATAATAACTTACCAATCTTAATCTGACGAACACGGCCACTGTCAGTTTTACTGGCAATGCCCTTAACGTAGTCGTCAATCTTATATCCTAATTTTTCTACTTCCTGACTTACACGTGGATTAACCCTGACAGTGGTGGCGGCGGCAGGCGCCTCCAGGGGCAAGTATATTCTGTTACGACCCCCAAACAATTCAGCATAACGGGTCCGGTCCCAGTCCTTGACAAGATTTCGATATTCACTGGGCTTAAGGGCTTCGGAAAATTCACTGTATCGCATGGTGTTGATCTGTTAATTATACCATACAGCCAGCAGGGCGTGGTGACGGTTCATGACCCTGGGGAAACAGTAGTCGACTGTAGGTGGACCATGCACAACAGGACAGCTCGGTGGTGGCGGTGATTAACATTAGCGTATAAGCGGACTGCTGTGTAATGCAACGGTTCGCAGCCACGTTGAGCACAGGGTCCTGTATAACTCGATCGATATAGTCGCGCTGTGTGGCAGTGATACTGGTGATCTGCTGGCTAGCAGTCATATAGGGTATGTAAGAGCCGTTGATGAACATAGTGTGGTAAACCTTTTAGTCGAGTATTTAGCTGGGCAAGAAGTATACAGCAGAATGATAAAAAAAATTTTGCCTAGAAATTTTCAAAAGGGGATTTTACCGGGTGGAGAAGTTTTTGACCCAGGGTGGTATGGCTTTGGCTAGGTATAGAAACCGGTTGTGAGTTTGGAGAATCAACTATAGAAACCGGTTGGGCTTTTCAGTAGAAAAACTGTTCAGACGCGAACCAGCTTCGGCAGTTCTAAGAATATCTTAATATACCCTACCGGGGTGTTAACTTTTTTTATTTCTTCTGGTGACTCACAGCTATTCATGACACTGGGCAGAGGGCATGGTGGCCCTACCGCCCAGCGCAACTAACTGCCTACACAGGGCCTGTAGCCGCTGTACAGAGCCCTGTTAGGACCTGCTAGTCCATCCTGCTGCCCACGTAGGCAGTAACACCCATAGTCTGTAGCGCATCCGCCAGCACCCTAGCACCCTCCTCCTTGGCTGTAATGCTTTGCGTTGGGTTACGGCTGGGGTTCCACAAGCGCAGCGTACCTGAGTAGCTCTTCGTAAAGCCCAACTTAGCAAGCAGCTTGCCCAGCTTTGAGTTGCTGCGCACGTGGTACACATCCACCCAGGCAAACCCACAGCAATCCCTGTCCCCGTTAATAGCTAGGAACTCTTGTGTCTTGTCTGCTGCACCCCGAAGAGCTTGGGTAATTGTCTGCTCTGCTTGGACTAAGTCTACTGCTGGGGCTGTTGCTGTAGTCATCGACTGCTCCTTGTTGTTTAGTGTACGGCTATTATAGCCGAAATACTATTAACTGTCAACTACTAAAACAACTCTAACTGACCTAACTTCTCCCGGTGCTGTTTCAACATCAGCAGCTCTATATCATCAACCCGGCGGGTGTATGCGCCATAATAGTAGCTGCTAACGTCACCGGCTGCGTCTACGTATCTGAACATACCGTCGCTGTGCATCAGCTTAAACATCCAGCTGCCATCTTCTGCAGGGCCCGCCACTTGATACTTAATAGTGCGCTCTTTACCTTTAGCATCAGTGTAGTGATACTCCTGGCGGGTAAATTGCAACGCTTCCTGTACTTCTCTTTTAGTGATTAGCATCTTCGTCTTCCCGTTTGTTTACTGTACAACTATTATAGCCGAAACTGAATTAATTGTCAAGTTAGATTGAACTGTCAAGTACTTCTAATTCTACGCTGTACATGCCGGCGACATCGCCTCCGGTGCATCGACGTGCTATGTATGCATCAGCTAGAGCTCGGCTGGAGAACACTCCCTTAACAGGGTTATCCACGTCCCACTCATACTTGTATACAATATAAACTGTCATGCTGCTTCACCAGTCATCATACGAGCAAAATTGCTGTCAATGCTACGCTGCACTTCCTGCAGGATTGCACGGTTCTCCTGCTCTGCAGGGAGACTCTCCAGCACAGCATCAACTAAACGGTTGATCTGGTCCGCTGTCAAGTTCAGAGTAAGTGTGTGTACCATTTTGTTCTTCCCGAGGTGTTAGTGTATAGCTATTGTAGCCGAATATGAATTAATTGTCAAGCTAAAGACTTTGCATAGGCGACAGCATCTGCAAAATTATCAAAGTCCCGTACATGTTGTTCTTCGCCACCGTACAAGGGTATTTCATATACTGCAAAGTATCCCGCCGCCATCAGGTATACTAGTCCACGGGCTTCTTCACCATGCGCAATAGAGAATACCAAGTTCATCAAGATCTTCCTGTAGGTTTACTGTAGTACTATTGTAGCCGAAACTGATTTAATTGTCAAGTGGTTGTCTTGAGTGTTGTTCTTGATACCACTTCTGATATTCACGGAATGTACGCCAACCACCGTAGCTCTCCAGTACTTGATGTGACACATAGTTACTGGCTCTAACCAGCAGGGCTATGACGATCAGTAAAAAGGCCCAGCCAGCACAGACGGTGATACCGTAGCCCAGGGCGGTCATTGCTGTGTTCATTGCATCGGTCATTGTTTATTCCTCTAACTGTTCAACATCAAGATCAATCACATCTGACACGCTGGGGAGTCGACCAATTGCCTTGCGTAATTTTTTCTGTATTTCATACGCCTCGTCATGGTCATCCGCCTGTACTTCAACACTGAACGAAATTGCAAAAGTGCCCAAGATTATTCCTTATAATTAACCGTAAAACTTCTTAAACAACCAACGAGTGACAAAGTGTCCTACTGCAAAACAAAACGCCATCCATGCTGCCCAGGCGGTGTAATCGATTACTGTGTCCATTTTACTCTCCAGGTGTTTACTGTATAGCTATTATAGCCTAAACTGAATTAATTGTCAAGCCTCGTATACGTCAGTAACATGACGTTCTGAATCGTATTTACAAGCAACTTCCCAGGCCTCGTCAAGGCTCTCTGCCTCAACCTCGAAGTAGCCTTCAAAGTTGGGCTCATCGAAGAAGTACATGGTGTATTCCACTGTGTATGTTGTCATTGTTAACTCCCTAAATTATGCAGCACGCTGCAAACGTCCCATTAAGCAGGCTGTGTACAGTTTAGCTTTAAGCTCAGCCCGTACCAGCTGCTCTGCTGCACTAAGCACGCGAGCAGGCTGTACTTGAGGGATTTTGCGGGGCTTTGCAATAACTGTAATTTTACGCATTTTTGCTTCCTGTTTGTTTACTGTATAGCTATTGTAGCCGAATCTGAATTAATTGTCAAGTACCTCTTCCTGAAGATACTCACGCACCCGATCCATATCACTTGAGTATAAGTACCAAGCAGGCTCTCCCACGTGCAAGTTCAGTTCACGTCCCGTGTACTCCAACAGGGTGGCGACGTAATAACGTGACACGAATTGTCCGCGATCTCCAGGTTGCGAGTGATAGCGATCATCGTAGAACTCCACCAAAGGCTCTTCTTCTTCATGGGCAAACATGTCATCTCTGCCATAGCGGTCGCCCCGGCGAACGATGCGTACATTGAATTTATCTACTTTTAACATAGCTACTCCGTTTCGTTTACTGTATAGCTATTGTAGCCGAAGACGATTTAATTGTCAACCCTGACAAACACAGTGCCTTCTGGGAAACCATGGTCATAGCCAACGGGACACCACATGCCATAGGACTGGTCGTCTGCTGTAGATTTGTAGCAGATCTCATCGTGTACCACCTTTAGCGCCGACGTCTTCAACTTACGGGCTATGGCCAGGGCTCGTTCACATTGGTCAAGGTATGATGATTCCTCATCTAATGCACACTCTAGCGCATCAATTATCAGGTCTATATCTTTCATTATATGTTCCTTAGTTGCAGACAGTCTGTTGCTGTTGAACTGCCACCAACTGACCCCAAGCGTTGGGTACGTAGACTAACACCGGTATAACCCTGCACACTGGGCGAGCCGCTTGCACCGCAACTGCACCCAGGACCAGGCCCACCGCTGCGGCTGCTGCCACATAGCCACCATACCCGTTGTTCGTGTAGTTGGCGTTATAGTTACCCTGGCGATTGCCTCTGTTGGCCTCAGCGCCTGTAGCCGCTAAGGCTAGGATCAGTACCAGTGTTAGCTTCTTCAAGATCTACTCCGTTTGTTTACTGTATAACTATTATAGCCGAAGACGATTTAATTGTCAACTGATTACCGTCGTCGGTATCGTATCTCACCAGCCAGGCCAGCATTATCATCAGGCCAGATCAGGGTTTTAATTCGCTCGGCGGCCATGAGAGCCTGTTGGGGGCGACAGTCTTCAGCATGAGGTAGGCCGTCGGTAACACCACAACAGACCCGCTGATCATGACCCCAAGCATCCGTCTCAGTCAGAGTCGTGTACTCTTTAAGAGTGTCGATGACCTGGTCGATGTCCGTCATTCCGCAACTCCAAAGTGTTTAAGTAATTCTTCAGGTTCTGGATACCATACATTATTGCAACTATCACTGCCACATCTTTCATCCAGAAACCGGGCACATTCCCGAATAAGTAACTCAGCGAATTTCTCCAGGTCATATTCATTGTCATCAACTCGGTCAACTATAGGAATATAACACTGAGCTTTCAGTTCTTGTATACGCTTGTTCATCATTCAACTCCGAAACGTTCACGAATAGCACGAGAAAACATATTCTCACCACCATCTATATCAGCACACAATTCAGCACATTCGGCTGCAATCAGCCGGGCGAACTCGTTACAGAATTCTCTTTCGTCCAAATCACCATGGTGAATACATGCCAGGCCGTATATTTTCTCAATCAGTTCGTTCATTTGGTTTCCCTATCCCAGCAGATTTCACAAAAGTATTGACCATGTCCCTCATGATAGCACAAATCTTGGTGCTCTACACCGCAATTTGGGCAAGGGGCATCAGTCTGTTCAGGCGTAAATTTTTGTTCGTTCATTACTTCACTCCCAGTTCGCGTAATACGTCAGCAGCCTCAATGCAGTTAGCAACTGTGTTCAGTACAACCTGAACCGCTGTGTAAACTGCCGCAGGGTTGTCTGAAGCATCAGCTACCATCTGCATGTACTCCAGGGCCTGTGCCAGTGTGTCACGCTCGCCGAAGAAACGATTGCGTAGCTCGCCTGCTAACTCTGCGTTGGTAAGTGCTCTAGACATTTACTGCTCCTTGATGTTTAGTGTACAGCTATTATAGCCGAATTAGATTAAATCGTCAATACAATATACGTGCAAAACCAAGTCATCCCTGATGGCCGAGGCCAGGAAACGCATGCCTTCCAGGTCAAAGTCAGAGACCTCTACACCCGTGGGCACCACGTAGAAGATATAGTCGAACTGTTCATTACGTTCGTCAACCTCAGCCCAGACGCAGATGTCATCGCCCTGCCAACCTGCCGACCTAATTACACAGTCGTAAGGCATTTTGATCTTCTGCCTAAACTCAGGTCCCAGGCGAAATTTAAAGATCTTCATGTTAGTTCATCCCCTGCATTACTTGGGCATCACCGCCCATACTGTTGGTAACTTCCGTCATTACAGTTCGCTCTTCCCTAAGCTGCTTGTTCAGGGCCGTCTGGGTAAGGATGCGTCCCACGCTAAACTCTAAGCCAGTGTAATCGCTCAGGATATCTGCTACGTCAAACGCTGACACATTGCAGCCAAGGTCTTTAACCTCTACAGGCACGCCGTTTTCGCGTACCACCAGCACTGCCTTAGACTCGTCGTAACGACTGCGAACAATGTAGATCACTCTAGTAGTAGACATCTTTAACTCCGTTTGTTTACTGTATAGCTATTGTAGCCGAATTAGATTTTATTGTCAACCAGTCTAGCTTGGATTTCCATGAAGAACGTGTGATACCGGGCCATGCGTGCGATGTCTTTTTCGGTAACGCCCTTGAGCCTGCGAATGTCCGTGTTGTGGCGTAGATCAGCCAGCTTAACACGCATGGCGTCTGGGTTAGCGAAGACCCCTGCCTTGTACTCGTCTAGGGTCTGCCCAGGCAGTTTAGTCAGTGCGGCAATGCCTTTGATTGCTCGCTCGCTGATGCCCGCTTGACGAAGGTCCTCGTAGGTCACAGAGGTATCCTCAATGACATCGTGTCCCAGAGCCATCACCATCAGCTCTTCGTCATCGCTCTTAAGGTAGTGCATGACCTTTAGGGGGTGAAGGATGTAGGGTGAGCCACCTCGATCGAACTGCCCTGCGTGAGCATTGGTGACCAGTACCAGCATCTTGCCCAACATTTCGCCTTTCTTCATTGCCATCTCCTTATCCATAACTTATTGTAATGGATGAAGGTTTAACTGTCAACTACTCCTTAAAATACCCGTAAGCCACGCCCAGGCAAAAGCAAAGATACTCTGCGTCGCCCGCAGTATCGTTCGCTTCGTGCAACCAGCGAACTGCCATTGCGCGATCTTTAGCGCCAGACTCCATAAGGGCTAGGATAGTGCGCTCAACCCTGTCAGCTGCCTCTGCTTCCAGGTCCACGCGGAGGGCGTCAGCACGGGCACACTCCTCACCCAGGTCCACTAGCAGGGCCTCAAGCTCAGCCTCGCTCATAGCCTGCAGGTTCAAATGCCGGGGGCGGAAGCCGTACGCATCCTTGTAAGCGTCCCAAATAGTTGACTCGAGTTGCTCTTTGTGCGACATTTCAGTCCAGCTAGTAAGTGCAGTCATCTTCAACTCCCATTTGTTTAGTGTATAGCTATTATAGCCGAATCTGAATTAATTGTCAAGCTCGTTCTGCAGCATACTTTGCCTCGCGGCGTGCTCGACCCTGCTCAGTCAAGTACTTAAACAGGAGGTCCGCGTTAACCTGGATAATGCCGTCCACGCCCGAGGTCTTGCTGAGCTCTGCGCTGGCGAGGACTTCACGTGCTAACTGCCCCAGCTGTTCATTAGTCATATCATCTCCGTCTGTTTACTGTATAGCTATTATAGCCGAATCTGAATTAATTGTCAACAGGTAAGATGGGGCCGAAGCCCCCTGTGTTAATCCCAGCTCTTCTTATCGCCGTGTTGCTCGTTGTGCTCGTAGCCCGCATAGTAGGCTTTGACCTCCGCCTGTGTCATAGCCTGCCCTTCAATACGAGGAGCGCGACCGGTCCCTTTAGGGTACCAGTGAGGACTAGCAAAGCGACCGTAATAGTTGTCAGCTGAGCCGCGATCAAACGGGCTACCATGGCTACGGTCGTATTCCACGCCGTTGAACATCTGTACGTCTTTAATCATTTACCGCTCCTGTTTGTTTACTGTAAAACTATTATAGCCGAATCTGAATTAATTGTCAACCGCTTCTGCAGCCTCTCGCAGCCGAACGTAATTCTTCAGCACAAAGAAGTATTCAGACTCAGACAACCCTGAGGCGCTAACGGCTCTGGGATCAAACATATTGTATTCCCCGCCCAGCTGGACCCGGCGGTATGCTTTGAAATTTGCAAGCTGATTTGCTGTAAACATCTTCAACTCCATTTGTTAGTGTAAGGTAATGATAGCCGATATTGAATTAATTGTCAACCATATTGAAGTACACTTGGTAAGGACTCGAACCCTACATTTGACCCTGCGAGCCAACGGCCTAACCGTCAGTACAAGTGTACTTCAATATGAACCCCACCGTTGACCACTGCCTGCTCGTCGCATATAGCTATCGGCTTATTTAAACTCGGTTGCCGCACGGTGGGAACACGGGCCGAGTTACTGCTAACTGCTAGTAAACATCCTCAGCAAACCCGTAATCCTCGTCAGTGCCAAAACCAGCGGACGCCATACCCGAATCCCAGTCCCCGTCCATGCTGTCGTCGTACTCAGCATCACTCTCACCGCAACCAGTAACTTCGTAAAGGTCGTCCTCAACACCGTCCGGGTAATCGCGTGGGTTAAAGTCTTCGTTCATTTAGTGCTCCTGTTTGTTTACTGTATAACTATTATAGCCGAATCTGAATTAATAGTCAACTAAAGATTCTATATAAAATTCTTCATTGCGAACGTCAGCACCAATAGCCTCGTAGACCGACTCACGCACAGAGGTATCCAGAGCGTCACCACGACGGGGCATCAGAGCCAAGCGTTGGAGCAAGGGCAAGGTGTCGGCCCATGTGAGGTTCAGGGCCAGGGCCACTTGAACGATCTTGTCCACGTCTTCGTCACCTGCTTCTGTGTACATCAAATAATTCGGGGTCATGCGATCACCTTTTTCACAATTTGAATATACACATCATCGTAACCTTTTGTCTGCCAAGATCGAGCTGTCAGTACGGCTTCACGATGGTTATAACCTTCGTAGTCGGCTACCCCACCAACCCACACGATGTACAGTTTATCATTCATGCTGGGCTCCTAAGGCCAGAGACGCTGGCAGTGCTCTTGGTCCTCTGCCACTCATTGTAATCCTGAAGCTGCCGGAGGAATTCCTTCTGCCGCTTCTGGGGCAAGACCGCCAACATCTCGCGCATCATCACGCTCATGTAGCCTGCTGCAAACGCCCCGCCCTGCTCGTCGTACAGGTCGTTCAGGGCCTCCCGCAATGCTGTTTGGTTCTCTGTCAAGATCAACTCCTTGTTGTCAGTGTATAGCTATTGTAGCCGAATTAGAATTAACTGTCAAGCCCTTGCGGGCTAGTTTTCTAAGTAAGCAGAGCTTAGTGCTTTAGGCTCGTAGTGTCGCAAATAGCTAAACAGCTCTGCAATAGCGCAGTCTAATGTTACTATTTCCTCTACAGTTAGGAGGCCCTTAGCATCTGCAGCACGCATTGCGCTAAGTACATCCTCAAGATTGTCGAGCCCGTTAACGTGCGCAAATGCAGCTAGTTTTTTTACAGACATCTTGCTACCTCGTTTTGTTAGTGTACAGCTATTGTAGCCTAATCTGATTTAACTGTCAACTATTTACTGTATAATAACTAAATAAGAATGCCGGTCGCGATGCTATCAACATCCACCAGCACTAACTGCTTAACAGGAGCAATCAGCAATGACTATTTACCTATTAAAGAAAACCCACCCAAAAACAGGTCTAATGTATCTGTGCAAGACTGTACAAAATCCACTCACATACAAAGGCTCAGGTAAAGATTGGTTACCTCATTTAGCACAATACGGTGATGATCATTATACTGAAATCATACGCGAATGTCAATCAAAAGAAGAATTCAAATATTGGGGCAGATATTACAGTCGATTATGGCATATTGTCACCGCCCAAGATGATTTCGGTAATAAGATCTGGGCTAATCAAAAGATTGAAGGTGGTGATGGTGGCAGTCGTCCTAATCCGACTCCTGAGAGTCGTGCTAAACGATCTGCTTCAGCGAAGGCCGCCCACGCCCGAATGACTCCCGAGGATCGAGCTAAACGATCGGCTTCGAAATCGGCAGCTACGCGGGCAGCTATGCGGGCCGCCTGGGCCAATAGGACTCCTGAGGAGCTGGCTAAACATTCGGCTTCGAGGAAGGCCACCTGGGCCACTCCTGAGAGTCGTGCTAAACGATCTGCTTCGCAGAAGGCCGCGCGAGCTCGAATGACTCCTGAGGATCGAGCTAAACATTCGGCATCAACACGGGCCGGCATGGCCAAATCTTCAATAATAGGGGCTTAGGCCCCTATGTACTAAGCGTTAACCAAGCCCCGCTTCAAGTCCTGCCAGCCCTCGTCCGTGTCGTCAAACTTGCCCACAACAGTAAGCGTACCCACATTGTACAACACAACCTCGCCGTCGTCCGTGCGCTCGTACTCATAGTGCGCATTTCCCAACCAAATTTCCCCGCAAGCCCACTCACCTTCAACAGCAAAATGCAGTTTAGCTTTAGCCATCTTCAACTCCCATTTGTTAGTGTAAGTACATTATAGCCGCTTTTGAATTAATTAGCAAGCGTTTTTTGCACTAAACTACAATGCGCCACCCATCAAACTCGCCCACACCCACGCCCCCATTAGCCTCACAATGCTTTACCACTCTGTCAAACTCGCGCACGTTAAACCCCGCCTCTTCCCAAATCAAACACTCTTCCAGCATAATAGTGCGCAGCCCGCATTGCAAGTAAATATTGTTCAAGCTGCCGCTAGTCGTGTCTGTAATCATGTAACCCACTTGCTCTGTGTTTACAAGTTTAACTTTGCGCATAGTTAACTCCCGTTGTGTTAGTGTGCGGCTATTGTAGCCGCTTTTGAATTAATTAGCAAGCGTTTTGTTGCTGCTTTTCCAAAAACTTAATAACGTCTTTTTTAATGTCCGCGTTAACTTTGACGCAGTTAGCACGCTGTTGTAAACGTGTGAGCACGTTAGTAATCTGTGCAAGCGAGCTGTTGAGTGCAAGCGTCTCAAAATACAGGGGTTTTAAGTTATGCTCGTATAAGTCCGCGCTTACTGCAATGTAACGGGCGCCGCAGTTTTTACGGAAGCTGACTTTAGCGTGCAGGGTGTTTTGTGCTGAGTTAGTGTTTTGCATTTTGCTTTCCCGTTTTGTTAGTGTATAGCTATTGTAGCCGTTTTTGATTTAATTGTCAACCAAAAAACAGAGCCCCTGTAGGGCCCTGCCAGGGATTAGAATCCTAGGGCTTTGCGTGGCATGCGGATTAGCAAGCCCTGGGCGGTGCGGACTCTCTTGTAGCCTCGCTCTTCACAGATAGCCTCCAGAGCCCGGGCTTCCAGCCGACTGCGAACCTGGGCACCCACCAGCTTGATCACTGCCATGGTCTTGCGAAAATTGAGGTAGCTGGTGTCCACGCTGTAGGCCATCTGGACGATGTCTGCCATGGTCTCTATGCGGGCCCGCTCGCGAGCTGTGTAGGTAATGCGGTACTTGTCACTGTATGACCCTGCGCGGAGGCGGGCTGCGGTGGCATATTGGCCTGCGGCCGGTGCATTGAGCTCTTTCTCGTCTTTCATTTGAAACTCCCGTTTTGTTAGTGTATAGCTATTGTAACCGAATCTGAATTAATTGTCAACTAGCTAATCCAACCTAATGCTTTAGCTTCTCGCATTGCTCGTTCTGGGACTGCATTACCTGAGGCTAAAATAGCAAGGAAAGCGTTTTGCATTGACTGTAGTTGGTCTTCAGTGACTACAATAGTACGCTTTGTTTTATGAGCACGAGTTTGCAAAGCCAACAGGCTTTTGTGCTCGCCTGGGGTAAGGACTGCGCGGGTAATCTCTTCGTTTGTCAAAGCCTGCTCCGTTTGTTTAGTGTACTGCCATTGTAGCCGAATTAGATTTAATCGTCAACCATTTCTTTTGGATTCTTTCGTTTGACAATTAAATCGTTTTCGGCTATAATGTATTTGTCGAATGAAAAGGGATGGACGGCCTGGGTGCCTGTCATTCCGGCAGGTCGGCAGGTTGACAATTAAATCACCTGGCTGTAGCCTTGTGGTTCTGTCAGGGGCATTGGGGCGGTGCATTGCACACCGCCCGCCCCACACTAACTAATCCTTAAATGCATCCTTCAATGCTTGCGTTGCCTCGTCGTAGGCTTGCATCATCCCCGCCTTAAATCCCAGAGCATACGCGACAACTCCAACGAGGCCCACCAGGAGGCCTAGGCCTCCTGCGAGCATGTCGCCTGTGCTCATGCTGTCTCCAGCACAGACAACATATTGGCTGGCACTTTCCACAAGCCCTCAATCGTACGTACTGTCACGTACTTGACTGCGATCTTGGTCACGTGCCCAGTGACGTTCTTACCCGAACGGCTGCTGATGAAGTTCACATTGTCGCCGATACAGAGTCCACGCTTGACGTCCTTTACCAGCTCGCTGCGAGCGTAACGAATAGCTTCGCTCAATGCGTTCAGCTGATCGTTTGTAAAATTGCTAAACTGGATAGCATAACGAACTTCTTGGAATGTTTTCATCTTTAACTCCGTTTGTTTAGTGTATAGCTATTATAGCCTATGTCGAATTAACTGTCAACTACCTAGGCCAAATCTTCAGGCGAAATCTGTCAGTCAAATCCTTCGGCGAAACCTACGAACGAAACCTACAGAGTCAAATCTTAAGATCAACTCTGCAGATTTCGTTTCTAGATTTAGCTTAACAGGACGACCCTGTTGGGTAACTTAATATCTTCATCGTCAAAGTCGTCCTGGTCAATCACTTTGTCCATGTTGTGATAGTCACTGTGCTCAACGTAGCCCTCGTCCACACGATCAATAGTGGCGGCTACTTGTGTGCGCCAGTGATCACCATAGTTATAACTAAAGTGTACATCAGCGTTGGGGTCCATGTCCTGCAACTGCTCAATGAGTTCTGCTACTTTCATTAGGTTTACTCCCATTTGTTAGTGTAAGTACATTATAACCGAATATGAATTAATTGTCAAGCTGACCAATAGCTCTCGCTTGCGGGACTACAGTGATAGGGCGTGTCATAACGCTCTACAAACTCCTTACCTGTCATCACGTTCTTACGTGTTACATAAGTTTCATGCACCGCTATAATGAAGCCTGATGCTGCGGGAAACACCTTATTGTAATGCGCTAATACCGCAGCTTCTGTTTCAGCATGTACTTCCACCTTTTGGTATGAACGTACACCTGACTTAGTACGTGCGTCGCGTTTGTTTACAATTACAGTATATAACATATTCAACTCCGTTTGTTTAGTGTATAGCTATTGTAGCCGAATATGAATTAACTGTCAAGCAATTTTTTCTGGTTCTTTTGTTGATGCCAGAACAACCTGACCCTTCTTCAACTTCAGCTCCCCGGACTTCAGACGAAGCTTCTCGATCTCATAACCCAGGGCCTGACGGATCTCTTCATTGCCCTGTGCAAAGTCTGCATGAGCAAGATACTGTACTGCTTCCATCTTGCTCATAGGGCTGGGCAGCTCAATCAGCCCAATGTCTTTGAATCCCGAACGTTCTAGGACTCTGACTCGATCCAGTGAGTTTGCATAACGAACCGACAACGTTAGACCCTTACGTGCTACACCTGCTACTTTGAAAAAGTTCATAGTACTACCTCTTAGTTAATTAAAAAATTTGATAACCACGATAATGATTATACGCTGTATAAAATGCGCAGATGAAGTCCTCTACTGCTTCGGTACCCTCCGGATCTGCGGCCGGGGGATGTCCGTAATATGCTTCGTAAGCACCACGCGGACCCTTGCCCTGTGATGAATGTACCTTAAACAGGGTAACCAACTCGTCGTGTGTGAATTCCATTGCCTACTCCGTTTCGTTAATGTTGTACTATTGTAACCGAATTAGAATTAATTGTCAACTGCCTCTTCGGCAACGGCGGCAAGCGCCTCCGCCAGGGGCTTATAATTGCCATTGTAATCGTAGCTGGAAACAAACCAAACAGCCTGCCCGTCTACAGGGCGCAGAATGTACTCGTATTCCTCGTACTGATGATTCTCAACATAGTCCGCATAGTCTTTGAACTTCCTAGCTGCGCAGCCACAGTCGCCGCGATCACGAGCATAAAACGTACACATTTCGCCGTAGAGCGCATCATGCTCAGCTAAGGGCATCTTTGTGTCGAATGGACTAAAGGCGTGCCGCTCGCCAATGTTAGGACGCAGGCTAGACAGGTCGCCAAGATCAATAAGCTCACGCAGTTTGAACGGGTTGCCGTAGTGCTGATATAGGATCTTGCCGTTGTGTTCCAAGTAGCCGTCCCAGTGGCAGTATACTTGTTGGACTGTACCGTCTGCAAACTCTAACGCAATAGTTGAACGTGTTCCCATCGACTGCTCCATTTGTTTAGTGTATAGCTATTATAACCGAATTAGATTTAATTGTCAACTACCAGGCAATACGGTGGACAGGGCCTTCTTTTTGTCCCATGTACACAGTAAGCCCTGAGATTAAACGGCGGGCTGTACGGGTGCTCTGCTTAACGTAGTCCTCCCCGTCAAAGTGGAACATCTGCCCAATTTTAAGATCTCTAAATTCCCAGTGCATATCTGCTCCCATTTGTTTAGTGTACAGCTATTATAACCGAATTAGAATTAATTGTCAAACTCTAATTGTATTTCTGGCTCTCTGGCGATACCTAATTGGTCTTCTAACTCTCGAATAACGATTTCGCAGTCAATACGCTCAACGTTATTTCCCCGAGATAGTTGGGATACTCGTTTACGCAGAACTTTTAACATGGTTAAAGCTACAACCTTGCTGACTTTGATTTTAATGTTACCCATTATCTGCTCCGTTTGTTTAGTGTATAGCTATTGTAGCCGAATTAGATTTAATTGTCAACCGGTTCCACGGACATAAGATTAAAGTCATCACCGTCCACGATGTCCTCTGAGGAGAACTCTATGTCACCCTCAGTGATGGAATCTCTAACCGCGTCCGCAGACTCTGCTTCAACTTCAACCATGTAGTATACTGTCTCATGGGCCATGACTCTGTACTTGGGCATAACTATCTCCTTAGTTGTCAAAACACTCTTCACCAAGCTCAACCACTTCTTCAGTAGTGACGTTGATGTCGGTAATGCGATAGTCTTGATGCTGGTCACTGATACCCACAAAGGCGTCACGGAAGCTCTGCTCCTGACTCAAGAAGTTCAGCACGTCCTGTTGGCTAGCCGTGTCGGGCACTTCAATCTCTTGGATAATAGTAGTCTGTACATATGCTTTCATCTTCAACTCCCATTTGTTTAGTGTATAGCTATTGTAGCCGAATTAGAATTAACTGTCAATAGTTATTTGCGAAATGTCGCAGGGCGTTTTGATACTCCCAATAGCAGGACCGCTTCTGAGCGTTTCCGTTCCATGCGACAACCACAGTCCCTGAGGGTTTAACACCCCAGAACCTGCCACGTGACTCAGCGTCGTTGGTGTCAGTATATACCCACTGCCCTGGGGTGAGCCTCTTGAGCTCTTTAGGGCTCATGTGCCCAATGTTAATTGCGGGCTTATACATTGTCGACTGCCTCCGCAAGAGCTGTAAACTTACGACCCAGGGCGTAAAACTTCCCTTTAGCCTCTTCCATTGCTTCATCGATGAGGTCCTGCGCAGTACCATCTTCAAATACATCCATCGCGTCCTCATACAAGTACCCACCACAGATGGCAGAGCCTACCTCCAGCCCTTCCACTAAGACACGCACCCGCAGGTCAAACCAGTCGTAGAAGCCGTTGCTGATCTTTTCCTTCATCTCCTTGATGTCCCATAAGTCATCAAACATGTCAGCTGGGTCCAGGTCGCAGTATGTGCGATCCACTACAATCAACATGCCGTCCTGCTCTGCTTGCCGCATACCATACCAGTATTGAGTCATTATGTGCTCCTGTCGTGTTAGTGTATAGCTATTATAACCGAATTAGAATTAATTGTCAACTGCTCGTTTGCTATGTTTCTCGCGACGCTTGTACTTAATCTTGCTCTCCACCCGTCGAGCTTTGAAGGGTGTGTTCTCGCAGAATAGTACAACGTGCGCACGTACTTGTTTCCGGGGCATAGTAAACGAGACTTTCATCATCAACTCCCATTTGTTTAGTGTACAGCTATTATAACCAAATACGATTTAATTGTCAATACTCGGCTTTGACACCCGCCTCATCTTCACTAAGGAACACTTTGCCATCAAGCAGCTCGCCGTCTTCTCTAAAGCGGATCTTGTAGCAGAATCTACCCGTGTTGGTGATGCCCACAAACTCTGAGTCAAAGACACAGTCATCTGTGTAACCCGAGTCATGTAATGCACGGGTAAGGCTCATGTCATGATAACTGGAGAGACGGCTAATGGTTTTTGCAGTAATCATCTTTATTCCCTTTTGTTAGTGTTGAACTATTGTAGCCGAATTAGATTTAATTGTCAAGGGGCCTAAGCCCCAGGGATTAAAACTCGTACATCTTTACAGAGCTGTCCAGCGCCAGCAATTCCTTGGCAGCACCCGACAGGAAGCGATAACGGCGTGCTACCTCTGCACGGGGGATCTCCCCATCACAGGTAAGGTTCTCGGGGCTGAGTGCAGCATCCAGGCGGTTAGCGATTGCCTGGCGGTCCTTGGGGCTTTGCAAGCTCAACGCAGGGCGTCGGAAGATGGTGGCAAAGGCGTTCTCTTGATCTACAAATGCGGTAAGGTTAGATACTTTCATGTTCAATTCCCTTTTGTTAGTGTTGAACTATTGTAGCCGAATTAGTTTTAATTGTCAACAGAAAAATAACGCTCACAGTCATCAGCGATCTCTGAGCAAGCCGCAAGCTCATACTGCTCCATGAGGTTGCTGGTGGGGCTGGTGCTTTGCGGGGGGTATTTACTGCGGTTCTTAACACGATCCATTAAGAGCTCGTGCAATGCCTTCACTGAGCAGGTCTCTGAGCTGAGTGCATTAAGCATCTGCTCGGTAATCTTCAGCATTGCAGCAGCAGCGAACGCATCTAACCCCCAGCTTAATGCATACGCGGGTTCCTTTTCCAAGTTTGACTTGAAGTTAACCATAGTGACATTAGCAGAAGCTTCACGTCGTTTTAACTTTACTATGAGTGCGTCTTTAGACATTGCAGTTCCTTTTGTTAGTGTATAGCTATTGTAGCCGTTTTTGATTTAATTGTCAAGCCCTAATGCGTGCGCATCTTGACACTCTTGTATCCAAACTTTAAAGCCCTCAATATCTACTAAGCCATTGCGTACCCAATAGTACATTAACTCAGGCTCAATCTCGTACAGGGAATGCGACTCTGTTAAGCTGTCAAAAGACTTTGTAACTGGGTTATATACAAGCATATCAACTCCCTTTTGTTAGTGTTGAGCTATTGTAGCCGAATATGATTTAATTGTCAACTACTCATTGCCACCATAGGGCACTCCGGGTCCGCCGATCAGGTCCTCCACAGAGTCAAACAGATCTGAGTCAACACCCAAGGCGTCTAAGTAATCGTTAAGTCCGGTACGGTAAGCAATGGGGTCCAGACGACGCAGGATCTCACTGGGCCAGAACTGTAGTCCCGCCACCATAACCTCACTGTCTTCGTCCAACATCATGTCGTATGATACTTTGGCTGCTGCCCAGGATTTAATCATCTTCAACTCCCATTTGTTAGTGTACAGCTATTGTAGCCGAATTAGAATTAACTGTCAACCGCTAACGGGGCACTAAGGCCCCTTTAGACTATTTGTACTTGTACGCTACGTAGATCTTAGCACCCACTTCTACCCACGCATGACTGCCCTCATCCTTAACTAAAGGATTGGTTAGGACTTTCTTCAGCATACTGGGAAACATTTTCTCCCCCTCAGTCCAATAACGGCCCGAACACCCGCAGCAACACGCACCGCGAACACCGCTGTAAACGCTCTCGTAACCTTTCATCGACTACTCCCATTTGTTAGTGTATAGCTATTATAGCCGAATATGATTTAATTGTCAACACCTTCATACTATAAATAAACGACAACGGAGAATCCCATGCCCATCAACTCAGGCCAGCTAGCTTACTTTACCAACCTCACCCCCATACAGTTATCCCAGCTTATAGTCCAGTCCGGCGGTGCCAGTCTAACCTTTGTGCGAGCCCAGTTCCTGGAGGTAACCAACCCATCACTGCCCGCCTACACTTTCAACTATACCGCGTACCTAGATGATGTGGACTACAGACTCGTACAGGTAACCTACGACTCTGTGGCCGACACCACCACTGCGGTAGTAGTCTAACCCTAAGGGGTCATCACGCGATTGCTGCTGACCTGCTGTACCTCCCCTTGACTCAAGATCACACGGTCACGCACTGACCCAAAGACCTGAATAGGTGCATCCAGCTCCACAGTATGCACAACCTTACCCCCGTAGGATACACGGCTCAGCACTACCCGCCCCTCTACGGGGAAGTCCTCAAGGTAAGTACCACGTACTCGCAAACCTTCTAAGTTCCAAGACATTTTCAACTCCGTTTAGTAAAGGGCTTATAACCCTGGGGGTGACGCAGCCCTGTATTAGGGTCAGACAACTCGCTTAGATCCACTTGCGCATACTGCTCTTGCAACAGCTGACAGTTCAGCAACAGCTCAACGTCTGTTAGCAGCCCAGATGAGTGTTGTTCAATAATGTTAGTGAGCTCTAAATGCAGCTCTATTAATTGCTTAGGCTCTTTAGTCATTGCTTACTCCTTAGTAGCAAAAGGGTTGCTGGTGTACTTAATGCCATTGCCATCATACAGCTCAGTTACATCTAACTTAGCATACAAGTCCTGCAGCGTTTTGCAGCTCTCCAGCAGCTCAATGTCCGTAATGAGCCCTGTTGAGTACTGACGCACAATACTGAGCAGCTCAACATGCAGCTCTGCATTGTGGGTTGGTTTGCGCTGTACAGTCATTTAGTACTCCCGTTTTGTTAGTGTTGTACTATTGTAGCCGAATTAGAATTAACTGTCAAGCTCAAACGTAGACTTGTACTCAGCAAGCTCATCTGCTAAGTCAATCTTACTAGCAATCAGTTCTTCCACAATGTACTCTAACCCCTCTACAGACTCCAGCTCTGCAATAGCCCGTTTTACATTAGCCAGGGCTATTTCCATTTTGATTAACCAGTCCATTTAGTACTCCAGTTTGTTAGTGTATAGCTATTATAGCCTAATCTGAATTAACTGTCTAGTGTTTTATTGTGACAAAAACCTGTTGACAATTAAATCACCGCCGCTTACAATGTATTTGTCGAATGAAAAGGGATGGACGGCGAGGGTGCCTGTCATTCCCGGGGTCGTGTCAAAACAACGGCGGCATGCTGAGGTTGACAATTAACGGAAATACCGGTAGGATCGGGGACTGTAGTGAAAAAAGCACAACCAACAGGCTGCTTGACAATTAAATCAATATCAACTAAAATATGCTTGTCGAATGAAAAGGGGTGGTGGGCACTGTGCCTGACTGTTCTGATGTTGCAAAAAACCGACATCGGTTTTCGCTTGACAATTAACGGTTTTTATGCTATAATATAGCTTTGATTTCAGGTTCTGGTGTTGTATTTAAACGACATGTTGCGAAAAAACGACACTAAAACCGGTTGACAATTAAATCAAAATGTGTTATAATGGAGTGCTGGCCTGAACTTTGGTGTCGCAGAAAAACAACGAAATGACTCCAGTAGAATCCCTACAGACCTTGAAGAAAATCTGGGTCACCCTAGAAGAAATCTGGCGACCCTGATGGAGATGTCTGAAGGCGACAGACCTAGGTGGTGACTGCGCTGGAGGTCCAGGTGATACCATTAGCCGAATTATACTCAGAACGGGTAATGGCAGCAGGCTGTAGCACTAGGTTCGTAGCCATGGCCTGGTATAATTCTTCGGTCTCAAATGTAAATATGTTGGTGCTGACATTCTCGCTGGTGGGGATTAGTTCCACACGAAGGTATCCTGGCTGCTGTGCAATCCAGTCAAATAATTGTATTTTAGCCTGATCATTGGCTGAGCCAAGAGGATAATTCCACCAGGCGACTCCCTGTGGTTTAGTGGCTACTAACGTTACTGTATATGGCATGTCCTACTCCTTGTGTAATGTATTTATCCGGGGTCTATGTATATACCTAATAACGAAATTACGTAATTTGATTCAGGCAGCGAAATCTAGAAATTTGGATCTAGAAACGAAATCTAAGAATTTGGATCTAGATGTCAAATCTAAGAATTTGGATCTAGATGTCAAATCTAGGAAACCGATTCTAAGAACGAAATCTTAACTTTCCACCCGACAGAATCAACTTATTAAGTGAAGCCTGTTAATGACACTCTACGATGGGCATGCGTGTATAATATAAGTTGATTCTGTCGAGTGGAAAGTTAGAGTTACAATTGCTGCCCTGGGGTATAGCTTTAGACTGCTTAAAACAGGGTTTTGCTCTAGTGGAATAGGGTAGATATGCAACTCAATTCCATCGAGTGGAAAGTTAGACGGTGGTGGGTCAAGGGTCGTCAAGGGTGATGCCGAAGGTGACAGCAGCGTCAGGTGATGTCGAAGGTGATGCGTCACGCTCTAGCTGCCACTATCACAGTCATGCTGCGTGTCTGTGCGTGGTTGTGCGTCAATCAATGATTCTACCCACACACCTCGCTCTTTTCAGTCGGGTCTAGCGTACTGACTCTACACCATAATTCGCCACCAATTAGTGTATAATTGTGTGGTATTGTGTTGAATTGTGTGGTAATTGACAATTAATTCACCACCATTTACAATTGTTTTATCACTTAATCATTTAATCGATTTAATTAGGGAGTTCATACCATGGGATTGTTAAGGAGTGTAAAATGAAGGGTGAGTTTTATGTTGTCAATAGGCCGTTTGATAATGGTGGCACATGGTATGCTGAGGGTACTGGACATATG
>Ga0214164_1000743_pt1 | contig 20424 bp, 21 predicted proteins | sample TroBogepilimnion_13_FD_153003 | JGI IMG/M metagenome (GOLD analysis project Ga0214164, IMG submission 153003) | Freshwater microbial communities from Trout Bog Lake, WI - Practice 03JUN2009 epilimnion v4 | ecosystem: Environmental > Aquatic > Freshwater > Lake > Epilimnion/Euphotic zone ...
CCACTGCCGGTGACAGTATGACGTCGCCAGCGCCGGCGGCGACACCGGTGGTTGAAGTGACGGCGGCGGGCGCTACCGATCCGAATCTTTCGCCGGAAGCCAGAGCCTTGCAGCAAAAAAACGCCGCCGCCGAGCAAGCCCAAGTTGCGGCACAAAAAGCGCAAGCTGCCGCGCTCGAAGCGGTTCGTGCCGTGCCGATGCGCGAAAAAGCGGCGGCGCAAGCCAGCGCCGAGGTGCAAAAGCAGGCAAAGGTGGTGGAGCAGTTGAAGGCCGACGCGCAGAAAGCCCAAGCCTCGGCCGACCAGGCAGCCGGTGCGGTTGCCGTGCAGACGCAAGCTTTGGCTGGATTGCAAAAGCAGGCGGATGCCGTCGCGCAGGCTCAGGCTGACGCGGAGAAACTTCAGGCCGCCGCTGCGCAAACAGATGCAGACGCGCAAGCCCAGGCCAAGGCACTTGATCAGGCCAAAGCCCAATCTGAAACCGCCGCTGCCACCGTCGCGCAAACTCAGGATCGGCTGGATAAATTAAAAGCGGTGGAAGCCGCCGCCGTGGCCGGCAAGTTTGAAGACATTCAACAGCGCGCCGAGAACGACCTGACCGAAGCGAATGCAGACTTGCAGCGCAAAATTGCCGTTGCCAATCAGGCCAAGTCGGACTTTGAAAAACAAGCTGCCGTCGCCGGTCAGGCGCAGGACGTTGCCGAAAAATCCAAGCAGGCCGCCACGCAAGCCGCCGCCGCCGCCCAGTTGCAGGCGGAACAACTGGCAAAAGCCAGGCAGCAGGTTGGAGATGTTGCCGCCACGCAAGCTGCCGCCGCGCAAACCAAGGCGGCTGCGGATCAGGCGGTTGCGGCGGCACAGGCAGCTGAAAAAACCTTGATCGAGCTGGAAGGCAAGGCGACAGAGTCGGCGGATGCGGCCCAACAAGCGGAATTGGATGCAAAGAAATTAAAGGCTGATGCCGTTGAAGCTGCAGCCAATGCCAAAATTGCAACCCAAGCTGCTGCGGACGCCAAAAAAGCCGCAAAAATCGCTGAACAGAAACGCATCCAAGCGGAAGCTCAAGCCCGCATCAACGCACAAAAAGAGGCCGAGGCAAAAAAAGCGGCGGAACTAGCCGAAGCGCAAAAACAAGCCAAGGCCAAGAAGGCGGCAGAACTAGCCGAGAAAAAACGAATTCAAGCGGAAGCGGCTGCCAAAATCAAAGCCCAGCGAGAGGCTGCGCTCGAGGCGAAAAAACGTGCCGAAGCCCAGAAGGCCGCCGCCACGACGTCGCCGCAAATTAACAGCCAGCCCGACGACGCATCGGCAAATCTCCCCACGGCACCGAGTTCCCCGTTCTCGTTGTCAAAGACGGAAAAACTTTCCTTATTGCTCGCCCGCTACAAAGCCGACCAGATTACGCCGGAGGAATACCACACGCAGCGCGCGGCCATCATCGCCGAGCCGTAAGCAAAGCTTTTCATCAACCCGCCGGAAAAAATTCCGGCGGGTTTTTTATTTTCAAATCCTGATTTCCAAATCTTGAACTTTGCGGCGCGGCCATTAAACTCCCGCGCGATGCATAATTTTCATTTTGCCGGCGACAAATTGTTTTGTGAAGACGTGAGCTTGGAATCGCTCGCCAAAAAATTTGGCACGCCGCTTTACGTTTATTCGCAACACACGCTGGAAGACCATTTTCAGAAGCTTGACGCCGCGCTCGCGCCGCTCGACCACCTGATCTGTTTCGCGATGAAGGCGAACTCAAATCTCTCCGTGATGCGCGTCCTCGCGAATCGCGGCAGCGGTTTCGACGTGGTGAGCGCGGGCGAATTGCAGCGTGTCATCGCCGCGGGCGGCGATCCGAAGAAATGCGTTTTCGCCGGCGTGGCCAAGTCGGAAAGCGAAATTGAATTCGCGTTGCGCAAAGGAATTTATTCCTTCAACTGCGAGAGCGAACCGGAAATCATCCGCATCAACAAAGTCGCGGCACGGTTGAAAAAACGTGCGCCTATCGCTGTGCGCATCAATCCGAATGTCTCGGCCAAGACGCATTCCAAGATCACGACCGGCACTTACGAGAACAAGTTCGGCATCCAATTCGAGCACGTCGAAGCGATTTATGCGCGAGCGAGCAAACTGAAAAATATCTGGTTGCGCGGCGTGCAGATGCACATCGGCTCGCAGCTCACAGACGTGACGCCTTACGAGCTCGCGGTGAAAAAAGTTCTGCCGCTCGTCAAAAAATTAGCGGCGAAATACAAACTGGAATTTTTCAGTCCCGGCGGCGGCTTGGGAATTATTTATAACCCGGCGCTCGCCAGCGGTTCGGCGGCGTGGTGGAAATCTTCTGCCGCGAAAGGTATTTTGACGCCTACCAGCTACGCGGAAAAATTGCTGCCGCTCTTGAAGCCGCTGGGTTTGAAAATTCTAATCGAGCCGGGTCGTTTCATCGTCGGCAACGCGGGCGCACTCGTGACGAAAGTCGAATACGTGAAGCGCACGGGCAAAAAGAATTTCGTGATTGTGGACGCAGCGATGAACGATTTGATCCGTCCGGCATTTTACGATTCATTTCACGAAATCGTGCCGCTGACGAAAAAAGGCGGCGCGACAGTTTCGTCCGATGTCGTCGGCGGCATTTGCGAATCCGGCGATTATTTCTGCAAGGATCGTCCGCTCGCGAAAGTGTGCGAGGGCGATTATCTGGCGTTGTTGAGCGCGGGTGCTTACGGTTTTGTGATGGCGAGCAATTACAACACACGTCCGCTCGCCGCAGAAATTTTGGTAAGCGGTAAAAAGGCCGCCGCCGCCCGCGAACGTCAGCCCGTAAAAGAAATTTGGGCGGGCGAAAAAGTTGTGGCATGGTTAAAATAGTTTTGTGAGCGAGGAACATTCCATAGCGGCCTACTGGTCGGACGGCATGGACGAAGCCGGTCTGGCCGATTGGGCGCGGCGGCTGCGAGCGCGGTTGCCGGCGAAAGAAATTTCGCTCGGCCTCGTGTTCATGTCGCCGAAATTTTTCCCGCACGCAGCGCAGGTTTTGGAAATTCTTCGTTTGCATGCACGCATTCCACTGCTCGTCGGTTGCTCGGGCGGAGGTCTTGTCGCGAATGCCGAGGAACTCGAGAGCGCGGGCGGACTTGTGCTTGCACTTTACCATTTGCCGGGCGCTAAACTTAAGGCCGTTCGCTTTACCCAGGATCAAGTCGAGGCGGCGGAAGGTGAAAATTTCTGGCAGTCGGAAACCGGCATCGCCAAAGATACCGCCAACGGCTGGCTCGCTTTCATTGACCCGTTTCATCTCGACGGCGAAAAGTGGCTGCGCTCATGGAACCAAAGTTTTTCCTCGGTTCCGGTTTACGGCGGCATGGCCAGCGGCAATTTTCCCGAACCGCTCACGCAACTTTATCTCGACGGTGAAGTGTTTGAGGACGGCGGTGTGGCCATCGCGATCGGCGGCGACGTTGCGCTGGCCGGTGTGATTTCGCAAGGTTGCACGCCCATCGGCGAGGCGTGGACGCTCACGCGCGTGCAGCAAAATTTCATCCAGCACATCGGCAATCGTCCCGCGTATGCCGTGCTGTCTGAGACGGTGCAGCAATTATCGGCGGACGAACAACGCAAGGTGCAGGGCAATCTGCACATCGGTCTCGCGGTGAACGAATACCTCGAAGAATTTCAGCGCGGCGATTTTCTGGTGCGCAATCTGATCGGCGGCGACCCGAATTCCGGCGTGTTGCAGGTTGGCGCGTTGCCGCGCATGGGGCAGACCATCCAGTTTCAGCGTCGCGATGCAGCGACGGCCTCCGAAGATTTGAACGAGCTGCTGACACGTGCGCGGAAAAATCTGGCCAACACGGAAATTTACGGCGGCTGTCTGTTTTGTTGCAATGGCCGCGGCAAAAATCTTTTTGGCCGGCCCAGTCACGATGCCGCGCTGGTGCAGGCGCATTTTGGTCCGACCGGCGTTGCGGGATTTTTCTGCAATGGCGAAATCGGACCGGTCGGCGAAAAAAATTTCCTGCATGGTTTCACCGCCGCCATCGCGCTGTTTGTGAAAAAGTAAGCGCAATTCGCCATTGCATTTGTGCGGCCAGCGTCCATCCTCAACCCTAAAATTTGTGCCTGACGAAAATTCCAATTTGAAATCACCTGCGCCTGCGCGCGATGCCGGTGGCAATCGCCGTCGTGGTCGTCGCGGCGGCCGTGGCCGTGGGCCGCGTCCCGTGGTCGCCAAACCCGTTGCCGAAGAAATTTCACCCGCGCCGGAAACTGGCGAGCTAATCGCCCCGCCAACGGAAACAGCCGAACACGCCGATCATCACGAGGGCGACACCTCCGGTGATTTTCGCGAGCCGCACGCGGAAGCGCCCGCCGACTTTGCCTCGCACGAAACCGATTCACCGGAAGCGCCGGTGACGGAACCGGTAGCAGAAGATTCCCACGCACCGCAAGCGCGGCCGCAACGCGATTTTCCGCGTGAACCACAACGTGATCGCCGTCCGGAACATCGTCCCGAACCGCCGCGTCCGAAACCGTGGGTCAAGCCCGCTGATTTTCGTCCGGCAGAAACTTCCGCGGTCAGTCAGGCCGTCGCACTTGCCACGGAAATTGCCCAGTCGCTGAAAGAGATGATTGATCATCTTGACGAAGTGCTAGAACTCGTCGAAGTAGCCGAACGCCAGAAACTCGCCGACGAGCGTGAAATTGAAGAACTGCGTCGCGCCCTGCGCCGCATCCAGCCGCCGCGCCGCGAACAACAACCGCCTTTGCCTTCCCGCGAACCCCGCCGTGACGAGCCACGCCGCAATGAACCGCGCCGTGATTATCGCGACCAAAATCAACGCCGCGAAGAACCGCAACGTCCGCCGCCGGAGCCGCGCGAACCCGCTGCTGAAACACCCGAGCCGCCGCCAGCCGTCGAGGGCGGCGAGCAACCGCACACGGATTGAGTTTTTTTCCGCGCCATGACCCTCGCGGAAAAACAACAGCAACTCACCGCTAAACTGACCGCGTTGAAAAACGGGCAGGACCGATTGGCGTTGCTCGTGGAACGCGCGAGAAAATCTCCGCCGCTCACGCCCGAATTGCGCGTGGAAGAAAACCTGATTCCCGGCTGCCTCGCCAAATTGTGGTTTGTGTCGGAATTGCGCGACCAAAAATGTTTGTTTAAGTGCGACTCCGATTCGCTCGTCGTCAAAGCCGTCGCCGGTTTGCTTTGTGAATTTTACAGCGACCAACCTCCCGTTGAAATTCTCGCGCATGACCCCAAATTTCTCGCGCCGCTCGGCATCACTCAGCATCTAACGCCGAACCGCCGCAATGCGCTTTCTAAAATCTGGGAACGTATCCGCGAATTTGCCGAAACGAATGCGTAATGAAATTTTACGACGCGCACAATCATTTGCAGGACGACCGTTTTGCCGGTCGCCAAAGTGAATTGCTCGCCGCGTGTGAAAAAATTGGCGTCGCAAAAATGGTTGTGAACGGTGCGTGCGAAAGCGACTGGCCGCATGTTATCGCGCTTGCTCAGGAAAACAAAATAGTGCTGCCGAGTTTCGGCTATCATCCGTGGTATCTGAACGAATGCACGCCGGACTGGCTGAAAAATCTGAAAAAATATTTGGACGCAGTTCCGTCCGCCATCGGCGAAATCGGCCTCGACCGTTGGAAACCAGATTTGCCTTACGCTGGTCAGGAAGAAGTTTTTCTCGCGCAACTAAATCTCGCTACCGCAAGAAATTTGCCCGTGAGCATCCACTGTTTGCAGGCTTGGGGACGCTTGCTGGAACTGTTGCAAACCCATCCGCGTCCGGCGCGTGGTTTTCTGCTGCACAGTTATGGCGGACCGGCGGAAATGATTCCCGCGTTCACCAAACTCGGCGCGTATTTCAGTTTTCCTGGCTATTTTTTACAGGAACGTAAACTGAAGCAGCGCGAGACTTTTCGACAAGTTCCTGCCGATCGATTGCTCATCGAGACCGACGCGCCCGACCAGCATTTGCCCGCCGAAAAAAATCAATTTCCGCTCGCCGATGCAGAAGGAAAGCCGTTGAACCATCCAGCTAATCTTGGCGCGATCTATTCCGGCCTCGCGGAATTTCTCGGTGAAAAAACGGAAGCGCTCGCCGCGCGTGGCGAAGAAAATTTCCTGCGGCTGTTCGGAAATTTGTAATCAGCTCTCCGCAATTTTTCTGACCACAAATCCCGCCGCCGCGAAGCCGAACGCGCCGGTCACGAACGTCGCCGAGCCGAGGCCGCCGTTGCAATTCAGCCGCGTGCCGTCCTCGGCGGCCGAACGCATTTCGCAAACCGATCCGTCTGCTTGCGGATAAACGGTGCGTTCTACGGAATAGACGCACGCCACATTCATCGCGGATTGCCCGGCGGGAAAACCGTGTTCCGTCCGCAGCCGCCGACGCACTTCGGCGAGCAGTTTGTCGTGGCTGGCCTGCGCCAAATCGCCGACGCGCACGGAAGTCAACTCACGTCGTCCACCCGCGCCGCCGGAGGTGATGATAGGAATTTTTTTATCGCGACATTGCACGAGCAGCAACACTTTGTTCGTGACGTCATCAATCGCATCAAAAATAAAATCGTATTTCGGCGCGAGCAGTTCGGCGGCGGTTTGTTCGTTAAAAAATTTCTGCTCCGCTACAATTTTACATTCAGGATTGATGGCGCGGATGCGTTCGGCCATGGCTTCTACTTTGGATTGGCCGACAGTATCTGTCAGCGCGTGCAACTGGCGGTTTATATTCGTCACGCAGACTTCATCCAAGTCCACAAGCGTCAGCGCGCCGACGCCAGAGCGAGCGAGCGCCTCCGCCGCCCAAGTGCCAACGCCACCAATGCCGACGACGCAGACGTGCGCCGCGCGGAGTTTGGTCAAACCGCTCAGGCCATAGAGCCGCGCGATGCCGCCGAAGCGTGTTTCGAAATCACTCATGTTATCAACGTAATTGTTGTTGCAAGGTTGCAGCGTTGTCCGTCGGTGACTGACATGCGTTGCCCGTGCAGACAAACGTCGTCGCTTCACTTTTCGCCATCAAAGTTTTGGCGAACGGTTCGACCGCGCCAGTGTTGCCGAGCACAATCTTGTTTGGCTGATACACCGAGTGCGCTGCGCGTAGTAAATTTTCAAATTCAGCAGAACCAACTTTTCCTGCGATGACGACGCGACGCGGTTCATCCAGCCAAAAATCCAGCGCGTGCAGCAAGAACGCCGAAGCAGCCGGTTGTTTCTCCAAACGCGCGGCAAAAAGTTGCAACGTCTGCTCCGCCGCCTCGGTGAATTTTTGTTCGCCGGTGATTTTACCGAGCTTCAACATCGCGAGCGTGGCGACGGAATTGCCGCTCGGCTCCGCGCCGTCGTAGTCGTCTTTGATGCGCAAAATCAAATCACTCGTCCCGGCTGGGCTTTGCCAGAAACCGCCGTCTGCAGAATCGTAAAACTTTTCCAACAGCGCCTCGGCGAGTTCGATGGCGAAATCTAGGTGCGTCGGATTCAACGTGGCTTCGTAAAGTTCGATGACGCCTGAAAGCTGGAATGCGTAACCCTCAAGTAACTGCACGTTGTCCCGTTCGCCGTCACGCCAGCGGTGGAAAAGCGTTTTGGATTTTTCGTCCCAAAGTTTTTCACAGATGAATCGTAGATTTTTCTCCGCCGCCGCTAGATATTTTTCATCACGCAAAACGACGGCTGCGCGGGCGAATGCGCCGAGCATTAAGCCGTTCCACGACGCGAGAATTTTGTCGTCGAGGTGCGGCCGGATGCGTTTGCTCCGCACGGTCAGCATTTTTGCTTTTGCCGCCGCGAGCAACGGTTCATCGGCTTTTGCCACGGGATTGACCACGCTCAGGACATTTTGTCCGCGCAACGGCTGCGGATGGCTGTGGTCCACGAAGTTGCCTTCCTTCGTGATGCCGAAATGATTTGCCGCGACGATGAATTCTTCCGGCGAAAGCAGCTTCGACAGTTCGTCGTGCGTCCAGCAATAGAATTTGCCCTCGTGGCCTTCGCTGTCGGCGTCTTCAGCGGAAAAAAATCCGCCGGCGGGATGCGTCATGTCGCGTAAAACGTAATCCAAAATATCACGGGCAACTTCGGCGAGGCGTGCGTCGCCGCTGACGAGAAACGCGTCGAGATATAACTGCGCGAGTTGCGCGTTGTCATAGAGCATTTTTTCAAAATGCGGCACGAGCCACTCTGCATCCACGGCGTAACGCGCAAAGCCGCCACCGAGTTGATCGTGAATGCCGCCCGCTGCCATTTTATCGCACGTGTGCAAAACCATTTTCAACGCGGCGTCATCGTTGAAACGTTTCGCCGCGCGCAAAAGAAATGTTGGAATGCTCGGCTGCGGAAATTTTGGTGCGCCGCCGAAGCCGCCGTGAACTGAATCGAATGATTCTTTGAACATTTCCGCTGCGCGCTGCAGCGTCTGCGGTGTGAGTGGAGAATTTTCCCTCGCGTCGCGCGCCGTGATTAGTTCGAGTCGCGCGTGTAATTCGTCGGCGCTGGCGGCGATTTCCATTTTCCGCTCGCGCCACAGATTTGCGATTTGTTCCAGCAATTGCAAAAAACTCGGACGACCATAGCGCGCATCCGGTGGAAAATAAGTGCCGCCAAAAAAGGGTTTCAATTCCGGCGTCAGAAAAACGCTCATGGGCCAGCCGCCGCTGCCGGTCGTGGACTGCACGAACGTCATATAAATTTTGTCCACGTCCGGTCGCTCTTCGCGGTCAACTTTGATGCTGATAAAATGTGCGTTCAGAAATTTGCCAACGCTTTCTTGCTCGAACGATTCGCGCTCCATGACGTGACACCAGTGGCACGTCGAATAACCGATGCTCAAGAAAATTGGTTTATTTTCCGTGCGCGCTTTCACGAACGCCTCGTCGTTCCACGCGAACCAATCCACGGGGTTATGAGCGTGCTGGAGCAGGTAGGGCGATTTTTCCTTCGCGAGCCGGTTGGTGTGCTGGACAGACATTTCAAAGAATTTGCCGTAAAATCGTTGCGCTCGCGAACAATTTTGCGTCGTCACCCGCGCGCCAGTCCGCTAGGCTGCGGCCATGTTATCGCCGAAGCCGTGGCGGGCCGAATCCGTGATGTTTTTGATCGCGGGCGTATTTGTCTGCCTTGGCGTCGGCGTGGTCGCGGCGGAATTGTTGCGAGCGGTGGGCGTGGCGGCATTCAAATTGCCGGACAGTTTTGCAAATGTGCTGCTGGCCACCGCAAGTTTTCAAGGTGCAACGTGGCTGTTGATTTTCTTTTTTCTAAAGCAACACAACGTCAACTGGCGCGACGCTTTTGGTCTGCGAAATAAAAATTTGGATAAGTCCATCCTGCTCGCCGTCATCACGCTCGCGCTCATCTTGCCGTTTATTTTGCAATTGGAGCAATACTCGGTGCGGGTGCTGCAAAAAATCGGCTGGCCGCTGGCGGACGAGCGCGCCGTCTTACTCATCGTCAACGCAAAATCAGTGTGGCTGCAAATCTACCTCGCATTTTTTGCCATCGTGCTCGCACCGGTGGCCGAGGAATTCATGTTTCGCGGTGTGCTGTTTCCGTATGTTAAGCAGCTCGGTTATCCCCGGCTCGCGTGGTTTGGCGTGAGCTTTCTGTTTGCGATCATTCACGTCAACGCGCCGACGTTCGTGCCGCTCTTTGTGCTAGCACTCATTTTCACCTGGCTCTATCAAAAAACCGATTGCTTGCTCGCGCCCATCGCCGCGCATAGTTTGTTCAATACCGCCAATCTCGTCATCCTGTTCACGCAAGTCTGATGAAGGAATTTGAACTCATTGCCAAATTGACGAACGCGCTTCCAACCAATGAAAACGTGGTTGTTGGCGCGGGTGATGACTGCGCCGTGCTGGACTTGGGCGTGCCGGAAAAGCTGATTTTATTCAAGACGGATGCGGTTGTGGAAGGAATTCATTTCACGCGTGAAACGCCGCCGGAAAAAATCGGACGCAAGGCGCTCGCGCGCGGCTTGAGCGACATCGCCGCGATGGCAGGAACGCCGACCGCTGCGCTCGTGACCATTGCGCTGCCAAAGGATTTTGACGCGGAGTTTGTGGCAAAAATTTACGACGGCCTGAATTTATTGGCGGAAAAATTTGGAGTCGCCATCGTTGGCGGCGAGACGACGGCCAATCCTGAACGCATCTTGATTTCGATCTCGCTGCTCGGAACCGTGCCGCGCGGAAAACAAATTTTACGGAGCGGTGCAAAAGCGGGCGACGCCATTTTTGTGACCGGTGAACTTGGCGGTTCGCTTGCGGAAAAGCATTTGGACTTCGAGCCGCGCTTGGTCGAAGCGCGCTGGCTGGCGGAACATTTTCACCTGCACGCGCTGATGGATTTAAGCGATGGCCTCGGCGGTGATTTGCGCCACATCTTGAGCGCCAGCAAAGTTGGCGCGCATCTTTTAAAGTCCGCAGTGCCAATCGCGCGCGCGGCTAAACTGCGTGCGCGGGAAAATTCCGGTGCCAAGCCGCCATTTATCGCCGCGCTGACGGATGGTGAAGATTTTGAACTGTTGTTTACCATCGCGAGCAAAGACGCGGTAAAATTACTCGACGCGTGGAAGAAAGAATTTCCAAAATTAAAATTGAGCTGCGTCGGAAAAATTGTCGCGGGTGAAGGTGTTTTGATCCGCGACAAAATTGGCACGCACAAATTTGACGCCCATGGCTACGTTCATTTCTCATAGTCCGGCGGACACGGAATCGCTCGGCGAAAAGCTTGGCGGCGCGGCGCAGCGCGGCTGGGTTATCGCATTGAGCGGCGATTTGGGTGCGGGCAAAACGCAGTTTGTGCGTGGTTTTGCGCGCGGGTTGGGGATTCCGGAGCGCGTGCATTCGCCAACGTTCACGCTCGTAAATGAATACGGCGGCGGCAGGCTGAAGTTATTTCATCTGGATTTGTATCGGCTAGAAACGCCGCAACAAATCTTGTCGGCGGGTATTGAAGAATTTCTCCAGCCGGACGGCGTGGCGGTGATTGAATGGGCGGAACGGCTGGCGAATCGAGATGTGAATCAACAGATGATTTCTGTGCGTATTGAAATTGTGAACGAGACGGAGCGAAAAATAATTTATGACGATTCTGGCGTTTGAATTTTCCTCAGCGCAGCGGAGTGTGGCGTTGGCGCGCGATGGAATTGTTTTGGCCGAAGCGACGGAAACGGGCGGCTATCGCGTGACGAATGCGCTTGGATTGACAGAAAAAGTTTTGGCCGATGTCGGAATTCGGCGCGAGGAAGTGGAAGCCATTGCGGTCGGCCTCGGGCCAGGTAGTTACACCGGCATCCGCGCGGCGATTGCGCTTGCGCAAGGCTGGCAATTGGCGTGCGCAGTGAAATTGCTTGGTGTCAGCAGCGTGGAAGTTCTGGTGGCACAAGCGCAGGCGGGGAAAACTTTTGGCCGCATAAGCGTAGTGATTGATGCGCAACGCGGAGAATTTTATTTGTCGGCTTGGGAAATCTCGGCTGCAGTTCGCAAAGAAATTTCGCCTTTAAAAATCGCTTCGGCAGCGGAAATTGAAGCGCTAAAAACCGCAGGTGAAATTTGTGTCGGGCCGGAAGCAGGCAAAGTTTTATTTCCCAGCGCAGCAATGCTGGCGCAATTGGCATCAGTGCGGACGGATTTTGTGGCGGGCGAAAAATTGGAGCCGATTTACCTGCGGGAAACGACGTTCGTCAAAGCTGCGCCGTTGACGCGGAGTTACTAAAATTGCTGTCGAGCCGGTTATTTTTTTGCCGCTGCCGCCGCGCGTTGCTGTAATTCGCGTTCGAGGAAGATGTCTTCGGGCGCGGTCTGCCACGCGGTGAGCCAAAGATCGCCGAGCAGTTGGCCGCTCTTCACAAGCTGCGCGTCCAGAAACGCGCGGCCTTCCGCACCATCGCCGCCATTCTTAATGGATAATTTTCCAGCCCTGTCGAGTTTGTAGAGCGGCTCAACCAGTTGGTTCGCGGCCACAATGAAATCCACGGACGTGCGAAAGATGCCGTTCGGGTCGTCTGCCGTGGCGATTTTTCCTGCCGGATGGATTTGTGCGGACAATTTTTTAACATCAATACCACCGGTTTTTTTGAAAAACCCGCCGTCAATCCACGCGTGAAAACCAAACGACGTCGTGTAATGGTTCGGGTTCTCGCCCACCCAACCGTGATGATGCATCGTCGTGTGCAACGGCTGGCTCGCGTCGCCGACAAAATGTCCCATCACCCCCATCACATAAACAATATCCTGTTTGGCGTTTTCAATTTCCGTCGGCGTGCCGCCAAATTTTTCCAACGCGGCCAGCGTGGCAAATCCAGATTGCAATTTTTCATAATTTTCCGTGATGGCCCACGGCAGAAAACCGCTTAATTCCCGCGTGTGGTCGGCATCTTTTGTCGGGTCAATCGCCGGAAATCTTTCCGGATGCGCCGCGCGCGCCTTCACGATGGCGGCGGCAAAATCGTAGCGCAATGGCGGTAACGTCGCCGACGTCAGGTCGTAAAGTTTGATGTCCTCCAAATCAATGTAATGATCCGGCCCGCTCGCGTGACCGAGCGCGAGTCCCGTGCCATATTTTGCGCTTGTCTCATTGCGCCAGCGATCCGCCTCGCCCGCCAGAAACGCAATGCGGTCGCGCGTCGTCGGCGTCAGCGCGAATGCGGGAAAATTCTTTGGTAGCGAAGCCAGCGCGAGTTCATTCACTGCATGATGACCTTCGTAGTCCCACGCCGCCGCGTTGAACGCGATTGCGCCTAACAACGCAACCACGGTAAAAATTTTCCAATTCATAAATTAAGTCCGAGCGTAACGGAACGCGTGGCGGTTGCAAAACTGTTTCGCGTTGCAACAAAATCCATGTTCAACCGCCGACGTCCGTGGTTTAATTTCCGCGTGACCATCATCACCGATGAACATTGCACTGGCTATTCGCGCGCCGGCCATCCGGAAAATCCCCGGCGCGTCGCGGCCACCGTCGCGCGGCTGCAGAGCCAGACGGAATTACCCCTCCACTGGGTTACGCCCGGCGAAAATATTTCCGATGAAATTATCCTGCGCGCTCACACGCCTGAAGTGCTCGCGCGCTTAAAAATTCCTGAAGACTTCGACGCGGATACGCCGTTCTTTGAAAATATTTCAAGTTACGCCCGCGCGTCGGTATCTGCTGCGCTTGATGCCTTAAAATTGTGCCGTGCCGGTGAACCGGCTTTCAGTCTCATGCGCCCGCCCGGTCATCACGCCATGCGTGAAAAATCAATGGGCTTTTGTTATCTCAACAACATCGCCATCGCCACACTTGAAGCCATTGCGACGGGAACAAAACGCGTCGCCGTTTTTGATTTCGATGTGCACCACGGCAATGGCACGGAGGACATTTTGTTGAATCAGCCCGGTGTAGAATTTTTTTCCGTCCACCAACATCCCAGTTATCCGGGCACTGGGGAAAAGAGCATTGGTAGAAACTGTTTTAATTATCCCGTCTGGCCGAATACCAGCCGCGAAACTTATCGCACCAAACTCGTTCAGGCGTTGGATGATTTGCGCAGCTTCCGTCCCGAACTGATCGCCGTCTCCGCTGGATTTGACGCCTACGCGCGCGACCCGCTCGCGGAAGGCACGCTGCTCGCGGAAGATTTTCACTGGCTCGGAAAATCTTTGCGCGACCTGAAAATTCCATTTTTCAGTCTGCTCGAAGGCGGTTACAGCAAAGATTTGCCGGAATTAATTTTGGCGTATCTCAAAGGTGTCGAAGGAAAATAACATGTGGATTCCGCCCGACATCAGGCCGCCGACTCCAGCAGAATATGCCGTGGCCGCCGTGTTGATTGCCGGCTTGCTGATTGGTTTTGGAATAGTCGGTTTTATCTTTGCATTCCGTGCGCCGCCGGAAAAACATGAACTGGCAATGGCGCTGGAACATTACTCTGCGTGGTCATTGGGCATCGGTATCGGCGTTGCTTTGGTTGCTTGGCTGGTTCGCAAACTTACTGACTAAAATTTACATGACCGTCCTCGAAGCCATTCAGAAAAGCACCGAGTTTCTCGCCAAAAAAGGCGTTGAATCGCCGCGCCTGCAAACGGAACTGCTGCTTGCGCATCTGCTGAAGATGCCGCGCATGAAGCTGTATCTGAATTTTGACCGCGTGCTTTTGCCGGCAGAAATTGATTCCTTGCGCGAACTCGTCAAACGTCGCGGCCAGCGCGAACCGCTTCAGCACATTGTTGGCTCAACTTCATTTTGCGGATACGAAATCGCCGTTAGCCGCCACGCGCTCATTCCGCGGCCGGAAACAGAAATGCTTGCCGAACTCGGCTGGAAGTTTCTCGCCATTTGCCTCTCGCCACTCGTCACGGCCTTGGACTTCGGCACCGGCACTGGCTGTATTGCCATCGCGCTCGCGGCGAAATGTCCAAACGCCAAAATCACCGCGCTCGATGTTTCCGCCGAGGCACTTGCTTTGGCGAAGCAAAATGCCTTGCAAAATAAGGTCGCGGAGCAGATTGAATTTTTTCACGGCGACGGCTTTACCGCGTTGAAATCTGGAATTGAATTCGACTTACTCGTCAGCAATCCGCCTTACATCGCGTCTGCCGAGATTGAAACGCTCGATCCGGAAGTAAAAGATTTTGACCCGCGCGGTGCGCTGGACGGCGGTGCGGATGGCATGGATTTTTACCGGCGGTTGGCAGTAGAGGCTAAACCGTTCCTGAAAGTGGATGGAAAAATCATGTTGGAATTCGGCGACGGTCAGGCGGATGACCTGAAAAAGATTTTTGAAAATGAAAAGTGGATTGTCGAAGCCGTGCAGGAAGACTACTCTCACCGCGCCCGAATTTTAATCGCGCGACACGGCTGATTTTTTGAAACGGATTCCACGGATTTTCACAGATTGAGTCCGTGTTAATCCGTGCAATCCGTGTCTCACACAATAACTCAATTTTTATGGAAAGTTTTTTAATCAAAGGCGGCGTGCCTCTGCACGGCGAAGTCACCATCAGCGGTAGCAAAAACGCCGCGCTCCCCATCCTCGCCGCGACGCTGCTCACGGATGAGCCATGCGTCATCCGCCGCGTGCCGGACTTGAGCGACACGCGCTTCATGGTGCAGATTTTGCAATCGCTCGGCGCGACGGCGAAGTTTGAAAACGGCACCGTCACCGTTCACGCCAAAAAAATTCGTGGTTACGCGGATTACGAACTCGTCCGCAAAATGCGCGGCTCCATCTGTATCGCCGGGCCGCTGCTGGCGCGATTGCAGAAAGCGCGGATTTCCTTGCCTGGCGGCTGCATCATCGGCGCGCGGCCAATTAATTTGCACCTGAAAGGTTTTGCTTCGCTTGGTGTTAAAACAAAAATCGAAGGCGGCTACATTGATGCGACAGTGAAGAAACTCGTTGGTAACACAATGTTTCTTGGCGGTCGCGCGGGTCCGACGGTTTTGGGCACGGCGAATGTGATGATGGCCGCGACACTCGCGGACGGCGTAACGGTCATCGAAAGCGCGGCGTGCGAACCGGAAGTCGTGGACTTGGCAAATTTTCTAAACGCGATGGGCGCGCAGATTTCCGGTGCGGGCAGTCCGACGATTACGATTACGGGCGTTAAAAAACTTCACGGCGCAGAGCATGAAGTGATTCCCGACCGTATCGAAGCGGCGACATTTTTGATTGCTGCCGGCGCGACGAACGGCGAAGTGATTGTGAAAGGCGCACGCGCTGACCATTTGCGCGCGGTGATTGACAAGTTGAGTGAAGCTGGCGTTTCGGTTGAGCGCAGCGGCACGAATCTCGTTGCGCGCCGGAATGGAAAATTGAAGGCGACGGACATCACGACGCTGCCGTATTCCGGTTTCCCGACGGATGTGCAAGCGCAGATGATGTCGCTGCTTGTGCTCGCGCCGGGCATCAGCATCATCACGGAGCGGATTTTTGAATCGCGCTTCATGCACGTCAGCGAACTCGCGCGGCTCGGCGCGGACATCGAGATTGAAGGGCCAAGCGCGATTGTTAAGGGCGGCAAACCATTGAGCGGCGCGCCGGTGATGGCGAGCGATTTGCGCGCGAGCGCGGCGCTGGTGATCGCGGGTCTCGCGGCGAAAGGTTCGACGCAGGTGAACCGTATTTATCATCTGGATCGCGGCTACGAGCAGATGGATGCGAAGTTGCGCAAACTCGGCGCTCGGATTCAGCGCATTGAGGAAAAATAAATTCTGCTTTGGCTGAATTCCATTATGAAAATCAGCAAAGTTGAAATTCTAACGACCATTGTAATTATTGAAAGCATTCTGGTTGTCTTGCTGGTAACAGCGATTGGACATGGTGGTGTTAAGGCAGTTATTAAATCAACGCCCGCGACTGTCAGTCCTTTAGAGACGGCTTTGGAATATGAAGCACCAGACCACGTCTTTGAAAAACTTGTAAAAGAACATCCAATTTGGATTAAGTATCGTTTGAAATTGCCCGACAAAACTCTCTCGCCACCCATCTTGGCAGATTGCGCGATTTTAAATCGAACAAACTATGTTCGCATACTTATTGCCAACGGAGCTGATGTGGAAGTTGCGGTAAGTTCGCTGAACGATGTGGGCGCGGCAGCCGCTGTAAAACTTCTCCGGCAAGTGCAGTCTGAATTCCCAAGCCAAAAATAAAAAGACGCGGCGAGAAGCCGTCAGTGCGGGCGCAAAATTAATTTGCCCACACGAACGACTTCTCGCCGGCTTGCTTCCCCACTTTAAGTTTTCGCATCGCCATCGTTGCGGCGCGCGGGTGTGACGCGTTCATGCGGCGATGATTTCGCGGCTGTTGGCGTAGATGCGCGCCTGCCGAGCGGCTTGGCGGACGGCGGTGCGGCTCTTTTCCTCAAACAGCGCGGGAAACACAAGCAACGGGTAGCGCGTGACCCACGCGAGCGCGGCGGCGTCGTTGGCGGCGCGGCGGAGCGGGGCGTTCAGTTCCGGCTGTTCGGTTTCGTCGAGCGTCTCGGCGAGCAAACGGTTTTTGAGCCGCTCGAACTCGGTTTCGAGGTTGGTGCGGAACGGCGCATTCGTCGCCGTCGGCAGGGTGAACCGCGTTTCCGGAGCAAACCGGGCGGTCACGATTGTTTTATTGTTGTTCATATTTTTCTTTCGGTTGATGGTTAAAAAGACAAAACCCGCGATTGCTTTGGCAATCGCGGGTTTTGAAAAATTGTTAAATAGTGAATCAATCATTCGTTCCCACAACGCCAATAAGACGGGAGCAGCGCTGCCAAATGGCCATATAGCCATTTACCGGCGCGTGTGCTTTCATCAGTTTGGTGAACGTGGTGTTCATTTAATATGCGCACACGATAGCAAATTTTGGAGAATTGTCAAATCGGGCGCGGGCGGCTTCCGGATTGGGAAGAAGAAAATTTTCCCCGCTTGTCGAATTTGACGGGCGTGGTAGTTTGGTTTCACCTACATGAGCGATCGACCACTAAAAATGGTGACTTGTCCGGGCTGCGACGCAAAGACGTTCATCCCCGGCGATTTGCCGCCGCTGGCTTCCGAGCCGTGCAAGAAGTGCGGTCACGCCATCATGATGCCGATGCAACTGCGCCAATTTGAATTGCGCAGCAAAATCGCTTCCGGCGGGATGGGCGTGGTTTATCGCGCGTGGGACACGACGCTGGAACGACTTGTGGCCGTCAAGCTGATGAAGAAGGAGTTGCTCGACGAGCCGAAGATGCTCGAAAGTTTTTACCTCGAAGCCCGCGCTTGCGCCAAGTTAAATCACACCAACATCATTCATATCTATACGTTTGATGAATGGGAAGGCGAACGTTACCTCGTGATGGAAATTGCCGATCAAGGCAGCTTGGACGCGCGCATTGAAAAGCTGCATCTGCTGCCGGAATTGCAGGTGCTCGACGTTGGCATCAAGATCGCCTCCGCGCTGGACATGGCGCTGAAATACGATTTGCTGCATTGCGACATCAAACCCGGAAATATTTTGTTCAACGCCGACCACGAGCCGAAGCTAGTGGATTTTGGCTTGGCGCGTAAGACGGATGCGGAAGCGGAAGGCGCAGAATTCACACGTGGCACGCCGTATTACGTTGCGCCGGAAAAAATCAAACGCGAACCGGAAACATTTTTGTCGGACATGTATTCGCTTGGCGCAACTTTGTATCACGCCATTACCGGCCACGTGCCGTTCGATGCGCCAACGGTGGAAGAAGTTGTCATCGCACAGGTGCAAACGCCGTTGACGCCACCGAACATGGTTGTAACAGAAATTTCTCAAGCCACGAGCGATGCGCTAAGCCGTTCACTGGCCAAAAATCCTGGCGACCGGTTTTTGAGCTACGATGAATTTATCATGGAGCTGGAGGCTGCACGCAGTCTGTTGCTCCGGCAACAATCGCAAGCACCCGAACCGTCGTCGCAGCCCAAGCGCATGACGAGTTGGTGGCGGAAGAAATAAAAAGCGAACGTTGCCGTTCGCTTCCGTCGAGAATCTTCTGTTGGGGGAGCCTCTCGGAAAATTACCACGCACCTTCAGTCAGCAAGGTAGTGATATTTTTCGCTAAATTGGCGGCGAGCAATGGCCCAGCCTGACGCTCGGAACTCGCAAAGTCGGGGCCAACATTAACGAGCGTGGAACCTTCCACGTCGCGGTCGAGGCGTAATTTCCCGGAAACGCGGTCGCGCACCGTCACGTGAACAACCGTCTTGACCAAGTAGTTCTGCATGGTCGAAGCGTCCCGGTTCAAATTGCCCAACCCCACGCGTGAGTAGGTGCGGATAACGCCATTGACCACAAGATCACCCGGTTCGCCGTCGGTCACCAAGCGATAAGTGGCGTCCGTTTGCAAGCGTTCGCGCAAAGCCTGGGTCACGTCGTCACCGAGGCGTGGTTGCAGCGTCTGATTGTTGAACGGCTTCACCTCCACGGTTTTTTCGCCCGCCACATCTCCATTTACAGAACCAAGGTGGTAGCCAGCGCAACCGGATAAAAAAATTGCAGCGAGAACGGGGAGAAAATTTTTCAACGCGCGCATGCGGATTATTTCTGCGGCGCAGCTTGCAGCCGAGGTTTCAGGATTTCAATGCGCTGGCGGGCTTGCGCGGCGAGTGGTGAATTGGCATCCAACTGCAAAACATCGTTGTAATAGATGATTGCGCCAGCCCACTTGTGGTTGAATTCGTAAAATTTGGCGATTTGAAAACTGCCGCGGACTTGTTCAGCTTTCAGCTTGGTGATGGCGGCATCGGCGGCGGCGGCGCGGTGGTCGTCAGGAAAAACCACTTTGAAATCCGTGTAGGCGGCAATGGCTTGTGCCGCTGCGCTTTGGTCGTATTCGGCAGTGTCAGCCTGTTTTTGCCACGCAACCCCAGCGCGATACATGGCGTCAGCGGCGATCAGCGGTTGACCATTGTAACGGTCGGCGGCTGTGTTGTAGGCGTCCACTGCGTCCGAATAATTTTTTTGTTTTTCGCGCGCCGCGCCAATGTTCAACTGCGCGTGCGGAGCAACTTCGCTATATGGTCCGTTGGCGACAATTTTGTCGTAGAGCTTCGCCGTTTCATCCATCGAGGGATAAATCGGAATTGTATTCCACAGCTTGAACCATTGGCCGTTTAAGTAGCGACCCGCAATACCAAATTGCCGCCACAAGACTTCGTTGTATTGGGAGCTTTTGGGATATTTTTCAATGATGTTCTGATAAGCCTTGAACGCCGCTTCATCCTTGCCGTCAATTTCCAAACAGCGGCCGATGAGATATTCCGCTCGTGGCGCGTAATCCGAAAACGGCCACACGCGCACAACACGGCGGGCTGCGCGGAGCGTGGTGGAGTAATCTTTGGCCGCGAAAGCGTCTTCCGCCGCCTGCAATTGATCCTTCGCGCGGGTGCGCTGCCACTTGGCGGATTCACCGTAGGGTTCGTAATACCAGCCCTCACCCGGCACATAAATCAAAGGTGCAGGCGAACGCAGCGGCAGTAAAACCACCACAGCGATAATCAGAAACCAAAAGCCAGACCGACGATTCATTTGCGGTGAACGGTAACGACCAATTTCCATCAAGTCAAAACCATTCAACCCCGATAGATAATCAATACGCCGTAGTCCGTCATGATTTTTTGCACGCCCACGTCAAACGTTTCATAACTAATTGTGTGAATGCCGACGAGATTGGTCTCCGTCACTTCCTGCAAAAATGCCGAAACTTTTTCGTCAAACTTGTCGTGACCAGACTCGACACACTGCGACCGGCGAATCGTGTGAACGCGAAGTTTTTTGCCCGCGCCTTTTTGGACGACTTCCAGCGGCGGCTTCGGTTTATCAATCAACGATTCACCCGGCTTGTCGCGCACCGGCACTTTGAGATGCAACGCCGGTTTTGCAGCGGTGGTGGCGGCGGGAGTGGCGGTCTTGGCTGGCGGCGGCGGCACGACCGGCAA
>Ga0214164_1000744_pt1 | contig 20420 bp, 24 predicted proteins | sample TroBogepilimnion_13_FD_153003 | JGI IMG/M metagenome (GOLD analysis project Ga0214164, IMG submission 153003) | Freshwater microbial communities from Trout Bog Lake, WI - Practice 03JUN2009 epilimnion v4 | ecosystem: Environmental > Aquatic > Freshwater > Lake > Epilimnion/Euphotic zone ...
GCTCGATCAGGTACTCGTGCGAGACCTGGGCGAAGCGGCGACGCTCATCCGTGTCGAGGTAGATGTAGTCGACGTAGAGCGACGCGGACACAAGGCCGGACGTCGCGACACGGTCGCGGATGGTGTGCTGGTACGACGCAGAGGCCGTGGAGTAGTCGAAGCACAGGTTGGAGAGCTGCTCGAACTCGAGCCAGATCTTGACCTCGTGGTACTGGAGCGCGATGAGGGGGAGCGCGAGACCGGGGTTGCGGTTGAACCAGAACTGGAGGGGGATGTACAGGGTGTACTCAGGAGAGCAGTTGAGAACCTCGTTGGAGCTGTTCGGCTCGCCGCCGCTGCAGTAGTTGTCGCAGGTCTCGCCGCCCTGAACCAGGAGGTTCGTGAGCTGCGGGATGTTGCCCACCATCTTGGCATAGCCAGCCTGCTTGCCAGGCTCCTGCGTGAGCTCATTCCAGATGTGCAGCCACTGGCCATAGTGCTTGTCGATGCGCTGGCCGCCGATCTGGAGCTCGACCCAGTCGATGAGGTTGTGTCCAACCCAGTTGAGCCAGCGGAACTGGGCACCAGAGCCGTCTGACGCCAGGAGCTGCACTGACGGGAGCGTGGCCTGGAGGTACATACGGTAGATTAAGTCACCGTTGCGCTGGATCGTGCACGTGACCTGCTTGCCGAAGTTCGGCGCGCCGTTCCACGGGTTCTCAATCGCCTCCATGGCGAAGTTCGTGTGGCGGCGGTAGACCACCTTGAAGAAGGTGATCTGGGGGTTTCCCGTGAGATAGACGTCCTGCGCACCATAAGCTACTAATTGCATCAACCCGCCCCCAGTCATGATGTATTATACACCTCCTTTAGAAAAAAATTTTGGCAAAATAGAAAATTTGTAAATTTTTGGAGAAACTATTAAAACCAGAGCCGGAGGCTTCCGCTTTCAAAAGGTCAAAATCTCTTTATTCTGGCCACTGCCATTGTAAATCCAAACTTCGAAATTGTGGCCCGCCTTTAAAACTGCCTTTGCCTTTTCTTCCAATCTACATGTTTGTAGTTGTAGGGTCCAATCAGATTTTATCTCAAGTATTGTATTTAGTGGCTCAATGTAGAAATCAGGGAAATAGACTCTCTGCTTACCCTCATTACATATATATTTTACATGAGGTACGATACCTCTTCCAACATAAATCTCTTCTTCTGAAAAGTGTTGAAGTAATTCAGTTAATGCAATATTTTCGTATCCTTGTATCTTTACAATTTTTCCACTCGGCATAGTGTAGTCACGATGTTTAAATGATGTCTTTTCTGCTTTTGCCTGAACATCTGGATTTTGATTTGGATGCCCACCATATCTTTCCATACAGGTATTCATCCATTTATCATGAACTTCTTTAGTTCTTTTTGGATGATCTCCATATTTAAGCTGATATGAATTTTTTATTTTATCTTTAATTTCTTGATTTTGCCCAACATTTGAAACACCATAGTTTTCCATAAATGTTTCTTTAATTCTTTCACTTACAATCTTCTTAGAACACTCTTCACAATAAGGCAATCTATAGACATTTAACATCTCAAACCGTTTAGTACCCTCTTTACCACATTTACATTGAAATCTAATACGCATTCGTTGATTATATTTTGGATAATCGCCTATCAATGTGGCGCCACCCTCAGATAGAATTTCTTTCAATATCTCGATGGTGTATTTCATACACTATATACTAAGAAAGTAATTTAATCAAATTTCAAATAAAGTAAAGCGCCTAAACGGATTCAGGACAACTCAATAGAATTTAGTATGGGTGAGCCCTACTTCAAGATAAGGCCAACAAAGCGGTCTAATCCGGAGGCTCGTACTACGCTAGATGCAATTCACCAGGTGAAAATGTCCCAGCTTCTTGAACAAAAACAGGGAGTTGACTCACTAAAGCTGCAGGAAAAACAATTGACCCGTGAAATAGAGGTTTGTGAAAACATTATTGAAAGGAACCTGAAGGAGAATCGCCTGCGTGAAGTGAAGCGTGAGATTGAATCAATTGACAAGGAGGACGATTTACTAAATTATTTCTTGGAGACAGGTGATATTCTTTACAAGTATTACGATATCCAGGAGAAGATTCAGAATGGAGTGGAGAGTCTACAGAAAACTAGAAATTATGTGAAACCGGGAAGTGTCCTCGCGGCCCTCCATGATGCGGCAGGTGAAAGCAGTGGAGCCACGACGGATCTGAAAAAAGAGATGAAGGGTGAGAATTTACAACGGGATAAACTCCTTGATAAGTATCTACAGAAGGTTGATCCTGGTCATGCAAGGAATACTTCTGTTGAGGCGGAAAGTGGATTTGGTCTTTGCGATGAATGCTCATCAGAAATGATTTTCAGCGCCAATGAAGCCATGTTTAGCTGTGCAATCTGTGGACATCAAGAGTTTGTTCTTATGGATAGTGATAAGCCGAGTTATAAGGATCCGCCACGTGAAGTGAGTTATTATGCATATAAGCGTATAAACCATTTTAATGAATGGCTTGCACAATTCCAGGCCAAGGAGTGCACTGATATTCCGCAAGAAATCTATGATCAGATTTTACTGGAGCTCAAGAAAGAGCGTATTACGCAACTTGAGGGACTGAAGGCAGCAAAAATTCGCGAAATTCTGAAGAAAATCAAGGCGAATAAATACTATGAACACGTTCCCCATATTACAAATCGTCTCAATGGCAAAAATGCCCCTGTGATGAATCGTGAGATTGAGGAGAAACTTCGGTATATGTTCAAGGAGATTCAACCGCATTTTCAGAAGCACTGCCCCAAGGGGCGCAGCAATTTCCTTTCGTATTCATATGTTCTGTATAAGTTCTGCGAACTATTGGAGCTGGATGACTATCTCCCAAATTTTCCTTTATTGAAAAATCGGGATAAACTCTATACCCAGGATAAAATCTGGCAGAAGATTTGTGAAGATTTGAGTTGGCAATTTGTGAGGTCAATTTAATTCAAGTAGTATCCGCCAGCGTACGGAAAGACCCAAGGGCGGAGTTGACCAGGGTCCTCGCCTGTCATGTCAGCAATTTCGCGGCGCACCATTTTAGGGTACACATTATTATAGTAATTATAGTCTTCTGCGTTGGGTACATGGCTTGTGGTTAGTTGTACCATAGTTCCAGGAGATGTGAAGAATTCACGCAGCGGGCTTATAACAGAGAGAAGGATGGCGGAGGCAAAAATCACAAGGATCAGAGCTGTATTGGAAAGACGCATTCTACTTAACCCCTACCAATTTGTGAGGCGGCCTGTTTGAAAGATGATGCTGCTCCCATATCACCCATTGCGGCGGCCTGATTGGATTTATCTAAAAGCATCGCTTGTTGATTCATTGCTTCAGGTGACAAATTAGGAACCATTGGGCCTATTTGCGCCATTGGTGCCATTTGGCCCATTTGGCCGTAGGGGGCCCCTTGGAGTTGCATGGCAGAAGCTGCACGGTAACGATTGAATGTAGGTGACTGAATTGGCAGGAGAATTTGTGCATCAATTGGTAAAGACATTGGGGGTGTCGCTCCATAATTCTGCATTGGGCTTGCCATTCCAACTCCTGTCATTCCATAATTCTGCATTGGCATTTGCATAGGGGTCTGCATTTGCATAGAGGGTACCATAATGTCCGAGATAGGCTTCGCGGATACTTGAACAGGCGGTTGATTTGTCGGGGTATTGGGGCTCGGAATCTGATTTCCACTCGCATCCACCTCAAATCCTTCAAAATATGAACGCGATACGATTACTCCTCCAAAGAGAAGTGTACACATCAGCACGATAAGTGCAACAGTTGTTGTTGACATACGCATTTACTATTTATCTATGGCATAGAAAAATAGTAGATTTGTTGATAGTCTTATTGCTTGGTCTATGCTCTTACTTCGTAAGCTTACCCTGAAGGGTCGCTGCGCTTAGCCTGAAGGCTCGCTTACTTCGTAAGCTTACCGCGGGAAGCCTACGAGGTTCGCACCAATGCCGAAGCCAGCACCCTGGCGAGCCGTCACGCCGATGGACGGGGAGACAAGGTCGAGTACGGCAAAGACGGCCGCAGCGACGATGGCGATGGCGACGACCTCCTGGAAGTCAATGCCCTTCCGGGGAACGAGCACGGCCGCGAGACCGACGGCGATTCCCTCAATGAGATACTTGATGGCGCGATTGAGAACTTCAGCGAGATCCATTATTTATATTGGATAGTGAGAAATTTTTTGGGCGCAGACCGGCTGCGTGGAAACCCCCTAAAGAAATATACCAGTAAGCCCTTAGAATGTCAAAGGAGGTTAACTATACGGAGAAGGAGGACTTTCTTGATGAGGACAAGGAGATTCCTGGCCAGAAGTTTTGTTTACTGAGTTTCCTGAGTCCGGAGAAGGTATTGACCAGTAAGGATGCATCCTTCTTTTCATCATTCGTAAAGGACTATGAGATTCAGTATAAGACAAAGAAGCTTGAGGCTTTTCTTGCTGAGACGGTTCGCACAGTCAACTCAAAGCTCGAGGCAGAAGCTGTAAAGGCAGAGAAGCTCGACCTATCAGGTATTGCAGTCATTTGCCGCACGAGCCAAGTGAAGATGGAGACTGTACTTGCCGACCTTGAGGGCTATGTACGCAAGAACCAGGCTGAAATCAAGGAGACAACGATTCAGGAGGCCTATGAAGATTTTCTCTACAAGAATGGCACACGCCTTGAGGAAGAGTTTTATGCAAAGAATAACTTTAGGACCTCTGTGCGTGGGCTCAAGATCCGCGGCGTATATGCATCACAGGGCGAGGCCGTTGCTCGTTCTAAGCAGCTGCAGCGGAATGATACAATTCACAACGTATTTGTGGGTGAGGTTGGCAAGTGGCTTCCATGGGATCCGAATCCGAATGCAGTCGCGGAGCAGGAGTATGCTGAGGACCAGCTGAATACGCTCATGAAGAAGTATAAGGAGAATGAGACTGCGCGTGATACTTTTTACTCAGAGCAGCGCCAGAAGGGTGTGAAGGGTATGGCGGGACAGCAACTGAAGGTGGAGCGCCCTGAGCCTGAGGCTGCGGATGCCTCAGCCTTTACTGCAGGTGTTGGCTCGTATGCCAGCATGTTCAGTGGGCCTGCTGACCTGGTTATGGAGCGCAGGAAGGAGAAGAGGGATGAGGATAAGAAGGACTAGTCTGTTTACAGTTTTTTGAAAAAACATAGAACAGATATTTACGCGTAATACCCAGTGGCACCCGCTGAATTTGTCATCTCATTCGTCACAATCGGAATGCACTGGTCGCTCTGGCAGAAGGTTCCCTCAGGGCATTGTGTCTCACGCTTGCAATCATAATTGGAAAAGCCCTGTACGAGGCCGGGGAACATGCTGCGCAGCATCGGCATGAATAGAAGTACCGCAAATAAGATAACAAGGGCACAGCCTGCAACTCCTAAACGCATCATCTTAGCCATTCTATTCAGTGTGGAGAAAGCCGCCAGGATTTCCAAGATCGGAAGGCTCAACGGGTAAATCATAAAAGGTCGGCAACATCGGAGTATTGGAAGAAGTGCAGTATCCATTCATGCAGCGAGTGCCATGTACACATGTGGGCTTATCAACGCCGCACATCTGACCTTCACCTGCTTCAAATCCCTCAGTGCGTCCTTCAACAGCGTACCATCCCATGAGTACACACGCGAATAGAAGTATACATAAAATGGCTATTGTGTCACTCTTCATCTCTACATCTTGCGGATATTAATAGGAGGTCCCTTGAGCTTCCGTGCTGCACTCGGGTCATACTGGTTAATATCTTCCTCATCTTTGTCGCGATAGTGTTGTTCACTATGTTGCCAGAACTCGGGTGCTCCAATACGAAACTTCTCAGGGTGCATCTCAGCCTTGTACCAGAAAATACAGTCCTCAAGTTTATTACTCTGTGATGTATTGTCAATAACAAGGCACTCGTAATTCTGTGTACATTGGTCCATGACCTGGCAGAAGAATTCAAAGGAAGGAAAGGCCGACCCGTAGTTATCATAGATGCGCTTACGGTTAGAGGCGTAGGGCTCACGGAGAATAAAAACATAGTCTACGTTGGTTCGGAGAGCCGGCTGAATACCAAGGGGGTACTGCATAGTAATCAAGAAAAAGACCTTGAGCCAACGACCATTCATGAAGAGGTACTTAATATTCTTGTCGTGCGTCCAGGAATCGTCGTACATACAGTCGTCAAGAATCATAAAGGAGCGAGGGTCAATCTTACTCTGTTTGCCAACAGCGAGGTCCTGTTGGATTTTGTGCATCACGAGTTTCTGCCGTTTACAGAAATTTGCCAGAATGACAGGGCTGAACTCTCCATGGATGAAGAGTGGCGGAATCATTTGTCCGTAGAAACTGTTTGACTCTTCCGTACCACTGATGACTGTGCCGAGCGGCATATTCTGATGGTGGTAAAGTAGGTCACGAACAAGGGTACTCTTACCTGTACGACGGCGCCCAATGAAAACGGCCACGGCATCTTGAGGAATCTTTTTCATCTCGAACTTGCGGAGGGATACATTCATAGCGGAAGCGGCTGCCATTGCGTCTCTATATACTAGGGACGCAAACGCGTTTTTTGAAAACTACCCTTACCTTAACCCCGACCAGAAAGAATGCCTGTGGAAACATGGGATAATGCGTTGAAAAGTGTCCCTCCTCCGCCCGTGGTTCCAATACAACAGACTCTAACGGCCGAACATATGGCACAAATGTCTGGTTTTCGGAACCTAAGTTTATCTCATCCGGCATATTCGCTCCTTGGAATTGATTCAAAGGTCCAGGCGTGGCTCGACCACAAGTGGCGCTGGCAAGGGCAGGGCAGTGAGGCGGGAAAGGGTGATTGCGAGATTACTCTCGGAAATGGACAGCACACTGGAAAACAGAAGGCATATTGCAAGGTGACCCATCTTCTGGACCCTGTTCGTTGGATGAAGGGTCGCTATGAATTTGCGACTGCTCCTGCCAGTCCAACTCGCACAAAGGGATGGGCTCGGGCTCAGGAGAAACTGAAGGACCCAATGAATCAGGCATATGTAGAGGCACTGAGTTACTTTAGTCTCTCACGTCTCCGTGAGCTCGATGCATCGCCGCATTTTCCCTTTTACTACGGCTCTATGACGGCCATTGCCGATAAGTATATGTTCAATATCAGTGAAGAATACGATAGTTTTCGTAATACTCGCTGGTTCTGGCGAGGACTGGATGCAAGGCGATTTGCCGTGCAGGCAGATTTTGAAACGGATTCGGATCGAGCGTATTGGACTCGTCGGCCCTCCTTTATTAATGAGGGCGGAGACTCGACAAATTCTGAAGAGGATTCGGATGCTGAGGCGTCTGCGGATGAATCACTAAAGGCGGATTCTGTTCCTGGCGGAGCGGGAAGTATTCATACGGCCGATAATCTGAGTTTTCACAGCCAGTCTGAGGAATCGGATAAATCTGAGGAGGATGAGGAGGAGGATAATGATGACCCGCATTTCTTTGCCGAATTTAATGATTTTCCAGTAATGCTTATGTACCTTGAACGGTCAGAGGGTGTCATGGATACTCTTCTTGAGAATCATAGCCTTGTAGGTGCGGAGCCTGGCGAGCCTGAGTGGGAGGCGCGTTGGTCAGCGTGGTTGTTTCAGGTGATTGCGGGTCTCTGTGCCATGCAGCACACACTTTCAATGACGCACAACGACCTTCACTCCAATAATATTGTCTGGTCATCGACCGAGAAGGAGTTTTTGTACTACGCAAAGCGCGATGGAACCACATGGAGAGTACCGACCTATGGAAAGATTTTCCAGATTATTGATTTCGGCCGTGCTGTATTCAAGTTAGGTGATAAGATAGTCTACAGTGATGATTTTCGTCCTGGAAATGATGCAGCGACACAGTATAATTTTGGAGAGTTTGCTGTGAAAAAGGAGGCGATTGTCACACCGAATCCGTCGTTTGACCTTTGTAGGCTTGCAGTGAGCCTTTTTGAGGCCGTATTTCCCCATAAGATGGAGCCGAAGAAGGGTGGTCGTGTCATGTCCTCTGAGGAGGGTATTGAGATGCGCGAAACGGGGTCGGATTTATTCAATACAATGTGGACCTGGATGGTGACGGATGGACGGGAGAATGTACTGATTGATGCCGATGGAAATGAAAAGTATCCGAGTTTTGACTTATACAAGGTGATCGCGGAAGAGTGCCATATGGCACGGCCGCGGGATCAGGTGGAGAAGAAGCCGTTTAGTGGATTCAAGGTGAAGCGGGTGCCGAAGGATGAGAAGGTGTATAGTTTATTCTTTTGATTAGAAATCGTTTTACGATTATAGATCAAAAAGGTTTACTTGCGGTAGGTTTTAGATTTTATGTAGAGGCGGTTTTTTCTTGTTCCTCCTTGCGGTTTTAGGGGAGCTCCAAGTAATCCACGATATAATCCAGAGGTTCCTTGCGGTTGTGGGGGAGCTCCAAGTAATCCACGATATAATCCAGAGGTTCCAAGTAATCCAGAGGTTCCAAGTAATCCAGTGCTTGGTGGTACTTTTTTTTCTTCTTGTTGTGCTTCAAGTCCTGATGTAGGAGGGGGGGGTTCGGCTTTTGGCTCAGACGATTCTTCTACAGATTCTCCTGGATTTAATATGTGAGAAAATACCTTTGAAAAGGGTGATATATATTCCTGCTTATCTTCTTCATCATCACTATCATCATCGTCATCAATTTCATCATGTATTACAGCATTATATATCTGTATAAATTCTTTTGTTTCTTTATCAAAATTACCCGTTCTAAGACCAACTGCAAATTTCTCTATGATATTTTTTATTTCTTGTAATTCTTCATCAGTACCTCCGCCTTTAAGAAATGGAGTTACTGCTGTTCCCTTTACTGCATCTCGAAGATGTTCAATAGCTTTAAAAGCCTTGCTATTATTAGGATGAAAGGTTCTACCTGCCATTTTTTCTAATCCGTCTAGTAAACGCTTCATTCCTCCTGTTGGTGGTGGGTTATATTTACCTTCTAATAGTTCAGTAATACCTATTTGTATGTCTCTACCATATTCTTTATTTTGGGCGCTCGTAATCCATTCTAAATTGGATTTATCATTAAGCAATTTAGATAATCTTTCTAATGTAGACTCAGATATTGCCGTTTGTGTATCCTTCATTACTTTTTGTAAACAGACACAAATAGCATGAACTGGTGCTATATGATCTACCTCACATGGAGGACATGGGGGGTTTGGAGGTGTTGTTTTTGAAAATGCAGTAAATCCAGACTTCTCAAGCTGTCGAAGTTCTGAATTATAAAGATTAGATACAGTACTTCGAGTTTCAAGAGCTAAAAAATCTGTAATAGATATAGGCTTTGGTGCTTCTTTTAGTTCATTAATAAGTGTTTCTTGAAATTTTTCTAGCAATTTACTTGAAGTGGGGTTGGTTGGAGTGATGCCTTTTTGTAATGTTTTAGCAATAGTGCTCAGTGCGGGTTGACCTCTTATTCCCTTAGGGATTTTAACGCCCTTACAACGAATATAAATTTTTAATTGATCTATTGTAAGTACATCAATAACCGCAGGGGGTAGTTCTTGCCATGCAGCTTTAGCTGCATCTGAAAACCCAATCTTATATTGTCGACCTGTCATATAATCGTTATAAAACTTTCTTTGGTCGGAAGAAGCAGTTTTTAACTCATTTTGAGCGGCTACATTGTCTTTTATATTTACTGGTTTTCCCTGTTTTTTAGTACTACCTGGAGTGCCACTAGTTGGCGTAGGTGTGGAAACTGGAGGACAAGCCTTTCCACCCCGCTGAATAATACATCCCATTAAATCGTCAGATTCTCGAGATACGGATCGTTCCCGTTTAGCAGCCGCACGCGCTCCATTTATAGCAACATTATTAGCAATTCGTACAGCATCTTTTTCTTTATTAAATAATCTTCCTTCTTCATCTAGAATTTTCTTCACTTTAGTTCGTAATTCAGCCACACTTTCAATTTCATGTAATCCCGCACTAATGGCTTTTTTCTCTCCTATCATAGCACGTAGCGCACTTTTATCTGTAATTGTATCAATGCCGTGTGAAGTATACCCTAGTTCAGAAGGTTTCACTTCGGGTAGATGTATATTTGGATTTGTTTCAAATACTTTTTTACCATTTGGCTTTGTTACAATAGATACAGCACTTGCTTCACGGACTTCTCCAGCGGCTCGTGCCGCACTCTTTTCCGAGGAAAGAAGGCGTTTTGCTGCCTGTTGAGCTCTTTTTTGTGCAGCAGCCATTTGTGCAGCTCGCGCAGCAGTTACTGATTCACCTACTATACGAGCTTCAGATACTGCTTTATTCGCCAATTTCATTTCTTGACTTGCTCCTTTTAAAGCACTGCTAAATTCCTTTTGTTCTCTTGCTAGTTTTCCAAGCATAGTACCCTCTTTAAGTTCCTTTCCAAGCTTAAAAAAAAAGGACATCCCTACTCCTCTAGTCTATTCTTTTTTTGATTATGTTCCGTATTACGAAACTAAATCAAAGGTTTACTTGCGATTTTTCTTTGTGCGACTTCTACTATTGGAATTCTTTGATTGGCTGTTATTAGTCGTCATACTATTATTATTATTATTGATATTATTGTTATTATAATTATTGTTATTGTTGTTATTCGAATTTAGATACTTGAGATTGCTGAGAACCTTTTTTGTATTAAATCTCTTTATTGCTCCAAGATCCAGGTCATACTCCTTACAGAGATGCTTCATGACGCGTATGACTTTGTCATGAGTCTTCAGTAAATCCTTTTTCTGGTGCTCGTAATCCGGGTCTTCAACCAGTTCAAAGAGGGCATCCTTGAGGTGGGCCATACCAAAAAGGGTGCTCATTGCATAGTTATATTGAATGTCCTTATCTTTGATACTGGCAATACGACCAACATGCTCAAGTTCACCCGTTGCCCACATCATAACACCATGTGCCGTAGCTTCATACTGGTGCGTCATTTCTACTTAGACTTGATTTAATAAAGTTGAACTCTATCTAACGGCGGTTCGCACGGCTCTTGCGATTCTTACGCGTACCACGGTTCTTGCGATTCTTACGCGTGCCACGGTTCTTACGGTTGCGGCGGCGTCCACCCATCTGAGGCATCTTAGCATTCGCCATTACCGCAGATGCAGCATTTGAAGCAACATTGTTATTATTGCTAAATAAATTCATTGCACGGCTATTATTCTCATTCATTCCAGTGCCCATATTTGCGTTCATTTTCTATAAAATAACAACAGATTTAAAATCTCGGGACTCCAGTCTGAAGGTCAAAGTCCGTCTCTGAGCCTACCATCATCGTAGATGGAGGAGATCCACCGGACATTTTTGGCATCTCAGGCATCTTAAATCCTGATAAAAAGGTTCCCACTGAAACAACTGAATCAGGAATCATTTGATATAAGAATGTGACCATGATGGCCCCAATACAGAAATCACGAATGGCACCCTTCATCTGAAACGGCTCCTTCTGGTAATAGATTGTTTGCGCAGTTCCAAGTGCCGATAGAATTAAACCGCCAAGCAGAACTGTAAGAAAAAGGGGGGTGCTCGTGCCAAACATTTACTGCCCTCCCCTAGAAAACTTTTACGCTATTATTTCCTCAAACTCAATCGCATTCGACGAAGCATCTAAGTCTTCAAAGTCATCTAGTGGTTCCGGAGGTGCATCAATTGTTTCAATCCGCTCAACCTCACCACCTTCAAACATGGAGTGAGTTGCAATTTCATTTCCCTCCACATCATTGCTATCAAAGATTGTATCCATATTTGTGAAACTCACTGTAGGCTCTGTATCAACGACAAGTGTCTGCTGCCCTTCGGGCCCTTCAGGCACTGGTGCTGTGATCCCAGCCTCCTTATTCACAGTCACTGTGGACTTCATAGAACTCTTTGGAGCCTGAACAGACTGTGTATTGGCTTCAGGCAGGGGCTCTGGCTCAGGCTCAGGCTTCACTTCAACAACCGGTTCAGGCTTTGTCTCGATTGCCTTCGCTTCAGGCTTTGTCTCAACCTCAGCCTCCTTTGTGGCTACAACCTCCGTCTCAGCCTCCTCATCCTCCGCTTCGCCTTCAGCGCCTTCATCGTCGTTGAGATACTCGCGGAGGATAGTCTTAACTGGCAGGAGGCTACGAATCGACTGCTGGATTCCCTCTACGATCAGGGCCTCGACCTGACGCATATTCTTCTGACGGTCCATTGAGCTGCCCTGCTCGGCAAATAGAAAGGCATTGTTCCAGAGAAGGCGACCCGTCTCCCTCAGCGTGCGGTGGATAAAGTGGTCGAGTTTCGGAATTGTAATCTGCAGCTTCTTCTGCTTCGTAGTGATTCGAATGGCAGATAAAACCTTTGTGTGTGCAATAAAGACGGCAGTCAGTAGTTCCTCAAGATAATCACAGTTTGAATCGCGTTGAATCTTCTCCGTTTCCCTGAGAACCTTATCCTGATTCCAGTCCGGAATCTCCTGAAGAAGCGCCTGGAAGTTCCAGAGGAGTCGTTTTGTTTCAGGCTCCTTGTCCTTTGCAACTTTCAGTAAATCTAGGAAATAGATCTGAAAAGCCGGTGATAGAATCTGGCAAAGTTGACGAGTATACTCCGTCTTTGCCTCGGCGTAGACATTGATAGAATCTCCGCCGACGTTCATATTTCTCTAAAGAGAAGCTGTTTCGTATCGTACGCCATTAAACGCGGGTGGCACCCTTATTCTCAGCCACCAGCCACGCTAAAAGTAGCCATGGACTCATGCCATTTCCCCATCGCCTATACGCTTCAAGAACAAGTTCCTGCGGAACAAATCCTTTGGTCTCCAAAACCTTCTGTAGAAGTGTAATTGGATCTTCTCCCTTATTCCAGGCTTCCAGCACACCCTCAAGGCTGGGTGGCTGGGCCTCCGCCTTTAGAGAATTCTTCCATGAACGCACCTCCTTGTAGATACAGCGTGAAAGGACCGGTGGTGAGATACGCCACGGCTCTGTGGATTCCAAAATACAGAGTACCTGGGGCATCGCCGTTTCTAGAATGCGACGCAGGAATGCTTGTGCCTCCTGTGTAAGGTCCTCAACGCCTTCAATCCAGAGAATTGAGGCTTCGCGCGAACGCACTTGAATATGAAGACGGTCACGACCATCGCGTAAACTACGGTCGACACGTGCATTCCAATGAAGAAGATTGACTCCGCGCCGCTGCGCTTCAGTTCTTATATAAGTTGATTTACCTGAACCTGGGGGTCCTGCAACAAGCCAAGCGGGCTGCGGCATATACTGTACTACACTCAATTGATTAGGTTTAAATGGATATTTAAATACTATTTATATGCGTATTGCGCTGCAGATTTCGGGTGATTTTAGAGTACTTAATCATTCTTTTGAAAAACTGATGAAAAATATCTGTTTACTTCCAGACGTTCAGTTTGATATTTTTGTCCACACTTGGAAACGTGATACAACATCTTCTGGCACATTTGTAGTTACTGAAAGAGGTGACTGGAATAAATCAATGTTTGTATTTAGTCATATAGATGGTATAAATATATTCAAACCTGTTTCCTACCTGATTGAGGATTTTAGTGCATTAACACATCTTCATAAGTATCCGCGCTGTATGCCTATGTGGTATTCAATCTTTCAAGTAAATCGTATTCGCAAGGAATATGAAGCAAAAATGAATATCCAGTATGATCTTGTTGTGCGCTATAGAACTGATTGTATAGTTGAAGAAAATCTATTTTTACAATGTAAAGAGAGTATTACTTCTAAAAAAGAGTTTTTATGTATACCTAAATCAAGTCGCGTTCTTTGTGAGTTTGAAGAGACATTTTGTGATTGGATTGCTTTTGGTACACCTTCTATGATGGATATTTATTGTTCTGTATATGAAAAATGGGTTGGAGTGGATTCAAATAAATTTCCTATTCCAGAAGCTATGCTCTTTCAAAAGTTATATGGTATAGCTCTGGAAAGACCGAATATTGATTTTTATTTAATTAATGGAGATGGTTCTAGGAGAGGTCTTTTGCTTGCAACTATGTCCTAGAATTTAGGTATTGCATCAGAAGCGCCTCATCGTGCTCCGCATTCTTCTGTAGACTCTGCTGTAGAGGATTGTTATTGACTGCATCCACCATGACCTGCATATTGCGTTCCGTGCTCACATCGAGCTTCAGAGGAGCACGGTACTTCACCTGACCAATGTCACCTGCTCCAGGCGGCAGGCCAACGACATTGTTTACAGCGAGTGCACGATCATCAATGATGTCTACATCAAGTTTCTTCGAAGTTTGTGTTACATTCGAGTTGAATGTACCCAGGCCACCATTGCCCGCAAACGGCTTCGGCAGTTTCGCAACAGCCTCCTTATTCGGGTTAAGGCGCATATTATACGCCTGCTGGTGGCTGGTGAACTTCTCCGTGGCTGCCTTGACACCGCCATAGTACTCAGACTTCGCTGAAATCTGAGCCTTCTGCGTAGGGCGTGCAATATCATCAGGATCATAAACCGTGAGGCGCGTTGGTCCATCTGCAGGCGCTGCAATACCACGGTAATCCCACTTCACGGTTGTTTCCTTGACCGTGGTGCGCGCGACATCCGTCGGGTCCCAGACTGTAATGGCCGGTGCACCACCCGCATAGCCCACAGGTGTACCTGTCTGGCGGATGTTTCCACTTGTCTCCTCACGACGTGTAGGACGAGAGTCATCCGCATAGTGGACCGTGTTTGCCTGTGTATCAGCAGGTGTCACGTTAAGACCCATGACACGGTCGACTGTGTAATAGCGCTCGTTAGGACGTATCTCATAGCCAGACTTACCATAGTCATTCTCAGTTGCATCCGTATCCGCGCTAGTATATGTTGTCATATCCGCATTACGCATACCCGCACCACCAAACTGTTGGTGCATGGGCGTACGATATGAGCCAGTGACGTAGTTCTCACCAAACTCCTGACTGGCTGCAGGACCAATGAGTTCAGTTGTTGTATCTGTACGCGTTGTGTAGGGCATGACTTGAACAGGACGCACCGACTCACGCTGCGACTCCTCAGAGAAAGCTCCAACAAAACGCTCACCCTCCTGGTCCACGAAGAATCCATCAGGGCGGTACTTGCGAACCTCACCAGGATTCTCCATCGACTTGCCAATGAACTGCTGTCCACGAACTACGGTGCCCTTGTAGGAGAGTTTCGGATTGTCCGCAGTACGGAGGTCATCCGTGCGACGGATATTGTTAATCATGTGTTCGTTGACCTCATACTGCTGGAACCCACCCTTGCCAGTCGCGCCGAACTTCTCTCCAATTGCCGCTCCAACCTTCACAGGCTCAAAGGGCCGCTCACCATCACGGCGACGCATCGCAGGATCCTCCATACGGCTTTGGAAGAAGTCAGTATTATCCTCCATACCGAAGGGATTGCCAAACGGTGACTTGTTGCTGTCAAACATGGATTCAACTTCACGCTTATTAATCTGTGTGCTTCCTGAGCCCGTGTAGGAATCAAGAATACTCACATTTGTGTCAACATTGACATTCTGCTTTACACGACCTCCGTAGAAGGGCTGCATGTTGTTATGTACAAACTCCTTTGATGACATCACCTGACCACTGAGCGGGCTGACTACGGTGTCGCCGCTCAGATAGTTTGGATTCTGCTCAATTCCAGGGGCATTCATGGCTACAGAAGGCTTCGCAGCATCAATCGACTGCGGTACAGGGCTAAACATGCGTGAGCCTCCATCCTGATTCGGCTCCATGGCGGGATTCTCAGCCAGATTCACAAACTGCGGAGAGGTACGTGCGTAATCAGTAGGAAGTAGTCCTGATGCGGTTGCCGGATTTGGCTGTGAAGGATATGTCTTTCCGTAACTTGTTTCATACATCATATCGAGTTGTGCAGGGGATGTTCTAGGAGATTGACCTGAAGGGGTCTGAGAAAGGGCGCTTGTAGGGGGTGACGGATAAGCATACGACTGAAAGCCCTCCTTTCTCTTTTTAGGAGTTTCAGTGGTTTTAGTAACGAGATATCCTAGGCCTGCTAGGGCCAAAATTGTTGCGACCTCCATGGCTTCTAACTCTAGACAACTTTAATGCGTTTTATTTCGCTCCTTGTCGAGGTCACGGCTCGGTATGTAGAAATCGAACGGCGTCTCGAAGGTTGCTTGAGGTTGATGAGGCATATCAATCCAACGATTCCATCCCGTGGCCCGGAGAGTACACGGAGGATTTATCAGTTTGTTGAATGTCATCGGAAATGACATGTCGGGCGCAGATTTGTAATATGTATTGTTGAAATCATTTGTATCGGGGTTATACTGCTTATCATCACAACGGACACGCGTACCCATGCGATTGATATTCTTCAAGTCAGACTCTACATCCGTGCGCCACTTGCCTTGGGGGAAACTGTCACCTGCAAATTGGATGCGAGTTGTTGCATCCACGGGGAATGTGACATCACACTGATGATTCGGCTTACCTAAGTAATATCTCAGCGCATAACTTGTGATTCTCTGGTCATCGGCCTGACGAAAATCGTCGTTTCGGAGGTGTGTTAGGGCCTGTTGTTTAGGAGCCAGCATTCTACTACTATTCAAATGTAGGGATTTTGAAAATCACTGCAATTGACAAAGCCATGAGGCTTTTCTTAGAAACCGCCAGATATGGTACCTTCATAGTGCTATTTGATAATACTCAGACCAAAGTCATCATCGTATTAGCTTAATAGTGCTCTAATAGCGCTCAGGCCGTCAGGTCTATGCGCTCTAATAGCGCTCAGGTGTTCCACATGCATCTGTCTTTAAAGGCTTAGGGCCAAAGGTGACAGGGTATGCCCACATCTGAATGGCAGGTATGTGCTTAAGCGTTGTATCAACACTCTGTTTAGTTTTTACGTTATCACGCTGTATCTTTGTTTGTCCCTCTTTCGGAGGTTGATATTGACGTGAGGGGCAAAAAGTGTTCGGAATATTAATCCCCCGTAGGTCTGATTCCAGGTCCACTTGATTCCCTACTATAAGACTCGCTTCGTTTCCTCCAACGACACCAAGCATATTTCGTCCAGGCTTCGCACTCACGTAGTAAAAGGGTGACTGATCATATGCCTGCGGATTCTCCTTTTTCTCCCACGAAGGAGCATTTTCAAAGGGGCCTTCGAGCGGATATCCGGCCATTCTTTTCCTGCTTAACAATTTACATCACGGATGTAATTGCGGCTGGGAACTCCTCCGCGGATCCAACCATTCGCAGCCACCTCGGGAACCAGGTTCTTCGGGTTCTGGATATTCTTCTGCAGTGTCGGGATGAGCGGTGTGTACTGGCCCTCAAACTCCTGCTCCGTAACTGTGCCACACTCCTTGCCCTGGCGAACCATCTCGCTGTGCTGGAGATTGGTCTCTACATCCGGATTTCCACGGCCTGTGCCCATAAAAGGCACCGTCAGAAACGGACGCGCCTGCGGACGGATGTTGCAGCGGTTATTCTTAAACTCTGGCTGATTACGAAGCACTGAATCAACGTCGATTGACTTGTTATTGTAGCCATATCCCTCCTTCGGGTAGATCTGGAGTTGGTCGACGGAGAGAGGATTCACGACACGAGCATCGGGAACAAGGTTGCGAGTGTAGTAGGCACCAACACCTACAGATTGCTTGTAATAAGACTCTATGCCACAGAGGTCATCACGAGTGTGTGTAAGCCGGTTGATCTGCATTCTGACTGAGACAAGGGAAAAAATAGGATGTGAAAGTAGAATGAGAGAGAAGCAGGCCAGCCGTTTCTGCCGTTGTGTGAAGGCCGTGCGGAAGACTCTGAGGCTACGACCGGGTGCTAAAGGCGCTTCAGCTCGTGAGTCAGCTGCGATTGCTATCTGTACCAAGTCGGTATTACAGACTCGGGGCAGAACATTGAAACGATTTAGTTGTAAGAAGGGCGCGAAACTTGTTACACAGAAGCTAATCACCTATCAGCATTGAGCCATGTAACAGGGCTTCCATCGGTTCCAGGTAAGCAGGCTTCTCGTCCTCCCTCCTTGCATGTCTTTCCAGGAATGCGATAGAGCCAATCAGCAAATGATCCCTGGTCATTTGGCACAGTTGTCGACGGCATGGCTACGAATTGGCGTTGGCTCTGTGACTTTCCAAAGACATCCGTAGGGTCGCTTGTGAACTGAACACGGAATACATCGTCAAGCATACCTGAAACACTTGGATCTGTTATATCTTGTGCAGCCGGCTTTGTAGGGTTGTACTTGATTTCATTCACTAAGACATTCATGAAGGGATTTGATGCCGTAGGACGAGTGTATTCCATTGCATCCGGAGATGCTGCCTGTATAGGGGCAATATCGGCAAAATTTTCAAGTTGGCTTGACCCAGGATCACCTTGTGCCTGAATCGTCTGTAGAGTTCGGAAGGCGGGAATTAAGTAGAGTGTCGTAAAAATCAAGCCAATCGGTATGGCCATTCCGTATTGTAGAAAGATGGCCACAATCGTCGTCGCGAGAAAGGCAAACAGATAGATAAAGATGATTTGATTCGTAACTTCACTGTAGCACGGTGCACGACCCTGCGCACATTGAAATGACTTTCCCCATGCATTTCGGAGAAAATTCATAGGGTCTTCCCAGGCATATGGATCACAAAGTGTGACTTTCATGTCCCTCTCTAGTGCTTACTAGGTTTTACTTTCCTGACTTTCGCTTCTCTAGCTTCGCACGAAGACGAGCACGGGCCGCAGCAAGTCGGGCATTTCCCTCACGACCAGCTTCACGCGCTGTATCCATATCGGCAAAACCGAAGGCGTTGCGAAATCCCTCCATCATCTCGGTGAACTGCGGATTATCTGTGCACTCCTTCATGATCTCCTCCGCTTCCGCAGCCAGATCCTGAGGACGGAGTTCACCGCGCTGAATCTTCTCCTGCATGCGATGCGCAATCTTCTTAATCGCACCCTGTAGAATGTCAGGCTTCGATGTATAGGCTTCCATGAGCACCTCAAAGGCGCGCATGGGATTCGTTTCACAGGCGCGGATATCAGCCTCTGACATGCCAAAATCCTCGGGGGAAAACTCGCGGACGAGCTCCTCGGCGAACTTGGCAATCTTCCCCTTAAGAAAACGCTCGGGAAGATTTGGCATGCCTCCAAGGCCAGCGGCGGCAGCTGCACCTGTGGCACCCGCACCCATACCAGCAGCGCCAAGGAACTCAGTGAACTTCTCGGCAAGTTTCTTAAAATCCGTACCGGCCAACTTCTCTTTCATGTTCTCCATAAATCCCTTCAGAAACTCCGACTGGTCGGCACCACTCAGATCATGCATACCCTCGTAGAGTGCACACATAGAAAGCAGCGTCAGATACTCCTGGATTGATGCCTTTGTCTTCTCAGACAGCTCAGCCCAAATGGCCTTGGTGATTTTCACTCCAGGCAGAACAAAGTTCGGACAGTTCTCAGCCTTGCGTTGCGGTGATGCGTTCACTTCGGCCTTGAAGCGCTTCACCTTCATCTCGGGTGCCAGTGCCTTTGCAGCTGTAATCTCAGCCGTGAGTTCTGGGCAGGCACCAAGGAGGTCTGTACAAAACTCATCATACTTCTTGACAAACACAGATTGCATCTATTTGAGAAAGATGTAGAATCCTTTACGCTGTCGCCTTACGCAGTGGCTTTCACGCAGTGGCTTTCACGCAGCGGCCTTTGCCTTTTCACAAAGCAGACAAAGCACTTTGAGATACTTCCAGATTGCATTTCTATTTGTATCATCGAGTGTGGTCCAGTGCTTATCAAAGATTGCCAATGCGGATGAGATCTCATTATACTGCGTTTCAATCTTCTTCTTTGCAAATGCAATTACACCCTCCTCGTCATCCTTTTCAACCATTTCATGTGCACCCATATAGACATGCTCGTAAAACATATCGAGAATTAGCCTCGGATTTGACCGCTTCGCCATATCAATGTATTCACTCGCCTTCTGCAGGTCCCGCTCCTCAGGAAATGCGTAGGCGAGATCGCGGAAGAACTCGGTGAGTTTATCATTAAAAAAACCAAGGCGGGACTTGGGTTGGGACATCCTTAGTTAAAATCTATAGGAATATCTTTAGATATTTACACACGCCCAGGACCCTTCGGCATTCCGTTGTCACGATGCTTCATAAACTCTTCCATCTGCGAATCAAATGCTTGTTCACGCTTTGTCTTTTTTTCTGCGCCAGCACCACCGGGATACATATCAGGTCCCTTTGAGCCAGGCGCAGCCTGACCACTCAGAAACGCAAATGTTCCAGGAAGAGTGGCGCCTCCATTTCCATTAGTAGATGTATCTGAGCCGTAGAAACTGTAGACAGAATCACCTGATCCGAGACCGGAACCAAGCTCAAGCATATTCCATGCCTC
>Ga0214164_1000745_pt1 | contig 20419 bp, 23 predicted proteins | sample TroBogepilimnion_13_FD_153003 | JGI IMG/M metagenome (GOLD analysis project Ga0214164, IMG submission 153003) | Freshwater microbial communities from Trout Bog Lake, WI - Practice 03JUN2009 epilimnion v4 | ecosystem: Environmental > Aquatic > Freshwater > Lake > Epilimnion/Euphotic zone ...
TGCAACAGGAGCAACCGGTGATACGGGTGCAACCGGTGCCACAGGCTATACGGGTGCAACAAGTGCAACTGTAGGTGCTTACACTCTGATAAGCCCAGCCAATACAACATTTTACCCTTACAATAATTCTGTAACCAAGGCTATAAATACAGGAACAACTGACACAATTACATCTGCTCAATCGTACAAGTACCCTTCACTCAGCTTTACAATTCCATATGTAACAACCAATGGACAACAAGTTCTGTTATATAACAACGCTTATAACAATTACGGATTTTTAATAAACAGTGGTTATGTGTATTATACCGCAAATGGTGGCGCAGGAGGTGGCTCAATATGGTCACCAGGCGCTGTGTATTCAGTCGTTATTACAGACTATGATGTATATTGGTACGTTAATAATTCTCTGTATCATACATTCGGATCTGCCCCCCTTACAGCCGGTTTGTCATACCAACTCTATATGACACAAAACACTGTGGCGGATTCTTTTGCAAATATTAGTTTCGGCGGAACTGATGTCGCAGGGGACGGCTCTATTATATATAACAGTGTATCACCGGTTCCCCCAGGTGGTTCCTTGCCAGTAGGCACTTACTACGGTGATTACATTATTTACAATCCAGCTACAGCAAGCTGGATTTTGGGTGGTTATTATGGCGGAGGAACTAATTCAAATGTATCTATCGGTGCGAATGCTGGTGGCGATGGAACTGTTTCAGTATACGGTGTGGCTATCGGTGGTGGAGCAGGACAGACCGCACAAGGATATGCAGCAACGGCAGTAGGTGGTCAAGCAGGACAATTGAATCAGCAACCAGGCGCAGTCGCCCTTGGATATGCAGCAGGATATCAATACCAGCAACAAGGTGCAATTGCTATTGGATCCAACGCAGGTGTTGGAGACGCAAATGGCACATCAAACGCCAGTATACAACAACCATTTGCGATTGCTATTGGCGCAAATGCAGGTTCCAACGCACAAGGAGAATATGCGATTGCTATTGGTAATAATGCGGGTTCTAATGTGCAAGGTTCTAATTCAATTGCGATCGGAAACAATGCAGGATCAAATGCCCAAGGATACTTCGCGATTGCTATTGGTGATAGTGCCATAGCAACCGGTGACAACGCAATTGCTATTGGAGAAAGTGCTCAAGCAACTGGGATTAGTGCTGTTTGTATCGGAGCTGGTGTCGGTGGTTCAAATGGAATTAATATTGGAGCTGGTGGCAATAGCATAAATATTACAGATAGTTTGGGAATTCAAATAGATGCTGGTACCTACGGACAAGCTATACAAATAGGTAGCACTCAGATCAATATTGCTACTGGAGGAAGTGGTGGATCTATCCTATCAGGCACAACAGGATTATTTATAGATACAATTCAGCCAGCATCAGGAAGTTATTATCTGACATATGATGCGTCAAGCCACGCAATTACCTATGATGCCGCAGGACCATCCGATCGCCGTCTCAAGACAAACATCAACAACACCTCTCTTGGCATAAATTTTATAAGTCAGCTGCGACCAGTTGAGTTTACTTGGAAAGATCGCACAAACGTTGGTTTGGACAGCAACGGCAACCCTTTCCCGCCAAAAGATCCAGGCAAGCGTAAGCACCAGGGTTTTATTGCGCAGGAGGTCGCACAAGTCTTGAGCAGCCTTGGTACCGATTCAGCGCTTTTCACGTGTATCAATGATATTCCATCCACAATTACAAAAACAACCAAAGACAAACACGGCAGTACAATAACAACAACCTACAATCCCCCTCACGCAAAACTCAAGGGTCTATACACTCTGAGACACGATGAATTTATTGCTCCAACCGTGAAGGCGGTTCAAGAGGTCTACGCCATCGTTCAAGCTCAGCAGTCTACAATCCAGACTCAGCAGTCTACAATTCAGACACAGCAATATAAGATCGAGACATTAGAGGCTCAGCTCTCAACATTTATTGGGAAGCTCCAAGTAGTCTGCTCAACCATTAATGTTGCTATCTAATTTCAAGCGTAAAAACGCACTATAATCCTATTTTTATATAAAAAATAAGATTATAGAATTGCGCCATAAAATTAAACCGATACTGATACCTGTGTCGCCCACGCTGGATAGATATCAATAGCCTTGGGAAATCCTGCCCTATTCTGAATCCATAGGGCAGGCATTGTCACAATTTTATCACCGCCAGCCAATCCTAGATAAGCCCCCCACCACGAAAACGTACTATTAGCACAAATACCCCCAAGAACGCATCCCATCATCATCCCCAATGTCGCATATTCATCCCCGTCAAACCAAATCCACTTATCCGCACTAACACCAGGATAACGCGCAGGCAACACAGACTTACACCACGCTAAATCGTCCGAGCATACAACTACATACGCCCCAGAAAAAAGCCCTAAAGCCCGTTCATAATATCCAGAAAGATCTACGTAATGGTGCTGATTGAACGGATGGAGATAGTCCCCACGACGAACGTGTAAAAATACAGTGGGCATACCGACCCGTAAAACCCGCGGCACCACTCCACTCAAAGAAATCCCGCCGCTAGGAAAGTACCGCTCGGATTGGAACGCCCCGCACAACTTGACATGACCCGCCACAAAAGGCAGCGGTCGGTACGTCATTGCGTCTACAAACTCCTCGCGCACCTCACTCCATTCCACATCATTAGCACTAATTGTTGGAATACCAGGAAAATAATCACATACCTTTTCGCCACCAGGCTGCGCCGCATTTGCCTTCACCCATTCCTTTACAAAGATCGCTTGATGCCCATAACGTTCAGCGTATCCAAGCATTGCCGCAATTTGAAAAAGACGATTGCCGAGACCATCCCCAATAACGCATGTAACATACATCTTAAAATACTAATTTCTAAACCCCCTTAGATGGATCCGATCCGTCAGACTAATGTTATCGGCTGTCGATTTTGTTTTGAACCAACACTTGTACATACTGATCCGCTTATCACTCCTTGTAAGTGTACAGGCAGCGTTCGATATATTCACCTTCAGTGTTTGAAACAATGGAGAAGAGCGACCACCAATCCCGATTTTATAAGACGCTGTCAATTATGCTTAACAAACTACAATATGCCCTTACGTCATCCATTAGAACGTATTCCGCTTACAGAACACGACCAAGTATGGTTTTTTTTATCAAAACCATATATGCCAATTTTTCTGTGTCATTACTTTTATATTATTATTGCGGGACATATTTTGAAGGAAAAAATTCTCGCTCCACCACACTCATACCTTTTTCCGTACGTCCCGCTAAATTTTTTATCGAATCTTTTCTTTTTTAGTATGTCAAGCGTAGTTTTTGCGTGTTATGGCGCATATTATATGAAATTTTTACGACGCGTGAAAAATAAAGAACTTTACGCAAAACATTGGCTTTCCATCTCCCTTGATGGCACAATGCCACTTCCCTACGCCACCACCTTACTTTTAAGTTACTCTATGACACAATTATGTATCTATCCTTTCGGATTCTGTTTTATTCTTCTGCTTCCAAAATTTATGAATATTCATAAAACAATTTTGAATAAAATTAATCATGACGCAGAATTATAATCATAACCTCTTAATAGGATGCCTAAACCAGTTTTTCATAGTGAGAAAATTCACGCCACCACCGGTCAGCCTATTATACACGATGTAGTATCTATTAAGAACAATAAGGGATATAAGTTGCGTGAGGTCATTGATCCATCGGGCAAACCCGTAAATCGTACTAGAAAAGCACTGAACAAGAAGGAAGTCCGTCATATTATGAACGGGCAGTTCTTACCCGGTCTGTGGAAGGGCTGCGGAAGCGGAAGCGACCGCGGAGCATTGTCACGTAAAAAGTCACAACGTAAGACCAGGAGATGATATTTGAACTGCTCTTCCTGATCTTGTTGATTTTTGGAATAGCCGTTATAGCATATCGTGGAGCGATTCACGAGTTTCAGATTTTACAGAAGGATTATACCGCCAACGCAAATTGGACAGAAATGATGAATGAACAGTTACCGATTGTGATTCGAAGCTTGCCGAAACATTGGTTGGGCAATTGGGCATACGCAAAGACGGCAAATAAGACGTGGACCATTGTTGTCCAGGCGGAAGACGGTAAGAAGTTTAAGACATCCTGGAACCAATGGCTTCAAACACCGAATAAAACAACGCCTATAGATATTGCAAATCTAGCCGATACACTCAAACTTCGTACAAATTTCGAACATTGGGCAGCGGAGGGATTCCATCAATGGTATACGGTTCCTACCCAGACGCCAACCCCTTATATCTATCAGCAACACGATGTGATGGGTCTCCGAAAGGGAATTGCCGACTTTACAGCGATTGTCTCAACGGACGGCACCCCGCTAGAACTATGGATTGCACACGAGGGCGCCATTCCCGCAAAGGACGCCGACGATATTATAGGCAAGGATCCCTGGATACAGACGACAAAGGAGATTCCGTGGATCGGCGATGTAAAGTATATTGAGATTAAGTTACGCCCAGGTAATACCATATTGATTCCTCGGCATTGGTGGTACGCAATACGCGCAGCGAAAGAACAGACAGAGCAACCGTTCCCTACGTATGCGTGGTTTTGGAAGGGCGAGATTCATAGCCCAGTCAGTTGGATAACCGGCAAAATTCGGCGCGACTGACAAACTCAAACCTAAATGATAAAAAGTGAACCTATCTACAAGATATACCCATTCCTGGTAGATATGAGCGACGCAGATTCAGACGGTGAGTCCTCCACCGATTCCACCGACTCCACGGCAGCGACCGACGTGACCGGTACCACAAATCAGACATCGAAGCTGATGAATCTCTTTGAGCTAGAATGTGATTTAGAAGAAATGACAAAGACGATCGAACATCTTTACAACACCTTCGATCATATTGATGATCATATGAAAACGGTCGAAAAACCGATTATTGAACTCGCATTAGAGCAGTTCCGCGACCCAAACTTTCTAGCATCATCACCGTTTCGCCACCAAACATTTGCTGTAAAGCCGCCCGGTTTGCCCAGTATAGACCTGAACAAGCGCTACCCGTACAAAGACATTGTACAAGCTGTACGGAACTACGTTTTCGCTGAAAAATTAGTGACCCCAACGGGCGCTATCCGCGTCAACAAACCTCTTTCCATTTTGTTCGAAATCCCAGAAGGCGAAACAACCTTCTTACGCCTTTTGGTTCGGCTTCGTAAAGTACTAATTTAATCAATCTTTACACCTTCCTCGACAAGCATATCCTTCCACATTTGACTACTTGTAACACCATTTGCTAGACGGCAAACACCGCCTTCACACACTACACTATCTGGTAGATCGCCAAGTACGGTAAGACCTGGCATACACTTGGTACAATCGTTATCACAACCTACACACTTAGCATCAACAACGGGTGCTGGCGTAGCAGGCGTGTCATTTGTGACGGGCGCGTTACCTGAATTAAGAGCTCCTTCCTCATTGTCCGCATCGGCGCCGCTATCCTCCTTGTCCGCTTCGCCCGTTTCGTCTTCATTGGCTTCTTCATACTCTTCAGGCTGTAGCTCTTCACCATGCTCCTCCTCCTGTTCCTCGTCATCCGTTTCATCCACGGCATTATTCAATGCAACGTTATTCAGAAAGGCATTTTTATAGACGACGTAACCGATAAGTGCTGCTTGACCGACAACAAATGTTGTAGAAAGGAGCACAAGTGTAATATTCTCATCAAGCATTGCCTGAAGAACTAGAACAACGAACTCTAGAAACATATATAGAAGCTGGAAGAAGGCATAAAGTGCGGCGGCACTCGCAACCGGCACTACGAAAAGGGCGGGTAGATAATTGCGCGGAAAGTTAGGATAGAGATAGAATACAGCAAAGGAGCCGAATAGACCGGCATAGCCACCAATACCAAGAAGCCAAGTGCTCATATCTGCGCTCGTCATTCTAAGAGAGAGTAATACCCCTCCCTTGATTCAAACGAACAGCACTCAATTTTCTTCGATGGTTTGGAGAAAAAATGACGTAATCTTACACAAACATCAAATAACACAGAACTCATAAAATCCCGGCAAATCACAGCAAAATGAAATCGCAGGGTAAAGTACCGGCAATGAGCTCCAGCCCCGTAACCGAAGCACCCCCAATTATAGTTCCTCGCCGCCGTGCTACATCAGTCGATAGCGGATCACTCGGAAACCGCGGTGTGAATCCGAAAGAGGAAGCATTTCAAGTTATTACGAAGCGCCGTTTTCCAAAGACGGAACCGATTCTACAGCCGAATCCGAATCGTTTTGTGATCTTTCCTATTGCGAACCAGAAGGTATGGGAGATGTATAAGAAGGCAGAGGGTAGTTTCTGGACAGCGGAGGAACTGGATCTGTCCAGGGATCGCAAGGATTGGGATAATCTCAATAAGGATGAGCGTCATTTCATCAGCCACGTCTTGGCGTTCTTTGCCGCCAGCGATGGTATTGTCAACGAGAATCTAGCGATGAACTTTATGAAGCAGGTTCAGATTCCTGAGGCGCGCTGCTTCTATGGATTCCAGATTGCGATGGAGAACATTCACTGTGTAACGCCCGAGACTCCTATTCTGACTAAAACTGGCTACTTTCCTATTGGTACGCTAACTGATACAGCTGTAGATGTATGGAATGGCTCCGAGTTTAGTAATGTTACAGTTCGTAAAACATCAGATAGTTCTAAGATTTATCGTGTACATCTGGATAATGGAATGTCACTAGACTGTACGGATGGTCACAAATGGTTAGTCAGGGTAGGACCTGTTCTTCATCCTGAGCGATGCCACGAGGAGCGTATTATAACAAAAGACCTCAAGGTTGATGATATACTAATGGGATGGGAAACACCGATTGTAGACATTTCAGATATAGATGAGTTTAAAAATCCCTATACGCACGGATTCTTCTGTGGTGATGGAAATTATGTGAATGAATATCCATTTGTTCGTCTATACGGTGAGAAGAAGAACCTACTTGAACACCTTGTAGTATCTAAGAGTAGGACTGATGGTGATATTACTGCATGCTATCTTACAAACTGTATCAATAAGCCGAAGTTCTTTGTGCCTATTAATTATAGTATAGATACCAAACTACGCTGGCTAGAGGGTTACGCAGATGCGGATGGTTGTGCGAAACTCAGCGTGGGTGGTGATACTTCTATACAAATTGGCTGTGTTCAGTTAGATTATCTCAAGAATGTACAACTAATGCTTACAACTCTAGGCATTGTAACAAACATTAAACTCAATAGGGAAGAGTGTGAAAAGTTAATGCCTGATGGAAAGGGTGGTGAAAAGAATTACAGTTGTAAGGCAATCTATGTTCTCTATATTACATGTAATGCTGTACAAAAACTTCGTGCTATTGGATTTAGTCCTAAGCGACTTGTTCTAAGCACAAATCCCGTTTCCGAAAAGAAGAAACTCATACGAATTAAGGGTGTAGAGGACTTAAATAAAATGAGCCCGACCTATTGTTTTAACGAGCCTATACATCATAAGGGTGTATTTAATGGAATTCTAACCGGACAAAGTGAAGTGTACTCATTGCTGATTGATACGTATATCAAGGACGCAACGGAGAAGACGCATCTGCTCAAGGCGATTGAGACCATTCCGTGTGTCAAGAAGAAGGCAGAATGGGCTATTGAATGGATGGAGTCGGATACGGCGGACTTTGCGTCGCGTCTGATGGCGTTCGCAGCAGTAGAGGGTATCTTCTTTAGCGGTGCTTTCTGTTCCATTTTCTGGCTCAAGGAGCGGGGTCTGATGCCTGGACTCACTACATCGAATGAGTTCATTAGTCGTGATGAGGGTATGCATACAGAGTTTGCCTGTCTGCTTTACAGTATGCTTCAGACGAAGTTAAGCAAGACAAAGGCGCATAAAATGATTCGTGAGGCGGTCAAGTGTGAAAAGGAGTTTATTATTGACGCACTCCCGTGCGGACTCATTGGTATGAATGCGAAAATGATGAGTCAGTATTTGGAATTTGTTGCGGATCGCCTTCTTGTTCAGCTAGGTTATCCGAAGATTTGGAATACAGCGAATCCGTTTCCGTTTATGGAGCGCATCTCACTTGAGGGTAAGGATAACTTCTTTGAGAAGCGCGTTAGTAATTATTCGAAAGCGGGCGTCGGTAGGACAACGGAGCAGATGACGTTTGCGACGGACGCGGACTTTTAGCAGACTTTTAAAATCAAACCCCAGAGTATAGGATGGCAAATCGCAGCACCCGCAAGAATAACCGTAAAAACACGCGCAAGGCTACGCGCAAGCAGAATGGTGGCAAGCGCAAGCTCAATGGTTACATGAAGTTTGCACAGAAGACACGCCCCGAGATTCTACGTGAGCACCCTGAGATGCGTAGTAAAGTTGTAGATGTCGCAAGAGAAATCGGCAAGAAGTGGCGTGCGTTAACCCCTGCCGAGAAGGCGCGTTATTAGACATCCTTAGTAGGGTAAGATGTCCGGCATCTTAAACAGACTTGCTAGTTTCTTTAATAAGGAAAGTCCTAATTTAAGAAAAGCGACGGCAATTACACGCCGTCATATAGAACCACTTAAAAATGCCCCCGTTCGTGGCACACGTAGAATGGCACCGTCTGTTCGTCTTAGACTCACCGGTAGAGCACTGATACCAAGAGGAGCAGAACACAATCGTGTAGTTTTGGCACGTGCAATAGCGTCGAATCAGGCAAATCGCCTTAATACTGCCCGTAAACAGGCGGTACTAACCGCCAAGAAACGTAAATCACGTCGCTCATTTACACGTAGGGCAGTGTCCCACTAAACTATAGAGTGTAAGTAGTCGAAGGATAATTCCTTCCCATTTTTTCCACGATAGCATACCGGTTCCTGAAATGCTAATAAGTTTTTCAAGATACCGTTTGAGTGATTCCATTTTGACTGGTAGATTAAATGATCCGTAAGTGTCGGTTAGCATATTTCTAGGAAACGATGGTTTTCCTAGACGCCTATTTACATCCTCGTGTAAATCGTAAAGATATCCGACAATCCAATTGTGTAGGGTTGCTATAGGTATTTTGCGTAGCGCTACAACGGGGTGTCCTTTGAGCCATTCTGTAATATGTTTAGCACATTCGGGACAGGGAACTACCTTTGGTAGCCCCTCAATGATAGAAATCCAGTGCTGTCGCTCATCTTCATTTGTTCCAGACTGTTCAGCGAATCCGTGTAATATTGCCCATAGTGTTGGACCCCAATCGTCGATGGATGGTGCGTCAATCGCAGGTTTTTCGCAACGTGAACAAGGCATTTAACCAATGTAATATTTTATTTCGAATTTTTAAGCGTGAAAATGCCGTGGCGGGATAAAAATTGACAAACCAAAAAATTCTTACCGTCGGCAATCATTCCCCTCATCATGTCGTCGTCTGTACCCTCTACCCGCTACAACTATGATGGTCCCGCCACCCTTGCGCCGATTGTGATTATTCTCCAGAAGAACGGTCAGCCTGATGATAAGCTTGTCATTCGCCCTACGGAAAACAGCATGAACTTCACTGCCGTCTTTACCCAGAATACGATTACCGCCCGTAATGAGCGCCAGCTGACGCACTCTGAGCTCTTCCCCTACCTAGAGCGCTTTCTAGAGTCGCTGCAGTATGATCTACAGCGCTGCGACTTTGTCCAGATTGATGTCCCTGGCTACACGTCGGTTATGCTTAAGTCTACGGAGACCCATTACTACCTAGATACGTTTTACGCTCAGGTCCGTTCACTACACAACTCGTGGCCGATGGAGGTAGAGGGTCGTCGTGTTGCCCGTGAGCAGCCCACCTACACGTGGCATAGCTACACGGTGCCTGCCGCTACGCAGACGTACACGGAGCCCGCGGCGGAGGAGCGCCCTAAGCGTAGCGCAAGCCCGCGTGTAACGCGTGCGGCGGCTCGTCGTGCGGGGTACTAGATACCCAAACCCAACCAAAACCAAAACTAAACTGAAAAAATTGACAAACTATTTTTGATTTACCCCAACTATCAGCTGCCTACTTCCATCTACTTTCAAGCCTTCTACTTCTTTCCTTCCTACATATCAAGATGCCTCGTTCTAAGAAGGGTCGCATTTCCGGCACAAAGCGCCAAGAACTTAACAGCCAACGCGCGGCGGCGGCTATCAACGGCAAGACCGATGGTGTAACCTTTGCCCGCGTCACGAAGATGATAGGGCAGGGACACGTCAAGGTTGCCATTCCTTTCAAGCACGGAATTAAGGAGCTGAGCGCCCGTATTCCGAATGTCCTAGGTCGCCGCGGTGCCACGCCGATCACCGCAAAGGACGTTGTGGCTATCTATGTCGGCGAGGGGTACGACCCAGATGCGCCCGCCACTCCAGGCGAGCACTTTGATATTGTTGCCATTCTGACGCCAAAACAGGCGTACAGCCTCAAGAAGGACGGCATGATTCCTGAGTGGATGACAAATGATATTGATGGCGACAAGCCGGCAGAGGGCACTGTAGGCGACGGTGGTTTCGAGTTTGCCCACGAGAGTGACACGGACACAGGCGACACGGAGAAGTCCGCCAGCGACGAGGACCTTCGTGCCCGTCTTGGTGCAAATCGGCTGGCACACCGTGAGCCGGATAACGACGGCGAACTTAATATTGATGATATTTAATCCCAATCTAAACCACCAATCACCAGTCTATTGTTAGAAGTCCAGAAAACCTGAAAATACAAAAAACAACAAAAATATTTTTAATTTTGCGGGGGCTTATCCGCTTCCTTCGGCGGTTTAGTTTTTAGCTATCCATAGTAAGGATGGCTAGAAGCAGAAAGACTAGGAAACAACGCAAACAAAAAGGACGCGGGGCTGTTATATCGACATTCCGAACACCAAATCAACAGCTTCACGCTGCCTTTCGTAACCGTAATTTTGAAGAATGTGAACGGCTGTTGGCAGCCGGTGCGGATATTAACAGCACAATAGCATTAAATAATATGGAAGATTATACAGTCACTTTATTTTGGTATGTCAAAGATGAAGTGATGTTTAATTTTTTAAGGGACCATAGATTTGACTGGGATACACGCAATAATTTAGGGGAAACATCGGCAATTATAGCATCTGGTGCATCACCAATATTTGAAGGGTATGATGATGTTGTGTTAGATTTACTAGGACAAGATGCGGATTGGAGTATAGTATCAAATGATGGATCTACCCCGCTAATTATAGCGGCAAAATCTGGATTAGTGGATGCGTTAGATCATATATTAGATTGGGGTAGTGATGGAATATTAATGGGCGTTGAGAATATACAAACCTATGTAAATATGCGAGATAACACTGGTAAGAGCGCATATGATTATATGGAAGACTACAATAACAATACTCGAATACGTGACGAGATGCTTCAGAAACTTCGTAATTTAGGTGCAACGGCTGGTAGTAATCTAGAGATAGAAAACATAGGTGAAAAACCAATCACCACAAAAGACCCAGTCAATACCTATACTCATAATAATATCAAAAATGGAAATAATATGGTGAATTTCAACGATGAGTTCAAGTATGGACGATACTATACAAAAGCATCGTTCAATATATTTCCAAAGGTAAATCCTTATAGTAGAAAGAAAATTCGTAAGGCGTATACGTATAAGGTGAAGTTAGCACCGGCGGCTGTGACCGCGTCCGCGCCCACGCCTTGATTTACGCTTTTTACGCGTCATATTTACCATTTCAATCCCGCGGTTATTTGATTTTGTTCGAGGCACAGGTTTTACAAGAAATATATACATATCATATCGTTCTTGCTGACCATCTTCGGAAATAATAAATGGCATATTTTCTCGGCGCACAATACTGTAACTCCAAGGATGACGAGAAAGAATATATTTAAGAACTGATTTAAAATTTTCTAAGGCGGTTTCTATATTAATAGGTTTTCCATAAATACTAGCAAAATTCTTTGGAAAAGAAAGAACAATTCTACCGCCAGGTTTTAGAATTTTCCAGCCAGTATCAAATAGATCGTAAAAGATAGATTTGTGGTCTGGATAGTAGTTGTAGTAGTCTGCCACTTTTCGGAATGGCCACATAATTTCACAATACTGCTCCCAAATAATATCTTTTGACTCAGCATCATAGTTACTCCATCGTATTCCAGAACTGTAAGGGTCTACATAGTCGGCGACCAAAGGTACGGGAGTATCAAATAGTGGTGGCAAATATTTAAAAAGTTTAGGATCCGTCGCTTCGTTATGACACGCTACTAAAATATCCATCCCTACTGTCTAAAAACAAAATTGAAGGGTCGCCGGTTTTCTTTAAGCCGAAAGCACCATGTCGCTTTCTAGGAATCTCTACGAAATCAATGATCTTGCGGCAGCCCTCCTCTTTTCCCTAGAAGAACGTAACGTTCCTCTTGCCTTGACCATTCTAAATGAACTCCAACTAAGTTTAGAATCCAATCTAGTCCATAATCTTCTTGGCTTTGCCTGGCTGTTAGCACAACCGGACAAAGACCTGACACCACAGCGATTTAATGCCTGGCGTTCCCGCCGTTACAATAGTCTCTTAAGCACCTTTACTTCCCACCGCCTTGCTCTTCCCCCTTATACACTTTTGGGCGACTATCCGCCACCACATACGGGCAACCACGTACCGCCAAACGAATGGTACGCCAAGCCGGCAGGTTGGACCGAAAACATGTGCGGAACATTGTATCATCGCATTCAACACGCCATCTATAATAAGCAGTGCTGGCGGGCATATTTAATGGCACGTCCGCTACTCGCTCATCCAAGCGCCTTTCAGAGCTTTCTACAGGCAATGGGTGTCTCACCTGATCTTCTCAAGTTCGCCATGTACCAGCATCTCCACGGGCAAATCCTTGAGCACGCAATGTATCTTTTAGCATATCCGCCAACGCCAATTGAAATTGTACTACAAGAGCCGGTCCAACAGGGAAGACTGTTCACAATTCAGCCCGCTGCCAGGAACCGCTGGAATATCCGTCCCACCCCGCCTACGAAACTTATTGGACAGCCAAACTTCATCTTTGAGGACTCGCCATATTGGAATGACCAGCGAAACCGGTACCAGATTGACCTGGACACAAAAGGGCATATTCATTACGAATCTGAACAACTCTACCAAGATTTCTTCGTACATAACTTTCCGCTGGATATTCCTGATGAGTGGTCGCAGGCGGAACGGGATAAAAGCCATCCAGCCTCAACGAATTACGCCCTGGAGGCGAATCCGTGGGCATCTACATTCCACCAATTAATTACGCCTACCCCCATCACCGTTTCTCGCTAAAAAATAGTGCTTCTCAAATGCCTGAATCGATTGTTGGAAATTTGCAGACGGAAAAAAGGCGACTTCACGACGAGACCGTATATAGGGCATAACTTGCGACGCAGGATGACCGGATAAAGCGATTAAGACCATTGCCATAATAGCCGCTGACCGTTGCATACCAGCGTGACAGTGAATGAGTATTACCGAACCTTGTTTGTATTCATTGATTACTTTGTATACAATTTCAGGCGACCAGTCTGCCATATTTTTGATTTCGACCGGTTGTAAATTATCATCAACGGGCACACGGTATTTACGCTGAACGAATGGCGAAAAAGGCAAGTCCTTTGTCGCATTGAATACGGTGGTAACACCAACGGTACGTAAAAATTCAGGGTCAGCAGCAGCGGTCTTATTGCCGAGCCATAACCGGGGCAAAATTAGGTCTGCGTGATGATACTTAGCCAAGTCCATCCCTCCTAGTCCATTCAAAGATTTACGGTGAGTGGTGTATCCGTATCAAATTCAAGAGTATTTTCTGTATGGATTGCGGCATCGATGAGAACACCAAGTGCGTAGGTGCGGATAAGTGAGACGCCAGAGCCAGGCGGTGGCAGCCGCCGCCGCGAGCTACGAGTCAGTTGAATAAGATAACTACGTGTATCACTATACGCTTTTTTGAAATCATCTATAATTTCAGTATATGTTTTGTAAGGTTCGTAAAGAACTTGAGTATTCTCATCAATCCATAGTGCTAGTATAACATTATCCCAACGATCCTGTTGAATATTTGGAAGCTTTCGTTCAATAATCATAGTTCGCATACGCGGAGACATAGTCATACCTTCTTCACCTAATACAGTATCAATTGTTTCACCGTAAATCTCCTGCGTAGTTGGATCATCCTTGAGTTTGAAAAGTTCAACGGCTGCATTGACACCAAGTTCCTTTTCACAGAATTTTGCAAAGACATGGAGAGCATAGTTACAATTGTAATAGTTAAGAAACAGTGGCGGTGGAATACGATGAAGCCCAGCAAGATTACATACGATCTGTTGCGTAATAGACATCAACTGGGGCTTTGTCCATTCTAGGTTTGTGTACGGATTCTTAGGCGCCTTGGGTGCAGAAATACCATAAGCGCAATACTTGAGCGACGCAAGAATTGTTTTAAGAATTGTATTAGTATGAAATACGTACTTAGCACGTGTCTTGAAATCGTAGACGGAAACCATTGCAGCCGCAGGAATCCGAGTAGTCGTATGAAGGTCGTCCTCGCCAACAACTCGTGCATCCATCTTTGCCATTAGCCGACGCTGAACACACCGAAGAACAATCATACGTAGCGCAATATTTATGCACATAAGTTTATCTAGATGAATTGCAATAGCCTGCGAGTAGTAGAACGGATTCGGATGATTTAGGCTAAAGGGCTTACCAGGTTCAGATAACCGTGGACTTTTCCACATATCTGCAATAAGAGCGTGCCACTCCGCCCGCTTGCGATATACAGACGTAATCGTAGTATAGAGCCATGGACTATAATCCATCTTTCGGCAAAGCAGAAGTGGAACACCGCCGACCGGCATTGTTTTAGGCTTACCTTCCATAGCTTCAATCCACTGGGTCATAATATAGTCAGGAATCGTGCATTCAATTGTATTCCTCTTTTTGAGTGATTTCCGTGCACGCGCGTCATTACGTTGTTGAATAACAGAGGAACGTTTTAGCTTCTTCTGCTTCTGCTTCTGTGTCTGTTTCTGCTTCTGCTCATCGTTAAGACACACAGGGGCGAAAATGTCAATAGTAAGATTTGTAAACATATCGGCAACCACTACTGTGTCCATACTATCCGTTACTAGTTCTAGGTAAAAAAAAGATAATCTGTCAGATCATAGTTCAAATTTTGTCAATTTCAAGAATCCAACGCTGGGTGTAATTTATCATAAGTCCTTTAATAACATTTCCGTCAATATCATATACTTCGGAGAATCCTTGAAAGTCATTCACCCAATATACGATATTTTCGACGCGAATGGGAATGTGGCGTACCAATTGCGCAAGTAACGGCGAATCGTGAGGTAGTATGCCATTTGGCAACCGCGACTCTTCACGACCCTCCAAATTCTTATGTTTGAAACAACAGGCGCCTTCAAACGCGGTAGAACTACAGCGAACCCACGCACCGCCGGATCGACGTACAGACATATGACAAGTTAAACCGGACCACCAGGGTTCATTTCCGTCGGTACAAATTCGGGTTGAGACACCGCGTGTAGGAATCACTTTGCGTAGATCGGCGTAAGGAATTTTTGTAATATGCGCAACATCACGTAGGAAAACTGCGTCCATTCGCCAAACAAGTTCTTGTAGGTTGTCCCATAGTAGCGTAGGAATGCGTTGAACGACCTCGGACATAATGCCGGTTGTTACGAATCAGTGCGATGCGGACAGGCAGTTTCAAATTTTTTCATCTGCGTAGTAAATGGCGGATACACCAACTTCGCCTAAACCCGGCTCAAAAGATTCATGGGGTCCAAAACTATGGAAAATATTACATAATTTGGCGTGGTTAAGTGACCGAACGGATGTAATCTTCATTTGGAGGAAACTTATGAAGTCGTTAACGGATGTGATGCCTTGTCCCATATGCCGTACGCATTTAATCGAACATATGAAGCATCATTCGATGTTTGGTCGTCAGCATATATATGCGTCGAGCGGACCGCAGATTAAGGAGCATATTATAAATACACTTTGGACACTTCATAATCTTATAAATAAACGAAATATGAAGGCAGAATTTCTACGAGAGGCGTTAGATGGACTATATGAGGGTAAAACACGATCTGAGATTATTAGTGAAACGAATCGTGTTTTACGTGATATGAATTCGGAATGGGAGCCTATTGTACGACAACAGATTACCGGTATGGCATTTCGCGAATGGCGAAGTGATACGTCTTTAATTATAGGATTGGTGTCAGGTGGTCCTAATTAATACCTCAGGCAGCGCACACTACGGGTACATTGTCTGACCCAGGTGGTGCCATAGAATTGACAATCTGTAGGACATCAGGTACCATACCGGCACCACAGAGATTGAGGAGGTGCCAGAAACCGATACCGAGACCTATGCCGACAAGCGCGCCAAGTGCGCCGCCGAGATATGTTTCGCATCCGCTGTATCCACGTAGGAGAACTAGGAGGAAGAAGACGGCGCCGATTACAATTGTGGTGAGCGTAAATGCGTGACGAATATCCGCCTTGTCTTGGTTTGCTCCCTTTACTACCGGCATCATCGCAACTTGTATGGAATTATAGATTACAAAGGTGGCGAAGAAGAGCGCGGAGGAGAGCCAGTAACTGGGTGCGACAATACTAATGCCGCCGGTGGGCATACCGTTGTTTATAATTTCGCACGCCGCATTTTTCGCCATACTCATTTGACTCGCTAGGAATCCTTTCGAGGTTGTATCAAACAGTAGACCAAATAACTTTTGTGCGGCGGTAACAGTTAATCCATTAATAATCAATCCCATTGAGACCCATACGAGCGGTAAGTAGCCGGTAATCGAGCCGAGTACCAGAGAACCGACGAAGAGTACATTCGGGAGGTCGTGATAGAGACCGAGAAAAAACTGGCGTAATCGCAATACACTCATTCTCCTTGTTCTCTGTTTCTATTTTATGCGATTCTCATTGCCCTCCCGCTCTCATAATCTGTTGCGATTGCTCCATTGTAATTCCGAGGATAGTAAGTGCTTGATTCTGCGCCTGTCCATCCATCTGTCCAGTATTTGGGTCGGCATTGTTTGCGTAAAATGTGGCGAACTCGTCAAGTTTATCGGAAGAAATCGGTATGCCGATTCGCTGGCTACCCTTGGCAATCAATTCACGAATTGTTTGTAGTGTTGTGACTTCCTTCTGCGTCATTGGTTTTACGCATGTTGGTGCCGGTTTCTTAAACGCCTTCTCGCAGACGTAGATGGGCTTGCCGTCGGCAGCGCGATTGCGAATGAGCGGGAATGATAAGATGTTTGTTAGGCGGCGGTCGGAGATGTAGGACAAGAAGCCGACGCAGAACAGACCAACAAGTGCTCCAGCTATAAGTCCCGCCGATAGACCAATGATATTTTCGCACGATGATAGCATACGATAGATGGCGCACATTAAGACAACAACGCCGAGAATGACTAAGCCCATTGTCGTCGACGCCTGGCGCTTCGGAGAATACGAGATTTCCTTGCTATAGATGACGGGTAGTGCGCTGACATAGGCAGTTATGAACCCTAAGAACAATGAATAGTAACTCGGAAACCCATTGTGATCCAGATCACTAAATGACTTTGTGTCGCTTAGTTGTAGGATACGTTCAAATGATACACCGGGAAAATGACCGGAACACGAAGGAAATGAGGCACGTGTATCACCTTCTCTATTGACAACCGCCGAGTCGCCAATGAATCCTGATATAAATTTTTGTAACATAGGCGCCATCACATTTAATGCCAGTATACTACCGGTTAGAGCGCCCAGGGGAGGTGACTGGAATAGGATAGTAAATAGGAACGCCGCAGCCGATATTGTATCGGGAAAAGTTTGTAGGTTGTATTTAAACCCATCGATGGCAAATTGAAGTAAGCCGAACTCGGTATCGAGAAGTTTTTTTTCAGCCATGGGAATCCCCTCCTTCTATAAGCACATAATACAAACTATTGCGGGCGTCACCACCCCCACCGTCCATGCCCCGCCGGAGTTTTTTGGGTTGGATCTCAACTGTGCGATTTACTACTGTGTACGAAAGGTACAGAAGAAGACGCCTTACACCGACGTAATCAAGGCAAAGTATGAGGCGGACCTTATCGTCGAGGTGATTGCGTATATCAAGCAGATGACCGCACTAGTAGCCCCCACCCAAACCCTATATATTGCGGTAGACGGTGTGGCACCGATGGCGAAGATTAAGCAGCAGCGGCTGCGACGTTTCCGCTCTGCCGTTCAGGCAGAGGAGGAAGCGAAAATCCGTGCGGAAGCGAAGGGCATCCCCTACACAGTTCAGCCGCGCTGGGATACGAATGCGATTACGCCAGGGACACAGTTTATGAAAGCCTTAGCGTTTGCGCTACGCCAGTTTGCCAAGACCCACACAACCCCTGCCACAGTTGTAAGTCCAGCGGATATGCCTGGAGAGGGGGAACAGAAGATTATGGAGTACATCCGAGCCCACACTCCGAAGACCGCTGTAATTTACGGTTTGGACGCCGACCTTATTGTCCTTTCTCTGTGGGCAAATGCCACCCTTGGTACCACCCTGAGCCTTTTCCGCGAGGAGATGGAGTTTAACGGGTCGGTTAAGACAAACGCCGTGGGTGACGAGAAGTTCCTATACCTATTGACGGACCAACTCGCAACAGCCCTGTACAATAAGTATCAGAAGTCCCACTCTCAGCCGAAACCGGAGTTTCTGAGGGATTTTGTGGGTCTGATGAGTCTACTGGGCAACGACTTTGTCCCCCACGGAATGGTACTTAAGATTAAGGATGATGGCATTGAAGCGCTTCTTCGTATGTATAAAGACCATCTCACAACGCCATTTGTCCAACAAATCGAAACCCGCTGGCATTATAATCCTGCTACCCTTACGGACCTCTTCCAGCGCGTGGCGAAGACTGAGGAGCAGCAGATTCTCAGGTCGACGTCGAAGAAGCTCAATGCTCGCCCAGGTATGACGGCGTCTAAGGAGCCAGAGGACCAGGCGATGGCGCGGTACAACGACCAGCCGATTGGATGGGCGGCGGAGAAGGTCTTTGCTACGCAGATTCAGCTGGAGGATCGCGACAAGCCGAGTTGGGTGCTTAAGCAGGACTGGAAAAACATCTATGACCAAGAAGCCCTTCTGGGCGCCGACCCTCAACAGGCGACAAAGCAGTATCTCAATTCACTCGCTTGGACCTTAGCCTACTATTCAGGTGCGCCCGTGGACCTTCATTGGTACTATCCGTGGTACTTGCCGCCGCGGATTGAGACGGTCGCCACATACCTCACTAACACTCCATCCCCATTGTTAGAAACTCCAGCCACATCAAGGACTCCGTTGAAGCCAGAGGAGCAACTGGCAATGGTATTGCCGCAATCGTCGTTTCATCTGCTGCCGAAGGAGTTCCAGGGTCTTCCATCCTTATATCCGCACGCTTTTCCTATCCAATGGACACTATTCTCATTGGGTAGAAAGATTCTGTGGGAGTGTGAGCCGCTCATTCCGCTCATCCAGCCGACGCAGATTACGACGTGGATTGAAGTTATGCTCGACGCCTAGTGTGGCGTGTTCCTTTACGCCGTGTGGCTTTTTTATTCACACGCCGTCTTTTGAGTGTTTTGTGCTGTTTATAACGGCGCGCACCACCGTATGTTCTGCGACGCCGAGGTGCTGGTGCTGCTCTTGCGGCATTTAATCCAACTATTCTACTGTATTCACTATGTGCGATTTTATATACATCATTGTTTTCACCTATAGCAGCTTTTATAGATTCACAATAGTTATTCACTTGAATTATTAACTGGTCGATTGCGTCTTTCTCTGCGTTAATAACTGCGGTTTTATCGTCTATATCTCTTAGAAGATTTTTAAGTTGGGTGGGTATACGCTCAGAACGTTTATATTTTTCCGCAGTCATTTCTATAGCAGCTAATTCTGTAATATTTTTCTGTGTTTTTATTATTAATTTTTCAATATTTTTTGCTATTTTAACAGCTTGCTCTGATTCTTTTTCAGCTATTTGTTGTTTTACTTGTTCTTTCATGGTTTCGCTTATGGCAGCGTTGACAAGTTTAAATGTCGAAGAATCAAATGGAAGATTGCCCATCGATTTTCTATTAGTACACTTTACGGTACGAATTTCATTTAATCGCCTCAAGAAATCATCTCCAGGTAAATCTTCAGGTTTCTTCCAAGGAGAAAACTCAGGCAAATCAACACTTGCCATTATTTTATTAAGAGCATCTTTATTATTAAGGATCTTACAAATTTTTATTAATTTTTCATTATATTTTAATAATCTTGCTGCCCTATTTACGTCAACATACTTAAAAAA
>Ga0214164_1000751_pt1 | contig 20383 bp, 34 predicted proteins | sample TroBogepilimnion_13_FD_153003 | JGI IMG/M metagenome (GOLD analysis project Ga0214164, IMG submission 153003) | Freshwater microbial communities from Trout Bog Lake, WI - Practice 03JUN2009 epilimnion v4 | ecosystem: Environmental > Aquatic > Freshwater > Lake > Epilimnion/Euphotic zone ...
TGGTACCAAACTAATGGCATACTCATCTCAGGTAATTGATCACTATGAAAACCCACGAAACGTGGGTAGCTTTGCCAAGGACGAAGAAGGTATTGGCACAGGTATGGTCGGGGCACCTAGCTGCGGAGACGTGATGAAACTTCAAATAAAGGTAAATGATGCTGGAATTATTACAGACGCCCGATTTAAAACTTACGGCTGTGGCTCGGCGATCGCTAGTTCGAGTCTTGTCACTGAATGGGTTAAGGGCAAAACGTTGGACCAAGCAGGAAGCATCAAGAACAGCCAAATTGCTGAAGAGCTGGCGCTCCCGCCCGTCAAAATACATTGTAGCATACTCGCCGAAGATGCTATCAAGGCTGCAATAAAAGATTATCAAGAAAAAGGAAAACTAAATGAAGCAACGCAATTACACGCAGGAAACAGTACAGAAGCTATCAAGGCACTAGAACAAGCAGTAAACAATTTATAGCATGATCCATGTAACACCCCGAGCCGCCAGCAAGATAGCCACCAACCTTGACCGTAGGGGGCATGGTGTTGGCATACGTATCGGTGTCCGAACTACCGGTTGCTCAGGGCTGGCTTATGTGTTAGAATATGTAGATAATCCCGCAGAATCAGATGTGTTGTTTGATTCTGATGGTTTTAAAATTGCAGTAGACCCTCGAGACCTGCCCATAATCGATGAAATCACAGTGGACTATGTGCGTCAAGGACTCAACGAGGGTTTTGAGTTCCGCAACGAAAAAGAACGAGATCGTTGTGGTTGTGGCGAATCATTTAGAATATAACACGTGTTTAATCCAAAATTCAATTATCAACCCATACCCAGGGAAACTGTAGACGGTCGTAGACTGTATGCCACTCCAGATGGTCGCAAGCTACCCAGTGTGACCACAATCTTGGAAGCTACCAAGCCCGAAGAAAAACGACAAGCTCTTCAAAATTGGCGAAATCGAGTAGGACATGTACAGGCACAGGCCATTACCACAGAAGCAGCCAATCGCGGCACTAGGATGCACAAGTATCTAGAAGACTATACCAAGACCGGTGCCATCTCCGAAGCCGGTAGCAATCCTTACAGCCGACAAAGTCATGTCATGGCCTCCACGGTGATCGAACAGGGCCTGTGTAATGTGTCTGAGTTTTGGGGTTACGAAGTTCCTTTGTACTTTCCGGGCATCTATGCCGGAACTACTGATGCGGCTGGCGTACACTTGAACGAACAGAGTATTTTAGACTATAAACAAACCAACCGGCCCAAACGACGTGATTGGATCGAAGACTATTTTCTACAGTTATGTGCCTATGCCGAAGCACACAACGAGGTACATGGCACCCAAATTCAAAAAGGTGTGGTGTTGATGTGTGTCAAACCCGAAATGGACGACCAAGGCAATTTAACCACTCAGCCCGAATATCAAGAATTTGTGATATCGGGTGCAGAATTTGAACAGTACCGTCGTCTCTGGTGGCAACGAGTCGAACAGTACTACTTGCAGAATCACTGATTGGTAGGCACACCGCCCAAGACTTCGTTGCCGTCTTGGTCGATATCATCGGGCACATCAATCTGATTTCCACCACGACTGCTTACTACGCCAGCACCGACCAGCTGTTGCATCAAAAAGTGTATTTTCATTTCGAGTATTTTTAACGGTGAATCTGGATCGATTCTTTCATCTCTTTCCCAATAGCCTGCCATGTTGCCTCCTGTTTTATCAGGATATTTATCGCCGACTAAATACAACATAGACACAAAGGACAACAAATGGCTATTGTACAAATAAGTCAAATCACCAATCGTTTGGGATTACAAGAAAATCTACCACAATTGGCCGGTGGTGAATTGGGCTGGAGCACAGATTCACGTCGCTTGTTTATTGGCAATGGCACACCGGGTCAACCACCGGATGGGCAAGGCGCTCCGGTAATTGGCAATACCGAAATTCTCACCGAATTTTCAAACATATCTGCCTTGTTATCTAACACCAGCTCACAACTGAGTCAAGGCAGTTTTACACGACTAAATGGTCAAACTGTTACTTTGCTAAACAACACAGGCAGTAGCACTCCGATTTTCACTATCGATACCACACTTACTCCAACTTTTAGTTTTGATTATTCAATTGCCCGAAATCAAACTTATCGTACAGGAACCATACGAGTGGCCAGTGCCGGATCGGCTACCTTGGTATCCGCCGATAGCGGCGTTGAAAATGCCAGCACTGGAGTCGTCATCACAGTGACTCAAAATTTGACCATAGTAACAGTGGGTTATACCACTACCAATACCGGGCTTAATGCCACGTTCAATTATTCAGTTTACTATCTAGCTTGATGTGGCCTGCTACCTTTGCTGGCCGACTGGAAAGTTGGTACAGCATGCGACAACAATGTCAGTCAATGCCGGCGGAATCTGCATTGGAAACCATCAACACCTGGTGGTTACAGACACCGTGGCAACCCTACTACCTACATTGGGACGACCAGAACACCTGGCCCGATCCGTGGCAACTTTTGAACGACAACATCTATTGTGATCTTGCAAGAGGCCTAGGAATCCTGTATACTATAAGTTTACTAGACCGTGCAGATTTGGCGGATGCTGACTTGGTTTTGACCGAAGATGGTTATAATTTAGTCTTGATTGGAAAATCAAAATATATACTTAATTGGAACCCAACTACCATTGTAAATACCAACCCAGAGATCAGAATCAAGCGACAACTGTCGCAAATGCAAATAAAACAGCAGTACAATTAGAAAACGAGAGTAAGAATGACACAAATCACAGTAGTCAAAAGAAGTGGACGCAGAGAGCCATTGGATTTAGAAAAATGGCAAGCACAAATAGCCAAAGTATGTAAAGGTATAGCCGATGTCAGTCAGAGCATGATTGAGATCAAGAGTCAATTGCATTTTTATGATGGAATCACCACACAAGAAATCGATGGCATTACCCTGAGATCTATTGTGGATCTTATCGATGTGGAAGCCAATCCTGAAGTGGGTCACACCAATTATCAATATGTGGCCGGCAAACAGCGACTCAGCATGCTGAGAAAAGATGTTTATGGCTCCTACGATCCGCCCCACCTGTACGAAATCGTAAAACGCAATGTGGAAGTGGGTCTTTACACGCCCGAGCTGTTGGAGTGGTACACTCCGGACGAGTGGAATCGCATGAACGACATGATTGATCATGACAAGGATGAGCAATACAGTTATGCCGCCATTGAACAGTTGATCGAAAAGTATTTGGTACGCAACAGAGCTACCAAGGAAATTTATGAAACCCCACAGGTGCGTTACATGATTGCATCCGCCACAGTGTTTCATCGAGAGGAACCCAACTCGGCCCGTATGCGTTATATCAAAGAATATTACAATGCCGCCAGCGATGGCCTGTTTACTCTGGCCACTCCGGTCTTGGCCGGTCTAGGTACTCCGACCAAACAGTTTAGTTCCTGTGTGTTGATCCGTAGTGATGACGATCTCGACAGCATATTTGCCTCAGGTGAGATGATGGCCAAGTATGCGAGCAAACGTGCCGGCATCGGTCTCGAAGTTGGTCGATTGAGACCGTTGGGCAGTCCCATACGTGGTGGTGAGATCATGCACACCGGCATGATTCCATTCTTGAAAAAATGGTTTGGTGATTTAAGAAGTTGCAGTCAAGGAGGTATTCGTAATGCTAGTGCTACTGTATTTTATCCTATATGGCATCATCAGTTTGATGATCTCATTGTGCTTAAGAATAATCAGGGTACCGAAGAAACTCGAGTACGCCACATGGACTACGGGGTTGTCCTTTCCGCTTTCTTCTGGAGACGCTTCAAGAATAAGGAAAATATAACATTCTTTGACCCTAACGAAGTTCCCGACCTGTACGAAGCATTTTATAAAAACACTGCACTGTTCGAAGAACTGTACGTCAAGTATGAACGCCGTAAGGACCTAAGAACCAAGGTCATGGCTGCTGAAGATGTGTTCAAGGGTGGCATCCTGAAAGAGCGTACCGATACTGGTCGTATCTATCTGGTGTTCATTGACAACGTGCAGAACCAAGGACCATTTGATCCCGAGTATCACACAATCTATCAAAGTAATTTGTGCTGTGAGATCTTGTTGCCTACTCGGCCTTTTAAACGCCTTGATGATGAATCAGGACGTATCGCATTATGCACACTGGGTTCAATCAACTGGGGTGCATTCCGCAATCCCGAAGACATGCGTCGTGCTTGCCGTATACTACAGCGTAGCCTATGCAACATACTAGACTATCAAGATTTCCTCAGCATACAGAGTCAATTGAGCAATGACGAAATACAACCGTTAGGCATTGGTATTACCAACTTGGCCTATTGGCACGCCAAGCGTGGGCTCGAGTACGGTGACAAGGATGCACTTGCTGAAGTCAAAAGCTGGATGGAACATCAGGCATTTTATCTAACAGAAGCCACAGTTGAACTGGCCCGCGAACGTGGTGCCTGTTTACACAGTGCTCACACACGCTATGGTAAAGGTGAGTTTCCGTGGGAACGCAGAGCCGCAGCCGTGAACGAATTGACCGACTTTACCCCCGAACTGGACTGGGAAACCTTGCGTGACAACATGCGACAATACGGTGTACGCAATGCCACCTTGATGGCCATTGCACCAGTTGAAAGCTCCAGTGTGGTAATCAACAGTACTAATGGTATTGAAATGCCCATGAGCCTGATCACAGTCAAGGAAAGCAAGGCCGGAAGTCTAATACAAGTGGCACCCGAGTACAACAAACTCAAGAATCGCTATCAACTCATGTGGGAGCAAAAAGATTGTATTAATTACTTAAAAACTGCCGCGGTTATACAAGTGTATGTTGACCAAAGCATAAGTACTAATACATTTTATTCACCAAAGCATTTTCCAGATAGAAAGGTACCGTCGACATTGATTGCTAAGAATTTAATGTTGTTCCATAAATGGGGCGGAAAAACTTTTTATTATAGCCTTATTGATAAGCAAGGTAGTAAGTCTGATAAAAGTGACGAAGTTGTTGAGTTACCAGTAGATGCTTTTGGCGACGAAGAGTCCTGCGAATCTTGTAAGTTATGAGTAACTATTCAACGATATGTAGCGTAAATGATAAATACTATTATACATTAGGAGAAATAATGGAAAATATATTTTACGTTTACGCATATCTACGAGAAGACCTAACACCTTACTATATAGGTAAAGGTAGCAAAGATAGAGCATGGAAATCACATACTAGAACTAATGGTACCAATTTATTGCCCAAAGATCCTACTAGGATTGTACTTCTTAAAGAGTCACTAAGCGAATTTGAAGCATATGATTATGAATCAGATCTGATTAAGCAATATGGGCGCAAGGATTTAGGAACAGGAATACTTCATAATTTAACAGACGGTGGAAGGGGTAATGAATCTGGGTATAAACATAGTGACTCCGCCATAGAAAAGTTGCGTAGTGCTGGAAAAAGAAATGCACAGAAAAGAATAGATAGCGGCACCCACAATTTTGTCAATGACCCTCCAAAAGTAAACGCTGGTGGTAAAATAACTAAAAGGTTAGTGGCAGAAGGAAAACATAATTTATTAAAGCGTCCAGATGGCACAAGTGTGGCGTCTGACAGGGTAGCAAGTGGCACACATCATTTTGTTGATCCTGAATGGAAAAAACAACATGGACTTAACCATTCAAAATGGATTAAAGAACAAATAGATAAAGGCAATTATTATTTAATAAACAACAATCCGGCTAAAATTAAGGTTTGTTGTATCGTGTGCCAAAAAGAAACTAATCCAATGGGGTTATCTAGATTTCACAATCATCAAAAGGAAAAAAATGAGCAGACAGCAATATGATTTGTCTAAAAAATCGGACTATCTGAATAGAAAAATGTTTTTGGATCCGGCTGGACCAGTGGTCGTACAAAGGTTCGAAGAAATTAAATATCAAAAACTTGGCAAGTTTGAGCAAGAGCAACGAGGATTTTTTTGGGTACCTGAAGAAATCTCATTGACCAAAGATGCCAATGACTTCAAAGAAGCTACCGAAACTGTGCGACATATATTCACAAGCAACTTATTACGACAAACTGCCTTGGATAGTTTACAAGGACGCGGTCCAGTTCAAGTATTCAGTCCTGTGTGTAGTTTGCCCGAACTCGAAGCATTAGTAATGGCATGGTCGTTTATAGAGACCAACATCCACTCAAGAAGTTACAGTCATATCATACGCAATATCTACAATGTGCCCAAGGATGTGTTCAACACAATCCACGACACAGAAGAAATTGTAGGCATGGCCAGTAGCATTGGTCGATACTATGATCAACTGCACGAACTCAATTGTTTTAAAGAAGTACAGCCTGGATCAGTCACAGAAAAAAGCCACATACAAGCTATCTGGTTGGCTCTCAATGCCAGCTACGGTCTCGAAGCATTCAGATTCATGGTAAGTTTTGCAACCAGTCTGGCCATGGTAGAAAATCGTATCTTTATCGGCAACGGCAACATTATTAGCCTGATCCTACAAGATGAGATCCTGCATCGAGATTGGACTGCCTGGATGATCACGCAAGTGGTCAAAGAAGATCCCCGCTTTGCCCAGGCCCGCATTGACTGCGAAGAAGAAGTGTATGCCATGTACGAAGATGTGATCCGTGAGGAAAAAGAATGGGCCACGTACCTGTTCAAGAAAGGACCCGTGATCGGTCTTAACGCCAATATTCTCAGAGACTTTGTGGACTTTACTGCGGTAGCAGCCTTGAAAGAAATTGGCGTCAAGTATCGAGGTACAGCACCGCGTAGTACACCTATTCCGTGGTTTATGAAACACGTGAATACCAGCAACAAACAGACAGCGTTACAAGAATCTGAAAGTACCAACTATGTTATTGGAGCGATGTCAGATCAACTTGACTACGACCAATTGCCTACGCTATAATATAAAAAGGAGAATTTTATGACAAAAGCAGTAGTTTGGAGCAAGTACCACTGCCCTTATTGTGATCAGGCTAAAGCACTATTAACACAACAGGGCATCGCATTTGAAGAACGAAAGATCGGCGACGGATATACCCGTGAAGATTTATTAGAAGCAGTACCCACAGCAAGAACTCTGCCACAGATTTTTTTAGACGATAAATTAATTGGTGGATTCGCTGAATTACGACAACACCTACAAGGATAGCATGACACTAGAATTAGATCAAGTTTACACAATCAAGATTGCCAACGGTGATGAAATAGTGGCCAAAATCACAGCCGAGGACACCGATAACTATACAGTGGGTCACCCACTTACTGTGGTACCTGGTCGCGAAGGAATACAGATGATTTTTAGCCTGTTTACCGCAGATCGTGAAAAACCCGTGACTATAAATAAAGCACAAGTGTCAATTATTGCACCCAGCAGAGAAGAAGTGTGCGACAGTTATCTTGAAGCAACAACTGGTATCAAACCAGTACGCAGTAAAATTTTAATGGGATAAACCATGCCGGGATTTGTACAAAGAATTGGTGATACCAACGTTGGGGGCGGAGTAATACTGACCGGTGACCCTACTGTGTTGGTCAATTTTAGACCCATAGCCACTATTGGCAGCAAAGTGAGTCCTCACCCACCTTGTCCCAAAATACCCACGCATTGTGCCGCATTGACTACCACAAACAGTCCCACCATCTTGGTCGGATTCAAACCAATCACCACAGCTGCAACCTTTGACACCTGCGGACATCCCAGACTAACTGGTGCCACCACAGTGATAGCAGGATTGTAAATTGTCCACCAGTTACTTGACCGCACTACAACTGGATGCCAGCCCGGGTCTGTTACAAAATACCGGATTAGCCGCCAATGCGGCTTTGACCACCGAAATCGCGGCCTATAACAGCACAGCTTTGATCGCACCCTTGTTGGCCACCTTGGCCAACTCAAACTCGGCCAGTTTGTCAAACGCCACGATTTCAACTCTGGAGACCTTGGCTAGTAATACCTGTCCGGCTTTGGCCGACAGCTTGCCGGCCGGATATGCATCACTGTCAGTGGGAACCACTCTGTTTACCGGTCTCTTATCTACCACGGCTGCCACCTACATGGGCGACGGTGACTTGACCAAATTTGTACAGGCCCTGAACCAAGCACAAAGTTATGCCGATCAGGCCAGCATTTTTATCAACACTGCTGTGAACAGTCAGACTTATCTGGGCAATACCTTTACCACCATGAACAACATGATCACGGGTGGAATAACCGAAGTCAACTTGGCCATGCAGGCTCTTGGGCAAGATCTGGCCAATCTGGGCAACTTGATCAACCTGTCAGACCTGGGCAATTTTGGCAGTCCCCTGGGCTTGATTCAACAGATTTACAGCGTGACCGGAGCCATACCCAGCGTCAGTATCTTGTTTGTAGCAGCCGGTATTCCGACCAATGTGGTTTTGAACCTGACTGATCCCACAGTCAGCGTGACCGACAGTGTGCAACGTCTCATGTACAAGGCCATGACACAGATTACCGGTGTTGCCCTGGATCAAATCTTGAGTGTGATGGGCGTGACCACCGCAGGTATTGAAACCATGGCTGATCTACTCAACCCGGTCAAACTGTTCCCTAACAGTTACCAGAGTCTCACTGTGCCGACCAAATATGGCAGCCGAGCAATTTATGTCAATGCGTCGGGCAGTGTCAATCAACTGTTGCTGACTGAATTACCACCTTACGTGACACAGAGTCTAACATGATAACATACGATCAATTGAGTCAGATAGTTCCGGCCGATCAGGCTCTAGCCTGTAAAGCTCTCAGCGTGAGCTTGACACAGATAGCCGGTCTATCAACCATGACCATGCCCAGCTTGGCCAATGCAGTATCTGCACAAGAGACCACGTACGACCTACCATTGATATCGGCCTTGACCACAGCAGTGCCTCCAGCCGTGGCCCAATATTTTGCCAACACAGCCACTGGTACCGGTCCTGGCAACAGCGTGGTAGTCTGCGATGTACTGGGCACAGCCGCCGGATATGTCAGTGTGGGAGCCTTGGCCAATACCGTCAGCAACTTGGCCACGATCAATGTGTCCAATCTCACTGTGACTTACAATACCATGGCCAATGTGGTCAACGGTGTTTATGGCGATCCGGTATCTGGTCCAATAACCATACCCACTGGCCCTTATGCCAACACCTATACCGATGCCGAGGACGCTTTTGCCAATGCCCTAATCCCCGGAGCACAAAGTCAAATCTCAACGGCGGTATCCACTTACCCCAGTGCCACTGCCAATCTCAACACCAACTGGAATGCCATGGCCTCACAGTTGACCTTGGAAAAAAATCTACAGGCACAGGCCGGATTGAATTTTGCCAATCTACAACCAAACAGTACCACCTCCATGTACGGTTTTATTTTCAACTTGCCCGCATACGGTCGCGATCTACAGGTGGGTGGAACTGGTCAATTGGTAGAGTCAGTGGCCGATTATACCACATTCACCGGTCAGGCCGTGATTGCCAGCCTGCGTGAAGGTCGCAATCAAATCGCACTACAATCAGTTGGCATCTCTACCAACAGCTCAATTCCGGCAGATCCCAATCCACCTCCACCAACTGCCAACCTGATTCCCAGCACTTACACAGCTCAACAAGCCGCAAATATAGTCGTTGTATAAAAACAACACTTTTCAAGCCCTGTTTGACGGGGTCAATTTTGGTTGACCAAAAATGCCCGTTCGGGTATAATAGTAGTATAGTAAACGATTAGGAGCTGAAATGAAATTAAATGTTAATGATAAAATTACCTGGGTTAGTGCTGCCGGTAAGTTAAACGGAACAATTAAAAACATTGCATTATCCGAAAATGCCGCAGGAAAAACAGTTCCTTGGATTGATGTGCTTTACGGTGAAAACAACTGTAATGGCGTTAGAATTTGTGCTACAGACAGCAATCTTAAAATGATGAAAATAGCAAAAAACGGTTGACCAAAAATGCCATTTTGGTTATAATAGTAGTATAGTTAAATTTTTTAAGGAGCCCAAATGTTTAATGCAAAACAAACCCAATTGATGAATACCTTAGGTATTGTAAGCGACGCAGATCGCGAGCGTATGTACGAAAATTACTGCGAAATCAAGTTCGAATTACAGGCCAACGGTATGAAATCATACAGTTCTTTCACCAGTTTTCTTGAGAAAAAAGTGCAATTTGCCCTGATGCGTGCCCGTGAAAATGCCGATAAAACCCTGGCACAGTTGGCCTAAAAACGGTTGACCCAAAATGGCCCGTTTGTTATAATATTAGTATAGTTAAATTTAAAGGAGTCGAAATGTTTAAAGAAAAGTTAAATGATATAGTTTTTGCAGTATTTGCCGTGTTATGCGGAATCACAATTGGCCTCAATTTGGCTGAAATCATCAGCAAAAACTGTCATCTCTAATCGACAGTTTTTGATCATCAGGAGCCCAGATGGAACCTAACAAGAAAATAAATGTGCTGAGATATACCCTGACCCGCGATCAGATCATGACCTTTGTGGGCGGATTACACGACATACAGGCCGACATGATCGAAGCCATGGTAGAGAACAAAGGTCTCAAGGGCTATCCTGAGGCTAACGAAGTCATCAATCACATCCGAGGATTACGATAATGGGCTTGGACATGTATGCTTATACCGCAAGTCGTCCAGGACAATATGACGAGTGGTGGTCGGGTGCCGATATCGATCCCGAAAACAACAGTCTTGTAAATCCCAACATGTCCAAGCCGGTTGAAATCAGTTATTGGCGTAAACATCCTAACTTGCACGGCTGGATGGAACGACTGTGGCAAAAGAAAACCGACGGTATCATCAGAGAAAAAAGTGAGTTCAACGGCGTTGAACTGGAACTGACCCGAGAAGATATCGACCTTTTGGAACATGATGTCACTCAAGGATTTTTACCTGAAACAACAGGATTCTTTTTTGGTGATTCTGCTGACAAATACTACATGGAACAAGATTTAGCATTTGTTCGACGAGCACGGGCCGACTTGTTTTTAGGTCTGCGTGTATTTTATAACTCCAGCTGGTAGTAAATATATGACAACTATAGATTATGGATCAGAACAATTTAATGAGATCAAAGTGGCCGCAGACTGGATTAGAGACCTAGAATCAAGCGACAGTCGATTACACAAAGAATCTGTGATTGAAAAAGCCTTGATGGCGGCCCGGTTAGGATCGGCTAATGCTCAATGCTTTTTGTTCAACTGCTACCAAGCCTACAATCCTTATTATGTGTTTGGTGTCAAGAAAGTACCTGAAACAGAAGGTTTAACAGATCGTCCTAATCCTTGGCCCAAGTTCTGGGCCATGCTGGAAGGTTTACGCACTCGTAGTCTTACCGGACACAATGCCAAGACAGCCATTGAGTTCATGAGCGAACAGTTTGACAGCGTGGAATGGAACAACTTATGCCGTAGAGTCATAATCAAAGACCTACGCTGTGGCATCAGTGAAAAGACATTAAACAAGGTGCTGGGCAACACCGAATGGAAGATTCCGGTGTTTACTTGCCAATTGGCCACCGATTCGGAAAAGCATACAGCCAAGATGACTGGCCTAAAACGCATTGAACAGAAGTTAGATGGTGTGCGTGTGCTTGCGGTAGTGACCAAGACCGCAGTCAATCTATATTCGCGTAATGGCAAACCGTTTGATAACTTTCCGCATATTGTAGAGTCACTTGAGGACATCAAGAACCGTTTTGCCAAAACGTTTCAATCATGGCCGCATGGTTTTATCTTGGACGGTGAAATCATTGGTGAGAGTTTTCAAGCCCTAATGAAGCAAGCACAACGCAAGAGTGACGTGCAAACGGAAGGTATGGTTTATTCGGTATTTGATTTTATACCAATGGCCGACTTTGAACGTGGATTTAGTAATGCCCAACAACAAAAACGTTTGGATCTTTTGGAAAAATATCGCGAGGTATTTGATTCGACTGATTGTGTGCGACTCATGGACGGTATTACTGTGGACTTGGACACAGCCGAAGGACACGATGTCATGCGTAGATTTGCCACTGATTCTGTTGCGGCCGGTTATGAAGGTATCATGATCAAAGACGTTGATGCACCTTATGAATGTAAGCGTAGCACTTTTTGGATGAAATGGAAACCGGTCATGACTGTAGACTTAAATATTATTGGATTTGAAGAAGGAACTGGTCGTAATCTTGGGCGCCTGGGTGCTATAATATGTGAAGGAGTTGATAATGATCGTAGTATTCGTGTTAATGTGGGCAGTGGCCTTTCCGACGCTGATCGCGATGAATATTGGACCTCCCGAGATGACCTGCTTGGTCGAGTGGTTGAGGTGGCGGCAGATGCTGTCACCCAAAACCAAGATGGCTCTTACAGTTTGAGATTTCCAAGATTTATCCGTTTTCGTGGGTTTGAAGCAGGAGAGAAATTATGATTGGAATAAAAATTAATGGTATTCGACGTTGATGCAATAGCCGTAGTAATTGGCACAGCCGGTTTTCTTGCTGGCTACACTCTTGCCAGTAACAAGCGACCATCTGTGATTACCGACGAGGATCTTAAACGTGATCTTGAATACCATCGCAATTTGACTGACAGTCTCAGACAAGATGTCACGGATCTACGCAAAAAGAACAACGACTTGATGGAAAAAAATTATGAACTACACAGTCAGCGAACAAACAGCAGTAAATGAACACTCGGTGACATTTTTGTGTGGCGGTGATGAAATGCTCCGAGTCAGCCGGACGGGATTTTATGTACGTGGTCAACGACTCGAACAGGATGACCGCGAAGCTGAACAAGTGTATAATAGTTTTACGCAGTGGCTAGCGTGGCAACAACTTCAACGATAGGAGAATCAAATGGCATCAAAATTAAAGAAATTGGCAAAAGTAAATGAATCGATCACACTCAATCGCTATGACAATGGATGGATGGTAGAAATTGGTGGTCGTGATGACGAAGGCGATTGGAAGAATTGTAAAATTCTCTGTAACACAGAAGAAGAAATGATTGCTGTGATCCAAGAGTGGAACACAATGGACTTGGATAACTGATCATGGCTATATGGACCGTCAAAACTTACTACAAAAAAAATGTACAAGAAGTTGAACACTGGGTTCAACGCGATGGTGAAGGCCGTATCACAGTCACTAATGGATTCCGTTGGGGCGAGTGGACAGTGGAAACCACAGATGATCTTCCACCCGAGTTTGAATTTGCCGAAGTACCCGGCGGCAATGGTGCACGAGACAGTATCAACATGTTGGACTGTGCAGTCAACAATATTGGCGATGTAGAACTGGTCAACATGGATGACGGCGGATGCTGGTATGACGTTGATATCACTGGTGTTGATGAAGAAGCCGAACAAGAGCTTGAAGAATTTATTGATGAAAACGGCATCTATGACCTAGAAGATAGAGATGATGACATCTGGTACCAAGATGAAACCGAATGGTGGATCTGGGGTCCGATTGAAATCTTAAACGAGTCCGGCGAGCGTGTGCGTATTATCTCGGCCGATGACCAAGGTAACGTAGTAGACTTCAAGGAACAAGAATGATTCCAGGACTTTTCCAAAAATACAAACTGTTTAGATTCGAAGCGTTCTTGCTGGTGTATGTGCTGTTTAGCATAGTTGGTGCATACAATCTTGCTCACTTGGCTGTGTTTTCTTATATCATACTGTTGTTAGAATCCATGGCGGATCGATGAGCACGAAAGATTTTTGGACCTATTTTGAGCAAGAAGCCGAACCCAGATTAGAAAAACGAGCCGGAACATTTAGGAAGATGTTTGAATATTTGGATCAGCAATCGGGCCCGATCCTGATCATTGAAACTGGAGTCGCTCGTCAACCCGATAACTGGGCCGGAGATGGACAAAGCACGGTGTTGTTTGATCGTTATGTCTCAGCTCGTGGACCCGACAGTCATGTTCATGCTGTAGATATCAGTGCCGATTCGGTCATGGCCTGTCGCAGCATGGTTGGCAATCAAACCACGGTACACTTACAAGACAGCGTGAAGTTTTTAGATGAACTAGCAAGAGATGCCGACGGTATAAGACCAAACTTGGTGTATCTTGACAGTTGGGATCTTGATTGGGATTATTGGTTCCCAAGTTCTGCACACTGTCTCAAGGAGTTTGCCGCGATCACGCCCCTGTTGAACCCGGATACCTTGTTGGTAGTGGATGATAGCCCTCCGGTCACACACATCTTGGAATCTGGCGAGCGTACTATTATCGCACCCAGCAAGATTGCTGGCAAAGGTCGATTATTGGCCGAATACGCAAATCAAATTGGTGTGTTACCTTATTTTGCACAATATCAAGCAGGATGGATCGGCTTATGAACCCTATCACACTACTGACAAGTGGCATCAATGATTTATGGATTTGGACTTACAGTATCGTTGCTGGCTGGGGACTCACTGTCACTGCCATGGTTGTGGCCGTGGTAATATTGCTAATTCGTACCATAAATCTGCAAAAAAGAATTGAGAACCTCGAAAATCGTGTGGTAGCCAATGAACGTGACTTTAATTTGATGACCAAAACATGGCCGGGCAAACGATAGACACACACGTCTGTTCGGTATGCAGTTGTGATTACACCGACGACGAAGGTGGTATACAAGGTTATTTTGGCATATTGCCCGTGAATTTTTGTCCAACCTGTTTTAGTTGCATGTGTGACATGGCCGCACAGTATCTGGATATTGGTCTGGATGACGAATCAAATCCCGAACACGATCGCCTGATCGAACATCTTAAAGGCATACGTCATGTTGTGATAAATGCCACCTATGGTGGATTTGGCCTAAGCCGAGCGGCCGAATTGGCCTATCTACATCGTACTGGCACAGCCTACACCTTGGAGGATCGTGAAGATCGTGCCGCAACAATACAACAGGGACAACGTATCTGGGTCAATCGATCCTGGTGGAACAGTCGAGCTCTCGAACGCGATGATCCGGTCCTGGTCGGCATAGTGCATGAAATGGGCACAGCAGCCAATGGTGAACATGCAAATTTGTCCATAGTACAAATTCCTGCCGATGTTGAATGGCAGATTGAAGAATATGATGGTCGCGAATGGGTAGCTGAAAAGCACCGCACCTGGAGTTAAAAACGGTAAATATGCAATGATATTTGGATTCACAATTTTGGCCACAGCATTACTATTGAGCTTGGTGGCAGCTTATTATTCAATCATGGGTCTCACGGCTATTTTTGCCGCGGCCACTGTACCGGTGATCATCATGGGCGCCAGCTTGGAACTGGGCAAAATAGTTGCCACTGTATGGCTGCACAATAACTGGCGTCGTGCTAGTTGGCTATTTAAAACCTATCTTGTGCCGGCTGTGTTCTTTTTGATGTTGTTGACCAGCATGGGAATTTTTGGCTTCTTGTCGAAGGCCCACAGCGACCAAAGTCTTGTAAGCGGAGATGTCACAGCCAAGATTGCCATATACGATGAAAAAATTCGAACCGAACGGGAAAATATAGATGCAGATCGCAAATCTCTCAAACAAATGGATGAGGCTGTGGACCAAGTTATGGCACGCTCAACTTCGGAAGAAGGGGCAAGTAGATCCAGTGCAATTCGAAAAGGCCAGCAGAAAGAACGTGCTCGCCTGCTTGCGGACATTACAACGGCTCAACAAAGGATCACCGCTCTCAACGAGGAGCGAGCGCCTGTTGCCGCAGAAGTTAGGAAAGTGGAAGCGGAGGTCGGGCCGATAAAATATATCGCGGCCCTGTTGTACGGCGACAATCCCGATTCGGGCATACTGGAACGAGCTGTGAGATTTGTGATCATCATGATTGTGCTGGTGTTTGATCCCTTGGCCTTGTGCCTGATCTTGTCGGCCAACAAACAATTTGAGTGGGCCAGGCACGGCACAGGTGGCTGGGTACACGACGAAGAGTCCGAAGAAGAATCGGTAGAATCATGGTTTGACCACGCACGGGAACGAGCACGATTTTGGGATCAACAACCCAAGCACGAGTTTGAAGGAATCAGAGAGCCTGGTGGAGAGTGGATCCAGACCGGCCCTACATTTGACCCGCCTCACCAGACCGGTACCAACGACCCGATTGATTTCCCCAAATATGAACCCGATGACGGTCCATTGACCAAAGAGCAAGTCGAAGCAATTAAAGAAACGGCCAAAGACGAATTACCAACAGGTGAACTGATTGCCAGAGAAGAATTATTCCCTGCAGTTCCAGAAGAGCCACCATTGCCGGCTCCGATCGTTGGTCGGGTAGTTTCAGCCGGCGGTGAATATGTGGAAATAAATGGCAAACGCATGCATCACAAAGCATTTGACATACACAGCGAGGACGCTGGTCATGCAGTTGAACGCCATGAACGAGCACGATTGCAAGCCGATAATGATCCGACCGCAGCCGCTACCACATCAGGCTTTGGTATAGCATTTCCTGATTCGCCCAACAAGGGCGATACCTATCTACGTGTGGATCGCCTGCCCACTGTGTTGTACAAGTTCAACGGTCGTGACTGGATCGAAGTCGACAAAGAAGTCAGCAACAGTTATATCTACGAAGATTCTTATATAGATCATCTCATTACCAGAATTGGATCAGGCGAATACGATCCTGATTTGTTGAGCGAAACCGAGCGTGAAGCCATTGCTCAAAGATTGAAAAACAACCCACCAACGGTGTAACATGTCCATGCTCAACGCCTGCAGTTTTTGTTCCAAGTCCAAAGATCAAGTGTTGAAGCTGATAGTAGGTGAAAATTCGGCCATTTGTAACGAGTGCGTGAATCTCTGCAGTGGCCTGTTGATTGATACCAAAAAAACACGTCGTAACAAAACTAGCCCAGTATCAATACCGGATCCACGAGCAATATGCGAGTATCTTGATCAACACATAGTGGGACAACACACGGCCAAGCAGGTGTTGAGTGTGGCCATAGTCAATCACTACAAACGCATAAACAATCTGGATCCTGACCTGGAAATACAAAAGGCCAATATCTTGATGTTGGGCCCAACCGGTACCGGCAAGACCTTGATGGCACGCACCGTGGCACGCTATTTGAATGTGCCGTTTGTGATAGCAGATGCTACCACTCTTACCGAAGCTGGATATGTGGGCGATGATGTTGAAAGCCTAATTTCCCGACTGTATATCGCAGCCGATGGAGATGTAGCACAGTGCGAAAAAGGTATCGTGTTCCTGGATGAAATTGACAAGATTGCCAGAAAAAGCGAAAGCAGTACAGTGAGTCGCGATGTGTCAGGTGAAGGTGTACAACAGGCCCTGCTGAAATTGGTCGAAGGTACTCGGTGCCGTATATCGCCTCAAGGATCAAGACGCACTCCCACTACCGAATCGGTCGAAATCGACACCACCAACATCTTGTTTATAGGTGGTGGAGCATTCGTGGGCCTGGATCAAATTGTGAAAAATCGTGTGCAAGGAACTGCTATTGGATTCGGTGCTCAATTGACAGCCAATACAACCGACGCCACCCAGCCCACTCCTGACGACCTGGTACGCTATGGATTGATACCAGAATTTGTGGGCCGATTCAGCAGCACGGTGAACTTGCAAGATCTAAGCAAGGCCCAGTTGATTGACATATTGACTACAATCAAAAACAATTTTGTTGCTCAGTACAAATGGTTGTTTGAACAAGACGGTGTCAACTTGGACTTTGATGCAGACAGCCTGGACTTGATCGCCGAACGCACCTTGACATCCCGGACCGGTGCTAGAGGATTGCACGCCGAACTTGAACGTGTGCTGTTACCACACATGTTTGATCTACCTCGCTACAGCAAGCAGAACATACTTCATGTGGTCATCAACAAAGACCAGGTAAATACCCCCATGACACTTGCACAGGAAAACCAATGAAACTATACGGACGATCAGTCTTGGTCAAGGATGGCAATGTAGAAAAAGCTCTACGCAAATTCAAGAAAAAAATAGCCGACAGTGGTCTCTTGGTCGAACTGAGAGAACGCGAAACTTACGAAAAACCCACCACTCGTCGCAAAAGAAAAAAATCCGCCGCCAAAAATCGTTGGCGCAAACAGGTGGCCGGTCAGCAATTACCTAAAAAATTGTTCTGATCGCCGAATAATCTTTTCCTATAATTCAATTTAGTGTATAATAAATACTAATACGAATGCCGCAGTTTGGGTTCGTATTATGTCACTTGCTTAATAAAGGAGAAAACAATGACTAAATTCACATCACTAGACCTCACCCCGTTTTATCGCAACAGCATAGGCGTAGATCGCTTGTTTGATAGACTTATCGATCAAATGGATCATGCCAGCGGGACCAACTATCCACCCTACAACATTATCAAGACTGGCGAAAACAGCTTTGAAGTTCAGATCGCCATAGCCGGCTTTGGCGAAGGCGAAATTGAAATCACTGTCAATGATGGAAATCTGGTAGTTACCGGAAACAAAGATCCTGAAATTGAAACCGACACCACCGCCTATCTTTACAGAGGTATCAGTGCTAGACGTTTTGTACGCAGTTTTAGTCTGGCTGACTATGTTGAAGTGGTCAATGCTGTAAGCCGTAATGGTATCTTGAGTATCACACTAGAAAGAAAGATTCCTGAAGAACTCAAGCCAAAGACCATTGCAATCACCTACTCAAATTAGTATAATAGTGTAAATACAGTGGAGGACCTGGTCCTCCACTGTACCACAAAACAAGTAAAAAGGAATCGAGATGGCACACGCCGACACAGTTACAAAAATAGAAATCAATCACAGCTTGCAAGAGCCACCTATGTTCAAAGTAATCTATCTCAACGACAGTCAAACAACCATGGAGTTTGTGATAGAAACCCTGATTGATTTTTTCAATTACAACACTGAAACGGCTGTGAAAATCACCGAAGACATTCATGTCACTGGCAGTGCCACGGTCGCTGTGTTACCTTACGAAATAGCCGAGCAAAAAGGCATCGAAGTCACTGTGCATGCTCGCAGTCAAAACTACCCGCTACAAGTCAAACTAGAACCCGAAACAGTTTAAAATTCAACTGTTATGCGTTTTGGATAGTAGGCTGTTTGTCGCCATTCGGTATCGCCACGCCCACGACAGTTGTTGACATAGCGTACTCCGTCCAGTTCGCGATCAACACCTTTGTGATAGTGGCCAAAACACCAGACCTTGACTTTGCGTTCGGTATCTTCATCTAGCACCAGATCCAAGTGACTGTTGCCCATGGTGTTGAATCTGTAATCGTCAGCCAGGTCAATATCATGATTGATGATCCAAGGTGCCGGGACTGTGTGCGATATCAGTGCGATGGCCCGTACTTCTTGATGTGTTTGCAAATGTCTTACACTGTTTACCAAATAGGCTGCGTCGTGTATGGCTCGATCGGCGATATTTTCTGCGGATTCTGCGGTGACACCATAGCGATCCTGGAACCATGACACAGTTTCATCGTACCTGACAGCAGGATCAAAATCGTATGTCCACCATCCGTTGGTGGCCAGCAAGGCCACACCGTTTACCACAACCACGTTGCTTTGCATGTAGACAACATTTTTCATGGGAGCGATAACAGCCTGGATGTCAGCATAACTCTGTTCGAGATTGTCCAATTGATAGCGATGTTCGTCGTTGCCGTCAATGTAGAATATGCCTTGATAGCATCCGCTCAGGTGACGGAGTGCATCTTCCAAGCTGGCAGGGTCACGTGCGACGTCACCGGCTATGACACAGTAAGGGCTGGTGGCCTGGTCAGTCCAGTCAAACTGGTTCCAGGTTTCAACGTGTAGGTCAGAAATTAAATCAAATGAAAAACTCATGATACATATTTAAAAGGAATTTACATGAACATAATATTTGGAGGCGATCTTGTTGATGAGATAGCCAGTAAGTACACTGTACTAGAACTAGACACCATCCGAGTCATGCCCGACGGTGCAGAGTCCACAGCCTATTGCGTGATAGAAAAAATACCGTTATCCGAAATAGGTCGCCTACCTGAACTCAAACAGTTACATCATGACATGATGACTCAATACAAGACCGGTGACTGGGTCAGTTGCGAAAAAAGCCTAAAAATTCTAAATCACTGTTGGGGCACTGAACTGGACAGTTTCTATGAAATCATGCTGAAACGTGTGCAAGATTTGCAGGCTCAGCCACCGGGCTTGAACTGGGATCCGGTTATAGAAAAACAAGATTCTTAAACTACCATATAATAATACTTGAATTCCTGTTAAATATAATAGGAGCTAGAGTATGAACAAAAATTATAAAAAACTACTATCAACCGTGGCCCTTGTGTGGGTTGTCAATGTC
>Ga0214164_1000752_pt1 | contig 20318 bp, 15 predicted proteins | sample TroBogepilimnion_13_FD_153003 | JGI IMG/M metagenome (GOLD analysis project Ga0214164, IMG submission 153003) | Freshwater microbial communities from Trout Bog Lake, WI - Practice 03JUN2009 epilimnion v4 | ecosystem: Environmental > Aquatic > Freshwater > Lake > Epilimnion/Euphotic zone ...
CCAAAAAAGCTGCGCCCAAGAAAGCTGCGCCCAAAAAAGCTGCGCCCAAAACCTCAAGTTTTGTCGATCACCTCTATGACAGCTTAGCGGAAGAGTGGATCTCTCAATTTAGGCTTGAAGAGCCTCACGTCAGTGAGAGTCCAAAAGAAAGTAGATTGGCTCCACTTAGTTATTTAAAACAGTGGACAAGAATTTTAGATTTTCTAAAGGCACGATTTATTAAAATGGCCCCAGCAAAGATTCAAATTCGCGATCGAAAAAAAATTGTTATGCTTTTTGTCGCCATACTGGCATTGACACTTTCGCTATTTTACAAAGACCTCCTTTCCGCAATAGGAGTTCCCATGAGAACGCCTGGATATCTTTCGATTGGCCTCCTAGATCCAATAGCAGTTCAAAATGGAGTAATTCCTGGCGAGTTGATCGGAGTCGATATTCATAATGGCTTTGAAACAAAGCACGAAGTGACCTGGAAAATAATTTCAGATGGAGTAGTTTTAGATTCCGGCACTTATCTTGCGCCCGCTCTTTCGGATCGTCGCTTTTACATTTCCACTCAAGGCGCAAGCCCTGCCATCCCCATTGAAATTCATTTACCGGGCATTAATCCGCTAGTTGTCCCAATAGTTTGAAAATGACACCGCAGGCAAAAATGAAGGAGGTACTTATTGTAAAAGATGCTCTTGCTCCCTGGTCAAAGGGCGGGGGGGAAGATCGCTATTTTCTACTTTCATCCCTCTTCTCAGAGCAAAAGATTACGATCAAATTTGCGAGCATGAAGTGGTGGGATGGGGAGAATCCTAAGAATCACATAGCATTGGCAAAGCTCGTGCCGTTGTACGGGAAAAATGGCACCAGATCGAAGTTTCAGGCTCTCTATTTCGCCCTATCAACTTTCAAAATTTTATGGCTCAAGCCTGATCTTATTGAAGCTGACCAGGCGCCAATCTTGCAAATAATTCCACTATGGATAGTTTCGCGGCTGCTCAGGATTCCATTTAGCTGCACAGTTCATGAATATTGGGGGAAGGAGTATTGGGTTACCAACTACGGCATCATCGGACACGTTGGTTGGAGGATAGAAAACCTAGTCTTAAAACTTCCAGATGTTGTGATCGTTCCCTCCAAACTCACGGCGGCTAGAATTTCAAAGGCGACAAAAGAACTAGTTTCTCCAATAATAATTCCAAACGAAATTTTGTTACCGCCGAAGGAGGAAATTTCCACTGACTTGCACGCAGCAGATATTCTGTATGTTGGAAGATTGATCGAACATAAAAGAGTTGATTTAGTTATTTCCACTTTCGAGATGCTCTTAAAGGATTTTCCAACTGTGCATTTAGGCATAGTCGGGATTGGACCTGACTTTGAAATATTGCGCCAACAAGCGGAACGGACCCTACCCAAAAAATCTTATACTTTTTTTGGATCACTAGAAAAGAAAATGGATGTTTTGGGTTTAATGCTGGAGTGTAAGGTATTTATCTCGCCCTCGGAGAGAGAAGGGTTTGGAATTTCTGTCCTCGAAGCGCTCGAGCTTGGAAAACCCTCATTGATTTCGAGTTCCAAAGATAATGCAAGCACAGAGTTCACTGATCAATATTCCAATTTATTTATCGCTGATGAACAAAGTCCATTCGCATATGCCGAGATCGCCAAAGGAATATTAGGAAGCAGCACAGCCGTGAGTGCACGGACAACAACCTTACGGGAAAAAAATTTGGCAACAAAATACGCCGAGGTGTGGAAAGGATTGCTATGAAAGCGTCGATTATTGTTTGCGTCTACAACGGTGAATCTACCCTCGACTTGACCCTCACATCATTGTTTGAACAGGACTTCCCAGGTCCTTTTGAAATCATTGTTGTAAATGATGGTTCAACTGATCAAACTCAGAATATCATTGAAGGCTTTTATAAAAGGCATCCAAAGAATGTAAAGATTGTAAATAATTTTGTTAATAGGGGATTATCTGCAAGTCGTAATGTTGGAATTGATCTTTCTGTAGGTAATGTTGTCGCGTTCACGGATGCCGATTGCGTCGCACCAGTTTCGTGGCTCTCAGATTTAATGAGCGTTTGGGAGGATGCCGGTCCAGAAGTTGTGGGCGTAGGGGGCATCGCCGTTGCCTTTCAAAAATTATCTCTGAATCAGAGATATTGCGATGCAATTCAAGTTCTTCGCCCTGTTCCGTATTCGCAAGGCGCAAGGGCGAGTGTAATTTCTCGAGCGGTAAATTATTATAAGTCTCGAGAGTTATCTTCAAATTACGCTAGTAGTTTTATCGGCGCCAATATGTCTTTTCGTAGAAATTGCCTCATTGAAGTCGGTGGTTTTAACCCGGCAATAAAATTTGGGGGAGATGAAGTTGATCTTGCTCAACGGCTACGCGAAAAATTCGGCGATGAGTCACTACTGCTGTCTTCTAAAATTGAAATGTTACACAATTTTCATAAGTCGATTAATGATTCATTTCGAAGGTCGTACATGTACGGGCGAAGCGATGGTGAGAGATTTGCAAAGGGTATTAGTGGTTTCAGCACTTCACCCACCTTTATTTTAATGGCTGTGTCGCTCAGCATATTTGAGCTTCTATTACTTCCTACTGGGCTAACTACTTATCGCAAAGCGGCCCTTGCCAGCCTATTGATGCTGGCGTCATGGCTTTGGTACGGAGCAAATGTTAAGTTTAAAAACAAGAAATTAGGCCACGGTACAAAAGCTCTATTCTCTGTTTTGTGGTTGAGCTGTGAGATTTTGAATTTCGTAGGCTTTTTATTCGGATTTTTCAAAAAGCTTAAGAAGAGCGGTATTCGGAATGAGTCTTAAGAAATATCGAGAAAAAGTCCCTTATTTTGCTATTTGTTTTGTCGCGATCATCGCCACCCATGTAACTGTCATTCCATTGAGCATCGTCTTTCTCACTTTGGCGAGCTATTTACCTGGAAGGGCGCTGCTTGCAAGAATTGGAGTAGCGACTGACAATGTAGAGTCAAAGATTTTGGCAGTCATGGTCTCGATTTTTTCGATCATGATTGTACTCGGACTAGGCAGTTGGATCCTTTTTCTCTTCTTTAGAATGAACATAATCAACATCTCTTCGGCATCCATGTTGAATTGTTTTCTGGGCTGCATATTCTACAGGCGACATAAACTCGAATTAATCAAGATTCCCGAATTGATTATTGAGAAGTTTCGTACGCTTCATTACGGAGTAGTCATCCCGTGCGCTTTAATTCCGATTCTCGGTTATCTAGGTGGAGAGTACTGGAATAATGCTGCTAGCAATAGCCTTGATAATCTAGTTACTTTTGCTTCTTGTGTTGCCCTACTAATGGTAGTTCTGCTTCAACGTTATCTAAACTCTGGACAAATTCTTCTTTTGCTTTTCACTGGTGCTTGGTCAATCATGATCGTACATGCGGGACTGGGCAGCGGAATGATGCCTGGTGCTGATCCGAAATCAGAGTTTGCAACGGCCTACCAGACTCTGCATGCTGAACATTGGGTTCGATCTACGGGGACAAATACCTACACGGCGATGCTATCTATCACCGTCCTTCCTGCCGTGCTGAGTTTAATAGGACATCTCAGCTTAATATCAGTCTATCGATATCTATATATATTTTTGTTTGCGTTGTTCCCTATCATTGCTTACAGAGTTGCGGCCATTCTTTCGACGAAGAAAATAGCCGCGTTCTTAACAGTTTTTTGGATTCTTGCGAGCACAAATTATACCCAACTTGATGAAATGCCGTACCGACAAGGAATCGCAAATCTATACATTGCGACATCGGTACTGATCCTTTGTCATCCAAAATGGTCGGTAAAACAAAAAAGAATATCGACTTTGATTTGCTTCGGCGGAGTTAGTGTCTCGCACTACTCATCGGCGTATGTTCTATTGTTGCTGATTCTTATTGTGTGTATTTTACGAATACCAGCTACGGTATATAAATTCGCACGACGCCGGCGAAGTCCGGACGTTCTTGCGCTTCGAATTGGCGTGGCTTTCTTAGCTATGGTGGTGGTATGGGAGGCACTAATCAATCCGCTCATTCCAAGCCAATATCACACAATCAAACAAATTCAGAAAGTTGCAAAATATGCTCCCAAAACTAAATCAATCAGTATTATCGATAGAATTTTAAAAGGCGATCCCTCAAGTAATGCAACGCCTTCAACGTCAACCCAGATTTTATATACCCGGTTTTCTTCCTATGGCGCGCAACAGCCACAGAGTCGTTATCTCTCTTCCTTTAATCCCCTAGATAAACCCGATGTGATCTTTTACCCACAATACAAGGGACTGGTGCGGTCATCACTCTCCGACAGAATTAATACGGTACCACTTATTTTTAAAACTTTCTTCCAATTGATTACCCCTATTGAATTTTTTGGATTCTCCCTCCTTTCTATTCTCTCTTTCAGCGCTTTCAAGCTACGAATACCCCGAAAGCTTTACTCGGTTCCTGTGGCAAATTTTGAAATTTATTTGCTTTGCCTTGCGTCATTCATTCTTGGAGTAAGTTTAAAGGTTTCCACACAATTGAACTCTCTGTACACCGCGGCTCGGTCAGTTTTGTCAATCTATTTTTTGACCCTACCCCTTCTTGTATTGGGAATATATCGTGTGGTGATTTTTCTTTCGAATCGTAAATTGAAAGGCGTACTTTTCGCTGTGAGTTTCGTTTTCACTTCTCAGGCGTTACTCACCGGTGCCTATCTCGGAAATCAATGGCTCGGAGGCGAGCCACGTTTAAGCCCTACAAACAGCGGTGAAGGCTCTGGATTGATCACCTTTCCGCAGGACATAAATCAAGTCGGCTTCTACAATGATTATTACCCTGGTAGACTAATTTACTCAGCTGACTTATTTGTTCTCAACAATCTCAACGCCACCGTGCCGCCGCAGAATAGCCCAATTGTTACAGTTCCAACGCTAATGAATCAAAATCTTCTCAAAGGAAGTCTTGTATTTTTGTCAAAATCCAATTTAAGTTCCGGAAAGGCCACGGCAGCTGACCCGACAAGTGGCTTAAGATACCAATACAGGATTGATTTTCCGTATCTCAACGCCCATAGTTTCCCGGTATATGAATCGCCCGGAGGCGAGACTAGGATGATTCATGAATAGCATTTCAGTCTTATTGATTGTGAAGGACGAACCGGCAATCGAGCAAACTCTTACGGCACTGAAAATTCAAATTGAAAAATTTGCTGCGGAATGTTTGGTTGTTGACGCCTCACAAGGTCGCCTCAGTGACATTCAAAAGAAAAATCCGTGGGTCCGCTGGGTAGCATTCGAGCAGCCGCCGGGTAGGCGATTCACTATTCCCCACCAGAGAAACCTCGCATTGCAAATGAGCGCCGGAGACAATGTCTTCTTTTGTGATTCTGGGTACATACCCTCTGAAAATTGGCTGGCCTCGATGAATTCAGCTCTCAACAGCCGTGCTAACGCGATTGTTGGTGGACCGATCATCCACAGGAGTGGCTCAAAAGTTATTTATACGGAGAATGGCGGGCGAGATGGAGAAATAGCCAAGATCTCCACCACGGCCAATCTTGGTTTAAAAAGAGAAATTTTGTCGATTACGGGATCTTTCGATGAAAATTTCGACTACGGATCCGATGCTGACTTTATTTGGCGAGCAGCAGATAATGGAATTTCTCATGTCATCGCAAGTGGAGGTGAACTAACAGTATCTATGGATTCATTCAAACGGGATTGCAAAAGGTTTTACCGTTACGGAAAGGCTCGAGTGAGAATCCTTCGGAAGCATAAGAAAAGAATTATTCCTTCAATAATCAGTTCGCCCGATCTAGTTCTTTATCCATTTTTGCTTTTGTCGCCCTTGGCGCTCTTTGTATTTAATTCCAACGTTCAAATTCTCGTATATGCATCGAGCATGGTGAGCGTGAATATATTTTTGTTCATACGGAATAGGAAGAACTACCGAGATCTGGCGCTTATCTTGAAGAAATATCTGTACGGAATGGGCATGCTTATCGGAATTTTAAATATATTCACAGAGTTGCTATCGAATCCTACAAAAAAGAATCAATGAGGAAATAATGAAACGAGATAGAGCTTCGAACATTCGGCTTAGTGGCTTTCGGTCTACAGTCACTAGACATTTTAATTTTTATATATGGTTAATTGGACAACGTGACCTCATCCCCATTTTGGGATTGACGATCGCACAGATACTCGTTGCCTCACTCGATGTCATATTTCTCGCTTTGATGGGGCCGTTTGTCACCGGACTATCAAAGGGACTATCTCTCTCAACCCCCGTTTCAATTTTTGGAATATTTTCGCTAAAGCTTACCCACCTGATGCTTCTCATCGCAGGCTTGGTCTTTCTTAAAGATAGTCTGAATATCGTCCTTGCCCGTTTCTACTTCCGAAAGTTGGCAAATCGAGAAGCTGAAATCGCAGCCTCATTTGTAGAACGACAGTTGCTTGCGCCCTTTAACCCACTCGAGGCGGATCACACAACTGATTTCCTACAATTCACGAATATCGCCATTGTAGATATTTTTCGCTCAATCCTTCGGCCTCTACTCGCTCTGTGTTCAGATGTCTTTACCTTAATAGCGATCACGATTGGATTTTTCATCATCGAAACCAAACTCGCCACAATATTGACTATTTATTTTGCGATCTCACTGTTCATTCTATACAGATACGTAACAGCAAAAAATCGTGCCATTGGAAACGAAGCGACATTCTATTCTAGAAAGACATTTCGAGGTCAGAGTGAAATTCGTTCCTTAGGCCGAGAGCTTGTAATGACTTTTTCCGAAAGGCCTTTGTTAAACAATTACTTTGATGAAAAAAGCATCTGGGCAACCCTTCAATCTAAAATTGCTCTCCTCCAAATGATGCCGCGCTACATCCTAGAAATGATATTGATTGCGAGTGTAACCGGAATCGTTATGTACGACAGTACAATGAAATCTAGTTCGACGCTATTGGAGTCCCTTGCTGTCACGGTCGCCGCTGGCTATCGAATTCTTCCGAGTTTGAATTCAATTTTAGTGTCAGTCGGTAATTTTAAGAGTTCACGGGGTTCGTGGAGCCGAGCAATTGAAATCGCAAACCGTTTAAATCTCACGGGTAGCCGAGTTCAGTTCTCATCTGAGAGTGTACGAAGTGCTAGAGCAAAAGCTACCGGTTCTCTAATATTCAATAATGTAACTTATGCTTATGAAAAATCTGAAAGAAAAATACTTGAGAATTTGAGCTTAGAGATTGCTCCCGGATCTTGTTTAATTGTCTCAGGCGGCAGTGGTAGCGGGAAAACTACCTTTCTGGATATAGCAATGGGCTATTTGCAACCTAATTCAGGCTCTGTTGTCTTTGGTGATGCCGTGAGCAGTCACCCGGTCGGATCAGATGTAATTGGAATTAGTTACGTGCGACAAAATGTAGTTCTACTTGATGAATCAATCGGTTACAACATAGCGCTTCGGGAGTTTTCTAACGAAGATCTCGACGAACTAAATCGCGTTACTGAAATTGTAGGATTAAAGGAAAGAATTGAAAAATCTCCAGGCGGTTATCAAACGGAAGTCGGCGAAGATGGCTCATTACTTTCTTTGGGTGAGAAACAACGACTCAGTATAGCGAGAGCGCTGTTTCAATCGCCCCATTTTCTGTTTCTCGATGAACCAACTTCAGCACTCGATATCGATAATCAAAACCTTATTTGGGAATGCCTGGCTGGATTAAAAGGTAAAACAACTATAGTTGTCGTTACCCACGATGAGTACCCAAAGAACCTACCCGATAAAATTTTACAATTCATCGATGGGGCTACAAGAGTAGAAGAGGTGTGAGATTGTCCTACCTAGAATCTCGAATTACGGAAAATGGTCCGACGTTGATTTGTGTCTGCACTCGAGGAAATAATCCAAATATTGTTCAACTAATCGACCAAATTCTGAAGATTTGCACCTCCAAAAATCACAAATTTCGAATCTTGGTAGTGGTAAACAGTCCAGCGCCAATTTATTTCGATTTGTCACCCAAAGTTGAAGTCCTTAACTTTAGCAAGAAGGGATATGCGAGTGTTAGAAATTTTGCTTTATCAAATCGAAAAAAAGATGAAAATATCTATTTTTTAGATGACGACGAGATGTACGTTCTCGAAAACGGAGCTGATCCATTAGAGATGTTTTTGCAAGCTTCGACGATTTATCCCCTATCGCTATTAACTGGACCGGTTCCTCCGATCGATGAGCAAACGCTTGACCTTCTAGTACCAGCTTATCGGAACACGAACCCAACCTTTAAAACTGGGCGAATCACAAATTACGTGCAGGGTGGTAATCTTTTTATACCTGCTTTGGTCTTTTCTAAGGAGAACGTCGCCTTCGATTTACTCTTCGACTTCGGCGGTGAAGACAAAGAATTATCGGATCGACTTTCCGTCTTAGGCATTCCTTCACGTTGGGTTGCTGAGGCAAAAATTTTTGAACTGGCGCCCAAACTTAGAAGTGATCCACTGTGGTTACTTGACCGCGAGGCTAACTATAGAGCAATCTTCTATCTTTCAGGCTGGAAAAATTTTGGAACTTATTGGAAGATCAAATTTTCTTTTCTTATGTCTTCGGGATTGCTTGCTTACTGGGTTTTATCAAAAGTATTCTGTAATAATCCAGCGATCAATTACCACTTTGAAATTCGGCGATCTGCCTTCCGTAAAATTGTGGAAATAAGGAGAATGTGGGGATCATAGTACTAACTCTATTCACTCTAACTACGGTGATCGACATTGCTTCGGTATTTATTGGATTGTATAGCCAGGTTGTACCGATACTTTAGAACTCTTGGTAGACACTGATTTTGTGGTTCTCGGGAAAGTTGTCTATAGATCCAATCGATTGGGATGTGAAAATTCCTCTCAAGGTACATGGCAAGTTCATTGGTTTTTTTCGTTCGGACGAGGTACATATGCCCCCCAGATGAAAAATCTTTTCCTTCTTTTAATAGTCCCAATTTTACAGGTGCCCACCTAAGAATATTTTCTAGAATGTTGATTGTTCGGGCGAGATAGTAGTTTCTCTGAACTATTTTCATGCTTGAACCCCTGGGAAGCCAGCCGATCTGCAAGACATCTCCCTCGGATTCTGAGAGAGTTGCAATCGCCTTCTTTAATTTTTTCGCGAATTTAGTGGGATCAATTATTCGAAAATCATCCTCGCATATGAGTGCAAATTCCTCAGCTGCTTTTGAAGCGTGGATTAGGCATTTAACATGACCTCTGGTGCAGTTCACATTTGCATTGTTGTCGTAAATCGCTGAGTTAGACGCTTCGGAGAATAGTTTCGGATCAAAGAGCCCATCCACACGCTCAAACGAAACGCCAGCCGAATCAAACTGTATAGTCACATCAGTCAATCTACCTTTGTCTTTTTCCAAGTTTAAAACGAGGACTTTAACCGGTGGATCAAGGATTACTGCCACACCGCACCTCTCAGACGACATTAATCATTTCGGACGTCAAACTGTTCACCGTCAGTGAACTACTTGGGCATTCCTTGCAATTATGCAATCATTCCTTTAGCTACTAAATGCTTTCGATAATACTCAACAGTGTCACGAATTCCGGTTTCAAAATTAATATATTCGCGTGATTGATCGTCACCTGAAAGAGAGACTGGATTAGATGCTACAATTGGAATGTTTGGCATTTCACCATTTCGAAGGGGGAGGTGCGTAATTTTAATCGGGCGACCAGTGAGTTCTGATATGTGCTTGGCAATAATTTCAGCCGCACTCTTCACGCTTATCGCAATACCCGTGCCAACTTCCTGCACCGAACCATCTGCGGTGAATGGATTCGATAAGATGCGGCCTATTGCACGACAAGTGTCATCAATATGCACCAAATCAATGAGCTGTTCACCATTGCCGTAAATCTCGATCTCATGTTCTACGAGTGCATGACAAATGGCGTGTGGAATGAATTTGCGGACATCGCTGTCTCCGTATGGTTTGCAGATTGATTGACCGGGTCCATACACGTTAAAAAGGCGAACATTCTGCACATTGCCATCGAAATAAGTGTTGTACATCGATGTAAAACGCTCAACCGTGCTTTTCGTTATGCTGTAAGGATTGAGCATCGTGTGGTTCCCGACAGTGATGTTGAGTCCTTTTACACCATGGTCAGCCGCAGATTTCAAAACTTTTAGCCCACCGATGATATTTATGTTCACCGCTGCAATTGGCTCATCTAATGTTTCAGAAGTTCCTAAAGTTCCGGCTAAGTGAATGAAGGTTTCAGCTTTAGCCATTTCAATGTCAAGCAAGTCCGAGTCGAGGGTTGTTCCTTGGACCCATTTAATATTACTTCCAGATCCCTCGAATGAATCAAGATCCAGGACTCTGATCTGTTGACCTTGTGCACTAAAGAAATTTGCGAGTGCCGTCCCTAGGAAACCGCTACCACCCGTGATTAGCATGAAATCTCCTAAAGTTTGGTTTGGTCCGCGAATGTGGCCGCGATCATACACGAGCGAGGGGAGGGGTGCGCCAACGCCTCGAGTCTGGTAGAGCAGTATTCTCTGATTCGGGGTCTAGTCTAGATGTGTAGGCTGAAATGCGAGTAAATAAGCCAAGGCTAGTCTATACGGCTATACTAGGGAGCGATCTCGCAGTCGGTGAGAATTTTGCTACTTGAGCTGGAATGCCCAATGAATGATCAAATAATCATGATTACGCCGTTGATTACACTTCGTGATGGAGTCTGCACGCATTCTAGAGATATGGTTTACGGCCTGAACAAAGCAGGGGTTTCCGTACATGTTTTTACTCCAACCATCAAAGGATTCCTGTATCAAGGGCTTCATTCTGAAGGCACTGCGGAGGCAGTAAATACTCCGAGCAAAGTCACGATCGAAGAATTACCCTCATCATTGCCAATTTACATTCAGTATGCATTGGGATCCTATTGGTTTGGCAACTTGAGACTACACAGATTTGCCAAGAAACAAGCAAACAGGAGAAAACTCATATTCGGTTTCCATGAAGCCAAACGCGACCTTCAGATTCTGAGAAAATTAGGTAATTTCATCTATGGCAAAGCACTTCAAAGAGCTGACAAAATTGTGGCTTTTTCGCATGCAAGTTCTAATGCGTTAGCGGCTTTGACTCACAAAAAAATTGAAACATATCCACTTGGAGTGCCAAAAATTTACGCTACTCCAGATTCATTACCTGAAATCCCAACGTTTGTACTTTTTGGTTACTATCTAAAAGATAAGGGTTTCGAAATAGGACTTGAGGCCTTCAATCGCTTGTCTGAATCGACCGATAAAGAATTACGATTAGTGATTATCTGCAGCTTAAGACAACGAGTAGGTAGCTCTCGGATAAAGTCAAGAAGCGACAAGCGTCAGTACTCAGAATTTATCGCTAAGGTTGAGGGCTCACATTTTCGGGATCGGATTGACTTGCATGGGTTTGTCAGTGCGGATAAATTGCGCGAAATACTTCAAAAATCACATTACATATTGATGCCGTATCTTAATTCAACCCAATCAATTGTTGCGGTGAGCGCTAAGCAGTTCGGCACACCAGTGATCACTTCTAACTTGCCAACTCTGATGGAGTCTTTCGGGAATTCAGGCATCTATGTGAATTCCTTTGACCCCGAAGACTGGAGCGCCGCTCTTCTCAAATTAGTCGAGAATGATGCATTTTTTGAAGAGAGAAAAAAGCGCGCAGAGCTTCTACGGGAAATGGCGTTTAATCAGTCTATGGAGCAAATCGCACTGAACATTATTAAAATCGACTAGTCTAGCGATTTTAGTCAATATCATTCGTAATAATGTAATCAGCGGTAGTCTTTAAACCAGCAAGCAAATCAGTATTTGGTTGTTCCTTTGTCAAACTCTTTAATTTTGACAAATCTGGACACCTACGTGTGACGGATCCAAGCGGAGCCGGGAGATCTATCATCGGTCCTGCGAAATCAGTAAATGATCTGAGTAGCTCAAAGAGGTCTTTAATTTCGACTTCGTCCTCAGATCCCACGTTTATTACTTGATTATCTGCCTCTGAATTTAAGGCAAGTTCCACCATGAGCCGTGTTGCGTCCTCAACATATAAGAAGCTTCGAGACTGACTTGAACCCAATACTTCGCCATTTCCTAAAAGTTGCTTTTTGATGAGATCTGGAATCACATGCTCAAAGCCCATCCTTGGCCCATACAAGTTATGAATTCGGATGATTTGAAAAACAGTCCCAAATTGAGCATGGCAGGAATGAATTGCTACTTCGCCAGCCGTCTTGGCTACGGCATAAGACCATCGAGGGTTACTCAAATCGTTAAAGTAGACAGGAGTGTTCTCGTGCGTTGGAATTTGGGTCAGCCCATGGGTGACCGCATCAGCATAACTTTCGGAGGTTCCTGTATATATAAACTTAGTACCAGTTGAGTGAGAATAACGTTTTAGCAAAAGAATTGTAGGTCTAATTGAGTTATCGAACACATCCCAAGGGAGTTGATAAAAGTTTTGTGTGCCGTTGAACGCAGCTAAATGAAATACGTAGTCAACGTCCGGCAAAGATTCAACAAATTCGCTGGACGTCAAGTCGCCTGAAAGAAATTTAACTCCATCTAAATTCGTGAGATTTTCAAAATCTGAATCGAATTTTCCTCGAATATGATTATCGGAGAGATAGACAGGCGAAAAACCGCTACTGAGTAATTTATTTGCTAGGTGGAATCCCACGAAGCCAGAAGCTCCCGTGACAAGTGCACTAGGCAATTTGAGAACTTCCAAATGCTCTGTAAGTAATATTTGCAGGGAGCTGACCTTCGAGTTGAAGGGCGTTACACAAGTCTAGAACGTAGACTGATTGTCCGTGATTGCGCGAGGTCAAAAAGTCAAGGACCTTTTTTGAATTTTCCACGTGATTATTGTGAATTATGACAATAGAAAAATCTTGGCTATTTATTTCATCCTCCACGGGATTTAAGCCTTTATGGGCAAGAGATTCAAATGATACTTCGGCATCCCACGAATAGTTATCAATGAAGCTGGAATTTGATAGGCCAGCAAAGACTTTCAGAGCATCAGAACCACGAAGATCGTCAGTAGCCGGCTTTCCCTTAAAGGCCATACCTATGTGAAGAACTTTTAACCGTCTCTTTTCATCATTGGTATTAGTGATGTGACTAATCACATTATTTATTGCCCAGGAGGCAAGGCTTTCATTTATAAGTCGCGCCGACTTGATGATACTTATTTCTGTCGAACCATTTGTCTCTACATTGGAAAATGATTGTAGTGATTCCAAATAGATCCAAGAGTCTTTTTCTAGACAAGGCCCCGCAACAGGCCCGAGTCTCGCTAAACCTTCACGAGGGTAGTCCTCATTCGTGGCAATTCGAATTTCCTCAAAATTGACACCAAATTTCTCGCACGCAAATGCGATTTCATTAGCTAAACCAAATCTAACATCTCTGACGATGTTGCTTGAAAGCTTTGCAAGCTCCGCCGCTTCAAAGCTATTGAGTGAAATTACTTTAGGTGAGAATGTGAGAAAGAATTCTTTAGCGGCTTCACGCGATTCGGCATCAGGTGCTCCAACAATTTGCGGTAAGACTTTGAGTTCTTCGAGAGCACTACCCTCGAGAGTTCGCTCTGGGCACATGGCAAATAAGAAACTTTTTCCGCTCCCCGCTTCAATGGCATTCTTCATTTTCTCCGATAAGCCCACAGGTATTGTCGAGCGAAGTAACACCATGTCTCCATCTTGGGTGCAATCAATCAAGGTGGCGATAATTGATGCTATCGAACCGCTATCTAACTGGTTCCCTTTCAGGGGTGTTCCTACAGAGACTATGAAGATGCGTTTTTTGTCGGCCAAAGAGACATTGGTTTCGAACTTTAGCTTCCCAGAAGAAAGCCCTTTATTAATGGATTGGTTCAGATTGGGTTCAAAAAAATGTGGCTTTCCAATCCGAAGACCATCTATCGTTTCATGATTGGTGTCAATTCCTAAAACTTGATGCCCAGATTCGGCAACTACGGCAGCCAAAGTTAGACCTACAAATCCCATCCCAAAAATAACGATCTCGTCGAATTCTCTCAATTCTGACAATGTGTCCCCTTATTGAAGAGATGGTGCCTGGAGCCATAGTTTAAGCCATGTGATCGTAGATTGAGACCAGCCCTGATAGTGTTGTCTCGCTATCCGTTTCCCTTGAATTAGACTTTGAGAATAGGCTGAAGAATTATCATGGATTTGGTTGAAAACGACATCTATCTCTCGATAGTTCTTCCCTGTTTAAACGAGAGCGAAACCCTTTTAACGGTAATTGAGAAAAGCTTTCGCTCTCTTGAAGCGAACAAGATCGCCGGCGAAGTAATTGTGGCGGATAATGGATCGACCGATGGAAGTATTGAAATCGCGTTGAATGCTGGTGCGCGTTTGGTTCGGGTACCCGAACGTGGCTACGGATCTGCGCTTATTGCTGGCATCCAGGAAAGCAAAGGCCGATACGTCGTCATGGGTGATTCAGACGATAGTTATGCGCTTGATGAATTAAGTGAATTTATCGCCAAACTAGAATCCGGATTCGACCTTGTAATTGGAAATCGATTCAAGGGCGGCATCGACAAAGGTGCAATGCCGTGGCTTCATAAGTATCTAGGTAATCCAGTGCTCACCTGGATCGGAAAAATTTTTTATAAAGTTCCAATAAATGATTTCCATTGTGGGCTTCGAGCATTTCGTCGTGACTCGGTGATTGCACTGAACTTAAAATGCCCTGGAATGGAATTTGCAAGTGAAATGATTGTTAAGGCTTCATTGTATGAACTTAAAATGACGGAAGTTCCAACAACGTTAAAAAAAGACGGGCGATCACGGCCCCCTCATTTAAATACCTGGGCAGATGGATGGCGACATCTTGTATTTCTCCTTGCAGCCAGCCCAAGCTGGTTATTTCTCTACCCTGCGATCTTCACGATGACTTTGGGGTTAGGAGGGGTGGTTTCCTCCTTCTTTGTAGATGCACACTCGATTAGTGGCTTTCCTGTCAAATGGCTTCTCTATTATTTTGGCCTTGGAACCATCTCTATTGGAACGCAGTTCTGGATTCTTGCACTTCTCGCTAGGCTCTTTGGAGAGTTGCACGATTTTCTTCCGAAGAAGAGAGAGAGCAATTTCATTGAGCGAAACTTTCACTTGGGCAAGGGAGTATTCGCAGGGATTTTTATGATTGGATTCTCTTTGATCCTTGGCGTTGCGCTCTTGCTCAACCAAAGTCTTTTCATCGAGAACTATGCGAGTAATGAGGGTAACTGGCGAATAATCGGGTTCTTGGCTCTTAACATGTCTGTCGGAGCGCAAATCTTGAGCTCTTCCTTTTTTGCTGCGATTCTAAGAATTTACTGAATCGCCTGCGAAACCCAAATGGAATTCAAAGTTCTAGATCAGGCTTTTCTCCTCTATTGATCAATTCTATTCGGTAGGTCAGCGGGTTTGGGGGTACAACTTGCGGAGGTCAACGCCATGATGGAGCGCCAAATACTCGTAAGGCGCGATCGATGAATTCCGTGATAGACTTAAATATGCGGAAAGCCGGCCTAAGGTTTCAAATATCGAGCAGTGGAGTCAGAGGACATTCGATTCCATATAGGCCAGAGCTTGACGGCGTTCGGGGTGTTGCAATTTTAGCGGTCTTGTTAAATCACATCGGTGCCATTTCGCACGGTGGTTGGGGAGTTGATGTATTTTTTCTTTTGTCTGGTTATCTAATTTCAACGATATTGTTGACAAATGCTGCCAATGGCCAAATGGCAAAAAAATTCTATCTCAGGAGATTTGCACGACTTGCCCCGCTGTCTATTTTTTATGTTTTTTTTGGCCTAATATCGGTCACCATAGTTCGTTCGAAATATTCTCTTTTCGAAATGTTTTCTGCACTGTTTTACTTTCGTAACTTTTTTCCATTTAGTGCTAGCCCGTGGTCACATTATTGGTCTCTATCTGCCGAAGAGCAATTCTATTTCCTGTGGCCAATAGCCCTCGCCCTAACTCTGAAAATGAGAAAACTTTCTGCCCTTGCTTTGTTTAGCATCAGCACTTTTATAGTCCTTCAGTTGTCGCAACTATTTTTCACTTTTAAAAATTCTGTAGGCTACTTTGTATTTGAACATGTCGTTATAAGGCCCAGCACGATTTTACTTGGCTGTGGGATAGCTCTAATCGAAAAAAAACTATCAAGTACGCAAAAATTACAGTTGAATTATTCGCTCTTTCTCTGCGGGATCTCACTAATTGCAATCGGCTTGACATTTCAAAATCTCGCCTGGAGCCTCGGTATAGTCCTATTGTTTTCGTCTTTGCTAATCCCTCAGACCGGGAAACTTAGATTTTTTGCGACAGCTCTCAGTTTCAACCCTTTGACACGAATTGGATTACTTTCATATTCAATTTATATTTGGCAATTTTGTGTGATAAAAATGGTAAATTTGGCTTCAACTCACTGTTTGGTGTTGAAAGCTCCTCTTACATTAGCTTTTTCCTTGATGATCGGGTTTATCAGTTTCAATTATTTTGAGAAGCCGTGTCAAAATATTCTGATCTCTAAATTTATTTGATTGTTGGGATTTACTGAAATATAACCGGAGGAGTCATGTCCTGAATTATGTCAAAGAGGGCGAGGTAAAGAAGCGTAGGCTGTTACATGCGATTTATCTAAGTTCTCCAATCCAAGTGCAGCCCATTGTTCTGTAATGATTCACTGGGAAGAAGCAACGGAGAAAATCTAAGGTCGAGTTGCGCGGGCCCGAAAAAGCACGCCAAGTTAGAGTGACTCCTTTGCTTCTTTCCATGCAGTCAAGGGCATATTGGACTTATCTTCACTAAGTTGCCTAATCCCAAGGGGTTGAATACCAGGGTAAGAGATCTTAATGCTCTTTCGGTAGAAGTTAGTCCCGTGAGTAGACACTTTCGCAACGGCAGTAATCACTTCAGAGAGTGATGATCGCAACATCTACCTTGTCGAATCGTCGACATGAGTTAGAAACAAGGGTTGAGTCTTGTTTTGTCACCAAAGACAGTTTAAACAATTTGATCACGGACGGGGAGGAGACGTCTGGAGAATATCTGGATTGCAGCAACTATAAGAGCAAACTTCAAAAAAAAATAAGAGCATTGCAAGTGTGTCTTGTGTCGATAGGTCCAATTGCCCTAACTGGATGAGTACCAAGCACAATGCCTCTTCTCATTTATATATCTATCCTCCCTCAATGGTGTAACTACCGCTCAGGACGGTTTCGGAATCGAAACAGACTGATAAGTATCTATTTCGAAGCCTTGTTTCGAGCCAAGATCAAGTCGGCTATATGAACAAGAGACCCTTCTAACTCAAATCAAAAAGTCTTCAGGATACGGAACAAGACAAAAGGTTTAGTGCGAATTAAGAAACAACTTGAATATACTACTTCTAATGCGGTGAAGTTGATATTGTTCGTCAACGGAGGACATACATTAGTCCCCCAATGAGGAGCGTGAATGCGGCAATCTATACATGACGGAGGCGTCAGTACTTGGCAAAATACTTCGAAAATTAGGAGGGACATTCAACTCCTTCGTGGCCTATCAATCTTCGCAGTATTGCTTTTTCATGCCTGGCCAAAGTCCTGGCCATAGGGATATCTTGGAGTTGACGTTTTTTTCGTGATTTCCGGCGCAGTAATAGCACCAAGAATTCTAAATATTTTTTCAGATTTAGAAAATAAAAAAATCATTTCTAATATACTGGGATTCTTTCGCGCGCGGTTTTTTTCGTCTGGCGCCCGCTTTTGGAGTTTGCCTTACCCTATCCACAATACTCATTTTTCTATTTGGTAACTTGCGAGATCACTCCAAATTCGCGATGCAGGGCCTCTACTCGATTTTCCTTATTGGGAATATTGGCGCAGTAAGGTGGTCGGGAGACTATTTTAACCCCGACCCAAACCCGTTAATACATCTCTGGTCACTCGCCGTCGAAGAGCAGTTCTACTTATTTATCCCACTTGTGTTTGCGTTCCTGATATTCGGCGTTGGTCGATCTCGAAGGTCTGCTGAAATGATTCGTAGACTTTACATTACCTACATAATTATCATTTTTGTTCTTTCCATAAGCCTTTATTATTCACCGGAAATTAATAAACTCTTGGGTTCGATCCCTTGGTCTGGATTCAGCTTTGCCTTCAGCCATTCATTTTCATTTTATGCACCCTGGCGAAGAGCCTGGGAATTTGCTTTAGGCTCAATCATCTTTGTTGTTTCACAAAAAAGAGGAAAAAATTCCCCATCGATGGTAGCCACGATATCCGCAACGCTCTTATTGGGAGTAATTCTATGGCCTGGGAAAAATCTTAATCAAGTTGCAGCGACTACATTCGTATGCTTTGCAACCGCGGCGGCTATATTGTTCGGTATTCAGTACAGAGGAGATTTTAGATTTTTAAATTGTGTAGAAACATTGGGAAATAATTCGTACTCTATATACCTTATCCATCTACCTGTAATCTATATTTTTGAATCAGGTTTTTTTCACGGATTGGCCTCCCCCCGAATTTAGGATTAATGATCGCCACTTTATTGAGCATCTCGATCGGTTCAGTTGTTCATGCAAGAATTGAGCGCCCACTTAGGCAGGCAAACGAAAAAAAACACAATTTCCTAACGCGACATAAGACAACAATATCTATTGTGCTGTTGTTGAGTTCTTTTTTTCATTGTCTTTGATGGATATCGGAATCAATAATTATTATTGGGGCCTGGATAAAAATATTCGCCTTCCGACACCGGCGGGTTACATCGATAGAAAGATCTGCGCGGTTGATACTACTTTCGGTCCTCCATGTATATTTGGCGTCAAGTCTTCAATTGGATCAATATTTCTAATCGGAGATTCGCATGCTTCGGAGCTCTCGCAACTTGTTAAGCAAGTAGGTCTATCGCGGGGATTCCAGGTCGCGATCGGTACTCATAGCGGGTATGGGCTAGTTCTTCAATCCTCTAGTGGAAACACACATCCATCTGAGGATTTGGCGTACCAAAACGCCCAATCGACATTTAAATGGATTCGAACTCATCGCCCTGATACGGTGGTGATAAGTGAAAATTACGTATATTGGAATAAAGCCGAGATGCTTAATGCAATCCTTAATATAAAGAAAATTGTGAAACGCGTGGTTCTTGTTAATCAAACTCCAATCTTTACAGACAGTGCTTATATGAAATTCCTCTCACTTCTCGATAAACCTTACGTACCCAAAACGAAGGTCAACATCAAAGAAATTGACGATAGGTCAATTGAGTACAACTCGTACCTAAAATATTGGGCCAAGGTGAATGGTATACAAGTTATAGACCCTTGGAACGCTTTTTGTGGAGAGAGTTCTTGTTTTAGATATGCCAACGGACACTGGCTTTTTGCAGATTTGAATCATTTGACCATTTACGGCGCGGAACGACTTCGCCCCGAATTTGAGAGAATTCTGTGGAATGTTCAATAACTCAATGGCCATCAATGAATCGAGCCGTCTTCTGTTTATCACCCATCATTGTTTTCGGGAGATCAAATCTTGTTGAAGATTTCTATCTGCCTCAGAATGTAAATGCCTGCAATACGTCTCGGGCTTACATGAATGTTTCGACTATTGCCGAGTGACTATATTACATTTATGAAATGACATAAAATCATTCGAGTGCTAACTTTCTTTACACAACACGACGCGTTAACGGAATTATAGATGTTTTTTTCGAGTTGCCTCCGGCGGTTGAAAGTCGCGGATATTTCGGAGCCCGCTAGAAGAAACGAGGTTTTTGACCTTCTCGGTCCCGAATTACGATAACGGAATGATTGGAGTCTTTGACTAGAGCACGAATCCTTATGCCCCCATTTGCAAGTTGAATCTCACGGAGTGTCAAGACCTATAAGTGCCGAGGGGATGGATCCATGAAATTGATTGATTTTTTTGCAGCACCGCGATGAAATCATCGAATATCAGGTTCGCAATGCCCTTTGTGAGGAGGGGAGTTAAGAAGATCTGAATTCTAGGACTCTTGTTTCTTACAGACGCGACTTTAGCACAAGGTTACCGTAAAGTTGGCTGCGTGCCCTTGCGGATATGCTCACGTATCTTTTTTGCGAAGTAATTAGCCTAGGATATGGCTTTCGCCCCGGTAGTCCAATGGCAGAGACAGAGGACTTAAAATCCTCCAAGTGTGGGTTCGACCCCCACTCGGGGCACGTAATCTTGAGAAACTTTTCTTAAGTGGTTA
>Ga0214164_1000754_pt1 | contig 20282 bp, 30 predicted proteins | sample TroBogepilimnion_13_FD_153003 | JGI IMG/M metagenome (GOLD analysis project Ga0214164, IMG submission 153003) | Freshwater microbial communities from Trout Bog Lake, WI - Practice 03JUN2009 epilimnion v4 | ecosystem: Environmental > Aquatic > Freshwater > Lake > Epilimnion/Euphotic zone ...
ATTACTGAAATACATTGTTGGGATGACCGTTTAGAACATATTCCATCATTTGAAACTTGGGGTAAAAAACTAAAAGAAATTGATTTTAAAATGACTGTCGTTGAGAGCGGCCATCACTAAACAAAAATTTTGAAAATAAAAAATAATTTCGTATATTTGTATTATGAAAAAAGAAATGATGGTAGGTAATCAGTTAGAGGGTGAAATTCACTTCAATCAAAGTGGTTCAGCATACTTTAAAAGTAATCAATTTTTAAAATCGGTGTATATACACAGAAACAACACCAATAGAGCGTTGCATCTGGACACTGTAAAGATAAATGTGGTAAAGGGTCAGGGTAGAGAGTTTGAAGGGATTGTTACAGAGATAACACATCGTTTTAGAGATGAATTTGTTGGAGTAATACAAGTATCGGAAAAGTATGCATTTTTCATACCTGATAGTAATAAAATGCCAGTTGATTTCTTTATTCCAAAGAAAAAATTAAAAGGTGCTGAATATGGGCAAAAGGTTATAGTAAAACTAACAAATTGGACTGAAGGTGCTAAGAATCCTAACGGTGAAGTTGTTAAGGTTTTAGGCTCAGCTGGAGATAATGATGTTGAGATACATGCAATATTACATGAGTATGATTTACCTTATGAATTTGAACCTGACATTTTGGCAGAGGCTGATGCGATAAATTCCGAAATCAGACAATCTGACATAGATGACCGTAGAGATATGAGAAAAATTACAACCTTTACCATTGACCCAGTTGATGCAAAGGATTTTGACGATGCTTTATCTGTTGAATGGGTTAACGGACAGTTACAAGTTGGCGTTCACATTGCGGATGTAAGTCATTATCTAAGACCTGACACTGATTTGGATAAGGAAGCTTATCGTAGAGGTACCAGCGTATATTTGGTTGATAGGGTTGTACCTATGCTACCAGAAAGACTTTCAAATGGCTTATGTAGCCTTAGACCACATGAAGACAAGTTATGCTTCTCAGCAATATTCACGTTAGACCAAAATGCAGCTATTGTAGATGAATGGTTCGGTAGAACAGTTATTAATTCAGACCATAGATATACCTATGAAGAGGCTCAAGATATCATTGAACAAAAGTATGATGTTTTAGATGCGTTAAAAAATTCTGTTTTAACCCTAGACAAATACGCTAAAAAACTTAGAAAACAAAGGTTAGGTGAAGGTTCAATAACGTTCGATAAACAAGAGATAAGATTCAAATTGGATGAAAATAATAAGCCAGTAGACCTTATCTTCAAGATAGCTAAGGATTCTAACCAACTTATTGAAGAGTTCATGCTTTTGGCAAACAGAAGAGTAGCGTATGTGTTAAATCACAATGAATACCCAGATGTAAATCGTATTCACGAGGAACCAAGTCAAGAAAAGCTTGGAGCGTTGAAAACATTCATCAAACAGTTTGGGTATGATATTAAGATAACTTCTCCAAAAGAGATTACCAAGAGTCTTAATGAATTGTTAACACTTGTTAAGGGTAAGCCAGAAGAAAACATCATATCTAACCTTGTTGTTAGGTCGATGCAGAAAGCGGCTTATTCAACCAAGAACTTAGGTCACTATGGATTAGGCTTCGAGGATTATGCACACTTTACAAGTCCAATAAGAAGATATCCTGATGTAATGGTACATAGGCTTTTAGGTCGATTCTTAGAGAAGAAACCAGTACCAAAATTGGATAGACTTGAAGGAAGATGTATTTATCTTTCAGATAGAGAAAGAAAGGCTCAGAAGGCTGAAAGAGACTCTATTAAATACATGCAATCAATTTATATGAGTGAAAGGATTGGTAATGTTTATAAGGGGCTTATAACGTCTGTAACTGAATTTGGTATATTCGTTGAAATAACTGAAAATAAATGTGACTGTATGGTTAGATTAACGAATATGACTGGTAATTGGATTTCTGACATGGTTAATTATTGTATTAAAGAAATTAATACTGGGGAAAGAATAAGGCTTGGAGATGAAGTTATGATAATTATTTCTAATGTTGATATTGAGAAAAAAACTATTGATGCTAAAATACTTTAATATGCAACGATTAAAAGAAGATATAAAAAAGTTTCTTATTGACAATAAAGATAATGAATTAGCTTTAAGAGGTCATAATACAGGTGAAACTATAAGACTCGGAGATGAAGTACATGTTATTGTTGGAAGTGTTGACATTGAGAAAAAAATAATTAACTTTACGTTATTAAGATAACATAAGGGAGATTAATTTTATGACGGATAAAGCAATAATATATAGAATACTTGATAGTAATTTCTACTGTAGATATGATAAAATGTCATTATTTATAACGTTAGTTGATAAACTTACTGAGAAAGAAATAGATATGAAAGGGTTATATTTTATCTATTTAAAGCTAATCAGTGAGTTTATTGCTGATACTGGTGAGAATTCAATTGATATTGTTGGAAATTGGTATGATGAACGTATGAAAAGTGTTGAAAAAACTCCTGAAGAACAATTAAAATTTGATAATATTAAAAGAATATTTGATAAGACTACCAACTTTAAAAAAAATCGCATTTAATGCAAGATGAAATGTTTTTAACCAAATATCTTGAAGAAAGTTATAAGGTGTCATTTTTGTCAGGGTCATTTTGCTTCATGGATAAAATTACTCATAAGCAATACTCAATGGTAGAGTTTACTGAAATATTCAATACCATATTTTCAACATGGGAAACCGATGATGGTCGTACACCTATTGAAATATGTCAAAAATGGTTTGACACATATAAATATGAAATAGGTAAACCAATATATGATTTATTATCTAAATGTAATGTTAGATTAGGTGATGACAGCCCATTAGTTCTGTATGAAGATGGTTCAATAATAAATGAAATATCAATACAAGATATTATTGGCGATAAGGCTGAAATGAATGTAGTTAAATACATTTATAAAAATTGGCTTAGGATTAAGGTTGAAAAACTATTAGGGAATTATTTAGAAAAATGTAAAGTTATTTTAGGTCCATACGATTGGATAGTTAAACATGAAAGCGGTGCTTTAGTAACTCAAAAATCTATCATTAAAATAACTGGAGATAATGAAGGTGGCGCATATTCAAGCGCAATCTATAATAGATGGTATCAAGATAATATGGAGAAAACATCGAGAGAAATAATGGGAATATATGATTAGTGATTTTTTTAGAGGTAAAAAAGCTGAGAGTGAGTTTGCTAAGCTTTTTGAAAATGTTAGTATCGCTACTAAAGAACAAGACATTCATGAGCATTGGGACCTTAAAATTGATGATTTAAATTTAAAAGTTGATGTCAAATCGATAAAAAAAGAAAATCGATATGATATTTTGCCAAATGAAAATTTTCACTGGGTTGAAGTTAAGAATGTATTAGGTAAACTTGGATGGTTATATGGTGGTGCTGATGTTTTTGCATTTGAATTAGAGAATTATTGGTTAATAATTGATAAGAAATCACTCCAAGAATTTATTTCTGAAAAATGTAAAGGTAAAGAAATTGGTAATAAAAAAGACCCATATCTATTATATAGACGTGAAGGTAGAAAAGATGTTGTGGTAAAAGTTAAAACTATTGATTTAATGTATTTAGTAACAATTAACGGTAAAATAATAAAAAAATAATGAAACGAATAATATGTATCAGTGATACACATAATAAACATGATGATGTAACCAAAGACCTTCCAGAGGGTGACATTATAATACATGCAGGGGATTGTACAAATAGAGGTCTTAGGTATGAATTAACCAAATTCTTAGAATGGTTTGGTGACTTGCCATATAAACATAAAATATTTATTGCTGGTAATCATGACTTCTGTTTTGAACCAACACTTTCAGCATTTCCACCAATATATCCAGATATAGCGCAAGAGTTCAAAGATAAGGGTATTATATACCTCATGGACCAAATGGTTGAGGTTGAAGGGTTAAAGATATATGGTAGCCCTTGGCAACCTAGATTCTTTGATTGGGCATTTAATGTTAACCGAGGTGAAGCCATTGCTCAGAAATGGGCTGCAATTCCTGAAGGTATTGACATACTTGTAACTCATGGTGGGCCATATGGTATTTTAGATGCAACATTTACTGGAATGCGAGTTGGTTGTGAAGAACTTTATAAAAAAATAATGAAAGTTCGTCCAAAAATACAAGTTTTTGGACATATTCATTACTCTTACGGTTATAAAGAATTTGATGGTATGTCATTTGTAAATGCTGCCTCATTGGGTGAAAATTATCTCTATCAAAATAAACCAATAATGTTAACATTAGATAACGATAAAAATATTATTGACATCACGGTTAATTAATTTTATTTTTAAGGAAATTTAATCTGGCTTCTCGTTGCTTAAGTCTTGTGACATCAGAGACAATTTTATTTTTATGTTTAAAACCAATTTTATCCCTTGTTTCATCACTAACCACCCTGTTTAAATTACCTTTACTAATATTACGTTTATGTTCTTCAGAATGTTTTTTACCACGTTTTTTTTCAGCCATTTTCGCAATTGATTCAGTTGACATTTTACCACCATCCCCACCATCAGTACCATTTGTTAAATCACTACCAATTTCTCGATAATATTTAATCCATTTAATTTCAGCTTCATTAAGCAAATCTTCATTAATCACTTCTTCAAGTATAATAACTTTAACCCTTAAATCTTTTTTTAATAAAGATTTAATCCATGTATTTTTATGTGTGATATATTTTAAACGTGATTCTTTATAGTGGTTCCTGATTCTAGTATATAAATCAACTGCTTTACCAATATATCTAATTTTATTAGATATTGGGTCACAAAGCCCATAAATAACATTATTATTTGGTAAAGCTTTTAATGACTTTAAAAATTCAGTGTGATTATTTGTATCCATTTTCGTTAAGTTTATTAAAATAATCCTCAAGTAACCACTCGAAGAACTTACTCTTATTCTCAACATCAGCGATGCTGGCTAATAATTCGTTTGGTATGCGGATACTTACCGTCACCTTTTTGTCTTTATCCTCTTTCTTTTTACGTCCCATAATAGTTGTTTATAATAAATATCTGGAAATTATAAATACAATCAAAAGATTGTATTTATTTTTTACGATTTTGGGAATACTTCTTTAAAAGACTGATAATGAGCTGATTACGATTATAGTTACCTTCTTTTATTTTGTCTATAATTGGTGCTGATATAGTGACACTGACTTTGGTTGTATTTGTTTCTTTCATAAGAATAAATATAAGAAGATAATTGGATTAATCAAGATTCTGATGTATATTTGCAAAAACTTAAATATGGAAAAGAAATACGGAATTTTTGAAAATGTTATACCTAATAGCGAACTTATTAATTACTATGATGTTGGTGCGATAAAATGTGAAGAATTTGATTTAGAAATTTTAACTAAAAATCTAATAAGTGATGGTGTTAATGATTCCCTAATAGTAAAAATTACTGATGAACTAAGTACCTTATTGGTAAATAAATGTGTTAGAATATGTGCATTACCTATCTTTAAAGCTGATATTACACTCGTAACTGATGAACAATATAAAATGAATGTTTTTGGTGTTGACTTGGAACCATATGAATTTGATACACTAATAACACTTATGAAAAATCGTCATAATGTTATATTATATGACTTAATTATTGATAATAATATTATTAAATACATATGTTGTATCACTACTCACATATTAACTAACCCAGAAGATAAAAACCATTTAACTTTAAAACCAAGAGAGAGTATTGAAAAATTAGAGGGGCTTATATCTAAATATATACCTAATGGAGAAGAAATTTGTAATACTCTTTCTGACTTAGCTAAACAATCTGTTGATGGTGTTGAAATTTCTAAATCTAAATCACTTAAAGAACAACTTGAAGATGCAATTAAAGTTGAGAATTACGAGTTAGCTATTAAATTAAGAGACCAGATTGCTGCGAAAAAAATTTAATTAATTTAATAAAAAAAAAGATAAATGAATAAAAGTATTTCTGTTAATAAAAAAGCGTATCATGAGTATTCCATATTGGATAAATACACCGCAGGTATCCAATTAATGGGTACTGAAGTTAAATCAATAAAAGAACAAAAAGTCTCAATATCTGAAGCATTTTGCTCTATAGTAGATGGAGAAATCTTCATCTTAGGTATGCACATATCTGACTACAAGAAAATCAAACACACTAATCACGCTCCATTACGCAATCGTAAACTCCTATTGAATAGGAAAGAAATTGATAAGTTATCCAAGGCTACAAAAGAGAAAGGGTTAACTATTATACCATTATCTGTATTCATATCTGACACAGGGTTAATTAAAATCGATATTGGATTAGCAAAAGGTAAAAAGACTTATGATAAACGAAATGATTTAAAACTAAAAGATTTACAACGAGAAGAAAAAATTCTTTAAGATTTTAACGTAAATCAAAGAAAAAGACCAAAAAAGGGAATTAGATAGAAATATCTAAAAAAAACTTGGGTGGTATAATATTTTCAATTACATTTGCATAAACATTAAAAAAACATATGAGAGTATTTAGAGTACAAGACAGAATTACATCCAGAGAGACAGGAACGCTTAAACAGTATTTAACAGACATTGCAGCTATAAAGGTATTTACCATAGCTGAAGAAGAAGCTTGCGCTAGGAAAGCCGCAGATGGTGATGCTGATGCTATAGATGAATTGGTATTACGTAATCTTAGATTCGTTGTGACAGTTGCTAAACAGTACGAAACAGCAACAATTGGGTTACCTGATTTAATAAATGAAGGTAATATTGGGTTGATTTTAGCAGCTAAAAAGTATAACTTAGACATGGGCTTTAAGTTTATTACTTATGCTGTATTCTGGATTAGAAAGCTAATCTTAGAATATTTAGCTAATCATAGCAAATTAGTTAGATTACCATCAAATAAGATTTCAAGCATCAATAAATTAAATCAAAGAGCCAATATTCTTGAACAAGATTTAGGCCGTGAGGTAGACATTGCTGAAATAATTGAGAAATTTGACCCAGATATGTCTGAGTCAGATATGAATGATTTACAAAGAATTTCAAGCTTAAGCTTTGAATCCTTTGATAGTCCTATGGATGATAGTGAAGGTGGGTCTCGTTATGATATGATAGCGGATGATACAGAAAAGACTACTGACCACATCGTTTTAGATGAAGACCTTAAAAATCAAATCAATAGCGTATTGAATATCCTAAAACCTAGAGATAAAAAGATTATGGTTTCCTTATTTGGGTTAAGTGGTGGTAACCCATTGACCTTGAAAGAGGTGTCAGATGAAGTTGGATTGACTAGGGAGATGGTTAGACAGATAAAAGTTAAATCATTAGAAAAATTAAAAAAAGCTTTCGTATTATAGCCCCATGTACACATAAGTGTACATAAGCCTTTAATTTTTTATCCTTTTTGTCTATCGAAGATATTTATTATTAAACAAATTCTATGGACAAGAAGGATATTAAGATAAAACTACAAGAAGCCATTGGAGCATACATTTTACTAAGTGAGGCTGGTGGTAAACTAAGAAAAGCTAAGCATAAGTCTGGCAATGGCCAAGGAAATGCTGAAGGTGATGAAGATAAAGAAAGACACAATCAACAAAAAGCTGGTAAAAAAGACTACGCCGATGTTCAGAGAGCATTTAAAAGACTTGGAGGACCAAGTATGGTTGATATCATGATAATGATTGGTATACCAGATGACAAAGTAGGTACAAATCGTTCATTATTCAGGAAAAAAGTTCTACAGAAGAAAAACAAGGATACAGGTTCAATCTATCAATTCGATGATGAAGAGCTAGATAAGGTTAGAGCTGCTATTGATTCTCAAAAGTAATTTTTAACGGTTCTTTAACAATTTCATATTATTATATACAAATAACCCTCACAGAAATTTGGGGGTTTTTTATTAATTTGCAAACATACGACTAAATTTTAACATAAAAAAATTTTTTTATTCCAAACACTTAATATATATTTGCATTTTATTGATATGAAAACTTATATATGTTAGAAATAGAAGTACAAGACATCACCTTTGACCTATTAAAGGTTATGAAAGTAATCGAAGGTGATAAAGACCTTGATGGGATATTTAGAGATGGTAAAATAACACAGCCGTATAGTATGTTATATACCTTAATAGAACAAGAAGCATTTCCAGAAGAAATGCTTGAAAGAGCTAAAGGTATATTTGACCATATCATATTAGAACATCATTTACCTAAATTAGCGTATACCAAGCTATTCAGAGAAGATACATCAGAAACTTCCCCTGCTCCTATTACAGTTACTGAGGCTCCAGAAGTAACATCTGAGACCTCATCTGAGGTACCAGCACCCAAGTACAAATTACCAAAACATTTTGGTAAGTTAAAGATTCTTGAGTCTATTAATGAAGCTAAAGAAACCACTGAGGTAGATAGAGCTTTACTGGCTTTGAATGGGTATCGAAATATGTATTCCAGATTAAAAGCTCGCTGTATAAAAGATAAGCTTACAGGTAGTAAAAGCTTAAGTGATGCTGATTGTAAAGATATTGTTGCAATCTTAAGACTTATGGAAAATAAGCTTGCTCACATCACAAAAAAAACAACAAGGAAATCAACTAAAAAATTGTAAACATTAAAAAGAGGCCGTATATTTGCGGTATAAATTATGAAAGTAAAAAAAATCATTGAAAATATAATCTTTGGGTCAAGATGGTTATTGGTACCGTTTTATATTGTACTAGTTTTATCACTCGTAGTTTATGCTTATTTTGATGTTCAATCATTTATTGAATATGTTTATAACGTTGGTAGTATTAACAAAACAACAGCAATGTTAACTTTTATTGAGTTAATAGATTTTGCAATGGTTGGAAATTTAGGTAAAATGATTATCACTGGTAGTTATAACAGCTTTATAACCAAAGACCATGGACGAGATAATGAACACATGAGTTCTGGGATGCTTAAGGTTAAGATGGCAACTTCATTAGTAGGGATAACATCAATTAGTATATTAAAAGCTTCTGTTAGCATTACAGCGGCAACACCTTGGGATTTATTATTAAAATTAGCATTTGTACATGGCGTATTCTTAATGTCTTCAGTAGTTTTACAAGTGGTTGACTACATGCATGAGAAAGCAGAAGCTTTTGAATATAATTCACACGAACATCATTAAACAACAATAAATATGAGGTATTTAATCTTAATCGCATTAAGCGTGTTAATGTTTGGTTGTAACGGTAAACATCACCGTAAGCACAAACAAAAAGGGACAGCTACAGTAAAGTGTTATCGGGTAGAAAAGAAAGATTCAGCTGGTAACGAACAAAACTTTATGTACTATTATGTAATTGATGGTACGCATGACGGTGGTAGTGGTAGTTATTACTATTACACGACACCAGCCCAATCCAGCAATTTCTCTAACGTAACATGGATTCAAACCCCAACAGCACCAACTGAAATATCTGGCCGAAGCCCGATAGCTGAAATTGAAGAGCCAATGGCTGTATTACCTGATGAAATGGAAGCTGATGTATCAGAAGCTAATAGTGAAGCATCCGAAGCTGACGGCGATGGCGGCGGTGAAGGAAATGGAGACGGAAATGGAGATGGCGGTGGTGACGGCGGTGGAGATGGTGGAGGCGGCGGCGATGGCGGCGGTGGTGGAGACTAATTTAAAAATAAATTTGGTGGAATGAAAATTCCACCTTATTTTTGCAGTATAAATTACAAGACATGAGTAAACTTAATGGATTAGAGTTAGCGGTTGCATTAACAGATTATGTTAATACATTTTCAACAGGTGAAAGAAGCAAGGAATTTATTGAAGGATTTAATCGCCAGCATAGAACGCTTCAACAATCTTCATTTAGAATGATATTAGAGCTTATCGAAAACATGGCAAGTGAAGATTTCCGTACTGATGGTCGTAACGAACAAAGCAAGAAGGTGGCTAAGATGTTACTTAAAGGCTTCGAGGTTGAATACCAGAAAGAACTTATATCACAAGGCGTTTCTGAAGAAAGAGCTAAAGAATACACAGGAAGTAATTTTTCACCAAGCAAATTTTTATCACACATTTAATTTTATGAAGACAAAATTTACAGGAGCTTTTAGTTTAAATCGTAAATTAACTCTAAGTTTATTCTCATTCTTAAATAGTTTTACGTGTATTCGTATTGCTAAACAAAAATTAGATAATAAGATTTATGGGTATCAAGGTGAATTCGATATTATTAACGCTGGGGAACTCTGGGGTACTATCGGTACTAAACCATCAACGCAACCGAATCAATTCTGTGCTTGGCGGCCAACCAAAGATGGCTATGGAATAGAATGGGATGGTACGGAGGGGTTTACTGATTATACTGAATGGTTATCTTATCTTATAAATAAGATTCTTATACCTAATCACTACATACTTAATGGTGAAGTTATTTGGGAAGGTGAAAGCAAACATGATTTTGGAAAAATTATAGTAATTGATAATGTAATAAAGATTCAATACCAGATGAATATTCCGAATGAATTTCCAATTGATATGAATATGCGTTTGGACTTTCCTTATATCGATAAGGATTCTCAACCAAAAAAGAAAAAAACAAAAAAAGACCTTGAAGCAATCATAGCTGACCAAGCATATCAAATTACTAAACTTAAACAGCTATTAAATGAGCGAAACAATTAAACAAATAACTGAGGATGAATTTCATGAAAAATTCAAACCTATAGATAATCATCTTGACTCAGATGCGTCATGGGATGGGAAGCTATTTGAAACATTTGGTGAAGAACTTACCTATTGTTTTGAACTAGCAAAGAAAGAAAATAGGGTCTGGACTATCCTTGAATGCGATGATATTGAATACGACCCAGATGATAGTGATATGGAGGAAGAAGATGAAGAAAATTACCCGAAAGCGTGCATGGTAATTGTATCAGGGTTCCATCTTGTTAATAGAATGGGATTCATGGTAACAGAAGTGCCTTATACAGAAGAAACCGAAGTAAAATTAGATTTATAATATGAGTACAGCCGATTTAAAATCGTTCCATTATTTAGAAAATGGACAAATACAGTTTTCGTTATTTGATACTATAAAATCCACAAAAAAATTAGATAGTGGATTTCATAATATATCATATAATTCAGATGAGAGAAGAATAATTTTGACTCAATTAAAAAGTATTGAACCAATTAAGATACATGAATTTCCAGACAAAGATAAATTGGATAGTTTATTTGAAGCATTTTTTGACTCAACAATTTATTCTAAGGTTAGTTCATTGGGATTTCTACATAAGGTAGGGGTTTTATTATATGGTAAAGAAGGTACTGGTAAATCTACTATTATTAAATACTATGCAAATAATGCTGTTATAGCAAAAGATGCAATTGTTTTTTACCTTACTAGAAGCTATTTAGAAACCTGTTGGGAATTTATTCGTCAAATTAGGAATATCCAAAAAAATCCTATTATCATTATAATGGAAGAGGTTGACGAATTTTTCAATAATGGTGGTGAAGGTATATTAAAGACAATTATGGATGGTAATTTATCTATTGATAATTGTGTATTTTTCGGTGCAACAAACTACATTGATAAGATATCTGATGCGGTTAAGAATAGAGAAAGCAGATATAAACATGTATTGGATATCGAAGGCATTCAAAATCCTGATGATATTGTAAGGATATTGAATCCTTTAATATCAGATTTGTTTAAACCAGAAGAAATTGCTATATTTGCAAATGAAATGAAAGGTTCTACGTTAGATGTTATCAAGCAATTCGCTATGGATAAGATAATGGACTTAAAAACCTACAAAAAAGAGAAAAAAACTATGGGATTTATTAGATAAATCATCAATAAATTTAAAATTATTAGACAATGACTGATAGAAGATTATATGTAAGCAAACGCATAGCTTTAGTTGCACATGACAATAAGAAGAAAGACCTCTTAGAGTGGGTGAAGTTCAATAAAGAAACTCTAAAAGGACATGAATTATATGGCACTGGTACAACTGCTAGACTTATACAAGAAAAAGTCAAATTAGACATAGTTGAGCTTTTGTCAGGACCTTTAGGTGGTGACCAACAAATTGGTAGTATGATAGCTGAAGGTAAAATTGATATGGTTATATTCTTCTGGGACCCAATGGCTGCACAGCCTCATGACACGGACGTAAAAGCCTTATTGAGACTTGGTGCTGTCTGGAACATTCCAGTGGCTTGTAATCGCTCTACAGCTGATTTTATGATAGCTTCACCACTTATGCATGATGAATATGAGTGTAAGATTCCAGATTATCTAAACTATATAAAAAGAAAAATATAATGGCAGCAAGCAAAGACACATTAGGAGACATTTGCAAAAATTTTGAGAAAAATTTCTCCTTGGAACAAATGATTCCAGAACTTCCAGTAATCATAAGATTAGATGGAAACAATTTTCACAATTGGACAAAAGGGTTATCTCGTCCATACGATGAAAACCTTTCAAAACTGATGGTTAAAACCACTGAATTTTTGGTTAAAGAAACCAATGCAATAATATCGTATACTCAATCAGATGAAATTACTCTTATTCTATACAGCTCAGATATCAAATCAGCAATATATCAGAATGGCAAAAAGCAAAAGATTTTATCTAAGCTTACAGCCAAGCTGGTGAACTTTTTCAATAAGGAAAAGGAAAAGCATGAATTAGGATTTAAACCTAATGCAGTATTCGATTGTAGGATTTACCAAGTCCCAACCTTGGATTGGGCTGTTAAGCAACTACTATGGAGAGAAATGGATGCAACCAAAAATTCAATTTCAATGGCAGCTCAATCAATGTTTTCTCACGAAGAGTTACAAGGTAAACATGGTAGTGAAATGCAAGAAATGATGTTCACTGATAAAGGTGTTAATTGGGATAAATACCCAACATTTTTCAAACGTGGTACTTACATAAAAAGAACCAAAACAGCTCGAAAATTAACACCTGAGGAACTTTTAACCTTACCTGAGAAACATAAGGCTAGAAAGAATCCAGATTTGATAATCGAAAGAAATGTAATATCTGAAATTGATATTCCAAGGTCTCTTTCGATTGAAGAAAAGGTTCTTTTGGTATTCTTTGATGACGAATCAATAAAAATTCATGAATAGAACAGACGCAAAAAAGATAGCTGAAACAATTAACATTAAGGACTTAAAGTTCATGGTAGTCAATGCTTATTCATCTATCAAGGATTGGAAACAACCAAGCAAAGTAAATAAGAGTATGAGTGTAGGTACGACATTTAATGTCTTAACTAGTTGTGAATTCAAAGACAATATGTCGCTTATTACCAAAATAAATCTTTTGCGTGAATTTGGTGAGTTTTTACCAGAAGATTTAAAGCCAGTTAAGGTACATAAGTCAATTAATTTAACCGTAACGCATCAAGAACCTAATATTTTGAATAAAACTTTTTACGAGTTTTAGAATTAAATTATTATCTTTGCGTTATGACACGAATTAATGTAGGTATAAAACCAACTAAATTATGCCGTCAGCATTTATTAGCTGAGGCTAGAGAAATAAAGCGAATACCAAATGCAGTTGGTAAAGGAAAATTTAACATGAAAGGCCAACCTAAGGAATTTACCTTGGGTACTGGTCATGTTAAATTTTTTTATGATAAATTATTATTTCTTAAGAAACGTTATGAAGAAGTTTATGCTGAATGTTTAGCTAGAGGATATAACGCAACTTATTTTGGAGGTGCATGGGATAACGTACCAATAAAGTATATGAATGACTATATCCCTACTGAAAGGGATAGAAAAATAGTGCAAGATAGGATTGATGAAAGACTAATTAATATGAAACAATAATTAAATGAATAAAGATTACAATTTACAGGCTGATAACATAAAGGTTAGTGCCTCAACGATAATTAAATTATCTGAACATTTTACGCTAACAACGACTGATTCAGTCCATGATTTAAGAGTTGATATCAGTGCCGACCTTGCAGATATTCCATCAGAATACCATGAAGTATTCGTTAACATGTTAACGTCTAAATATATCAATAAGGTATCATTTGGTGATAACCCATTTAGTTTATGCACTGTAAAAAGAAGGAGATACTGGTGGCAGTTCTGGATTAAAAAAATAAAATAAATTTGGTTGGTATTATAAAATAATGTATATTTGCATCATTAATAATGACTCTACAAAAAGTCATCTAATTTCATAATTTATTTATATGTTTGATAATTTAAAAAACAAAACGATATTTCTTAATAAATATCATACAAACTCAGAAGCGGTAGTAATTTCATGTTATTACAACTCTGAAAAATCACCGTATAGACTCAAAGCATTTAAAGCTTGGCATAGTAGCATAAAGCATTTGAATCATAGGGTTATTGAGTGCGTAATTGGTGACGGAACCCCAGAATTGGGCTTTCTAAATGATAAGAATATCACAACCATTAATACGCCTGATTTGCTTTGGCATAAAGAATCAATTTTGAATAAGATTATATCTGATTTACCTAAAGAATTTAAATATATATTCTGGATAGATGCTGATGTAATATTTACAAATTTAGATTGGCTAACTGATGGTGTAAAGGCTTTACAAACCAGCAATATCATTCAACCATTTGAATATTGTGTTCATTTGGATGAAAACCAGACTGTACCGACATTTAATATGAATGTTGTTACACAATCTAAATCACCTAATAGAGTAAACAGCAAGGTTTGGCGTAGCTTTAGTGCTAACTTCTCAGATAAGATAAACTGGGAGAGTGAAAATTATAATGAGCATGGTCACGTTGGATTTGCTTGGGGGGCTAGACGTGAAATTTTAGATGCAGTTCCATTATATGATAGAGCTTTGATAGGTGGGGCTGACCACTTGATTTGTCATGCTGCGGCTGGTCAAATACCGTGTTCTTGTATTACAAAATCATTTACTGATAATCTTGATGAAATTAATGAATGGAGTCGTAGATTTGCATATATAATTAATGGTAAAATTGGTTATGTTAAGGGTAATCTATTTCATATATGGCACGGTGATATTGAGAAAAGACAATATCTTAAACGCATACAAGATTTCACCCCAACAACTAAGGAGATTACTGAACGTGATGAAAATGGCCTTCATGTAGCTGGTGCTACTGATACCACTTATGTAAAGGATTATTTCAAACATAGAGAAATACCTTCATCTGGTTCAACTAGAATGAATGCAACTAAAATAGTATCTCAACATAAGACATCTTATAGCAGCATACCTCCACCACCAATACGTAGGTCTACATCAAGCAGAGTAACAACTTATGTGCATGATGAAAATGACGGGTTTGTTGATTCCATGGCAGCTGGGTTTATTACAGACTCAACATTAATGGGTGGTGTTATAGGTGGAAACATGATGGGTACAATGATAGGTGCTGAACTTCGTGATTCATTAAACACCCCACAAATGCCTGATACACCACAATTTGATGGGTTTAACGATGGTTCATCTGGCGGCGGCGGTGCAACTGGTGATTGGTCTAACAATAATGATAATTTTTCATAAATAAACAAAACAACATGAGTACAAGAAATTTAAAAAACATTGCAATTTTCATTGCAATCTTACTTGGAGGTTATTTCGTAATATGCCATACTGGCTTCGTAATAACCGTAATTGGATTAGCGTTCTTAATTTCAATTGGTAGTATTCTCTTATGGAGAAAGATTACCAACAAAAACGAGTAACTATGATAGAAGTAAATAACAATTTATTCGAAAAAGCCCTTATATTTGCAACAAAAGCACATAGAGGTCAATCTAGGAAAGGTAATGGGTTACCATATATCGTTCATCCAATGCAGGTTTGTATGGTACTACAAGAAGTAAAAGAAAGCAAGAATATCATTCTTTTGATGACAGCTGCTTTACTTCATGATTGTGTAGAAGATTGTGGAGTCTCTATAAAAAAGATTTCCAAAAAATTTGGGCTTCACGTTGCTAGTCTGGTTGAAGAATTAACCCTCAATAAAGAGATGTACGAAACAGTTGGTAAAACAAAGCTTTTATGTCAGGAAGTAATCAAGATGTCAAGCTATGCATTATGCATGAAGTTAGCAGATAGACTAATTAACGTTAGAGATACCAAAAGCATGCCGAAAGACTTCAAAGTAAGATACTTTGCTGAAACCAAAGAAATTATCAAAACTCTTGAGGATAAAAGAAAGCTTACTGGTACTCATAAAAAATTAATTAAACTTATCAAAAAGGTTATCGAATGCTAATACTTCTAGACAAAGAAAGTGGTGTTGAATTAGTTGAAATAGATGCCACTCTAACCGAAAAAGAACTAATTGATGGTTATAATGAATTTTTACTTGAAAAACTGCTTGAAGCTGGATTAATTGTTAGGGAAGAAAACCCTAGAATTTTAGCTCATGTTCAAGCTGATGGAGTAAAATTAAATCGCACCCATTTGAAAGAATTAGCAAAGATTTTTGCTAAAAATGACTTACGAGACTATTTATTACTAACATATAATTTAAAAGTTATTGATAATATGATTGTAATTGAATATGACTAAAAAAGATTTTGTATTATGGATAGATTATTATCTGGAGAATGGTAAGGTTATCATGACCGAACATTATCATAAAGAAAGAGGACATTGTTGTGGTTCGAATTGTCGACATTGCCCGTACATGCCCGAATGTGAAAAAGGTAACCAAGTTTTAAAAGAAAAAATAAATCTCAAAAAAGATTTGGAGGATTAGAAAAAATCTCGTATATTTGCATTATAATTGAACGACAAGTTAAAGATTCATTTCTGCATTCAGAAAAAAAATATAACGGTCCTAAGGTAGTTTCCACTCGTGAAAGCGAGCTTCGATAGTATGATTATCACACAGGTTTAAGAGTAATTTCTATTCTGAGTAGTGAGGTAGGTAAGCCTAGCAATAGGTACGAATATCATACGAGCCCAGTGACGTGAATGAGGCTGGTTCAACGAGGATAGACTCTCGGCCTAAGAAAACACGTTATACGGCGGCCACAATGGTGATGTTGTCTACATCGAACAAAAACTTGAATCTGTACAAGAGCTGTTTTTGGCTCTCGCTTTTCTAAGCGTTTGTTCTACAGAACATAAAGTCCGATGGCTTAGGTTGGCACCTTAGCTTGTAGCAGTCAGACGAAAAAACAAAAACTGCTGGTGTTGATGTAAATGGTCAACTAGCTAAACGTAGGGGGCAAATAAACCCTACAAATGGGTAGGTAAATTAAGTAAAATAAACACCTGAAATAGTGGTAATGTTTATATGGTGGTTCAAATCCATTCTTACCCACAACTTTTGAGTAGGTGACGACTGAAAATTAGGGCCTGTTATATCTGAAATCGATATAGGATATAATAGCGGAAGCTGAATAGCTCAGTTGGTTAGAGCAAGCCCATGTAAGGGCGAGGTCATAGGTTCGAGTCCTATTTCAGCCACAAAAAGATATTGTAGTCGGAAGGCTACTTTATAACATGTCGTAGTAGGTTGTGCTTGAGGTTGCAAGTATATAGTACGGGTGAAGATATGTCATGCGATTTACGCCAGTGTCAGACGGGTCCCGTTAGTAGGGAAGAGTGGGTAGTTAGAATCTGCCAATCGCAACAAATTTTTAATAAATAAAAGTTAAATCATGGATGAAATTAGTTTAATAAAAGGGTTATTTGGTTGTGGTAGAAAAATCAAAGTTATTGAACTAGGTTCAGCTGCAATCCTTTCAAATACGCTACTTTCAGTGGCTGGAGCATCAGCATTTATTGATGAATGCCGACAGTTATATTCCAAGGAAAGTCAAGAAAGATATCTGGGACATAGCTTTGGCCGTTCAGTTGAAAAACAACACGTAGTAGACCTTTTGAATGTTGATACTGCCGACATGATATGTGGTAGTTATCAATTACATGATTTGGTGTCTAATTCTTTGGCTCATGGCTGGATTGGGGTTAAAAAAGATGGAGTCTCTTACATATATCATATATCAATTTATGAATATGGTAGCCGAGACCAACAAGATAACCGAAAGTTCAATTTAAGCATGATTGCTGAAGCTTGTTTGAAGATTCTTTATTATCATTTCGTTGATTCTAAAGCGATACCAACCGATGTTTGGATTGATTACGCAGATACTGATGTTATTTATGAAATATTAGGTAAATCAAAATATACTGATGCATTCTATGGCCTTAAACCAACTTCTGAGTTCTTCCGTTTTGAAGATTTTACTAGAAATACTGGTGGTTTAATACTTATGAGGGGTTCATTCAACCCACCACATGCAGGTCATTTGGAGTTGTTAAATAGGACTAGATTAAAGTATCCTAATTATAATGCCGCATTTTTGGTATCTTTGAATAGAAGAGATAAACCATTGTTAACTGCTGATGAATGCAAAGAAAAATTAGACTTATTACAAGCCTATAATGAATCAGTAATATTCTCATCATTTGCTTACTTTTTGGAAACAATTGAGTCAATTAGAATGCGATGGTCAATACCACTTATATTCCCAGTAGGTATCGATACAATCAATAGATTTATTGATGATTGTGAAGCAAATGGTACTGTTATTAGTGAAACTGGATTTAAGTTTGTGGTATTCGATAGACAAGGTTCAACATTGCATCCACAGTTTGATAAATATAGACAATATATTGAAATCGATACAACTTATGCTGATGATGGAATTTCATCAACAAAGATAAGGAATCATGAGTGGGCAAGCTAAATTACCACATATTTATTAAAAAAATGTTATGATGATTAGTTTAATTTGTTCAGTGTTTGGTATTATTGGTTATTTAGGTCTTATATTATTGATGGTTAAGGTTGTTGATAAATTAGAACTTCCTATTTCTTAAAATATTAATGAAACAAATCTAAGTTAGCTTGGTTATATCGGTTCTTTGATTTATTATATTAGTTATTATATCTAAATACTTTTTAGAGGTTGATTCTTTAAAATATTTTTGACCAGAAGTGTCAATAACACATAAGTCAATTTGTTTATCTAAACACGCTTTTGATTTAGATATATCATTGTTTTTAATTTGGTCTAATTTTCCTGAACCAAATATTGGTTCATAATGAAATAAACCATTCAATTCAAATGCGAGGTTAAGGCTTGGGATATAAATATCTAATTCAGAACCAATCGTATCTTTTTTATTATAATCAATCATTAGATTAGGATATAAAATGGTTAATTGAGTCTCAAGATAAACTTCTAGTTTAGAGCGTCTGGTACCATGTGTTTTATGTTTATTTTTATAACTAGCTGAACATGAGTATGAACATAAATGTTTAGGGGAACGTTTAATTTCAAATGGATTTTTCTCGAATTCAACATTACAATTAATACATGTAACAGTTCTTTTTTTACTTTTTGCTAAATATTTACAATCTTTACTGCAAAAATTAATACCACTTTTATTAACTTGTGTAATAGCTACATTTATTGGTGTACCGCAATGATTACAATTCATAAGAACGGATTTATTTTTAAACCTGTTTGCACATGTTTTAGAACAAAATTGTAATTTAAATTCTGGGTCACCCTTTAAATATTGTTGAATATTATGTTTGGTTGTTAGAAATGGATTATTACAATAATAACATTTACATGATAATTTATTTGATGGTTTAGCTAATTTAAATTCTTCTTGACTATAAAGTGGTATCATAAATAAGGTTTATTATAAATATATCGTAATATTATAAAAACTCATTTTCTAAACCTTTATTTTGTATTTTACTTACAATAAATTTGGTTATGTAAATATTAAGATGTATATTTGCATTCTAATCGGGGACAGGACATCTGAACATATTTAAGTTATGAAAAAATTATTTGTGTTATTAATTATATTAATTAGCTATATACCAAGTTATTCACAACAACGTATTAATGACCAATTACCAATAATTAGTTTAACTAAAAATCGTATATCCCAATCTATTGGGTGGTCTAAGCAAGAAGATGGTCAATGGGATTCTGCGATTAATAAGATACCTAAAATTATTGAAAAATCCTTAAGAAATTTTGGTGGTAATAGTTTAGGTGTTGATAATTTTATTTTTTTTGAGGTTAGAACAATAAAATATAAAAATGAAGATTTTAAAATATTAATTAAAAAATATAAAGATTGTGACCATCACACA
>Ga0214164_1000755_pt1 | contig 20281 bp, 19 predicted proteins | sample TroBogepilimnion_13_FD_153003 | JGI IMG/M metagenome (GOLD analysis project Ga0214164, IMG submission 153003) | Freshwater microbial communities from Trout Bog Lake, WI - Practice 03JUN2009 epilimnion v4 | ecosystem: Environmental > Aquatic > Freshwater > Lake > Epilimnion/Euphotic zone ...
GTCATGCACGGTATCCGCAACGTTCCTCTTGACCTCATTGTAGCTGTCCACGAACTAGCTAACGAATAGGCCCTTGAAGGGAGCAGACTGTTATGGGAGTGACAGTAGCTCTTTCAGGATGACTAGTCCACCTTCAAGGGTTGTCGCAAGTATAACACAAGATTTTGTAGTTTGTTCGAACATTGAGTTGTAGTTTCGAGGGTATCCATTGGGGGGAGTGATGAGGGTATCCATCGGTATTAATCGGCGGCCAATAGGCGCGTGATCATTTCCGCAGGTCGGGCGGGCGATTTTGAGCGATCGGGAGCCGGTCGAGCTGGCGAAGCGGCTATGAAACTACGCTGAGAATAATCTTATAAAATTACCTAAATTGATTTGACAAGTAGAGTCCCATGCGCTTTAATTGGTGATGTTCGGTTGACTATCGGACATTAACTAACAACTATGGGAGATTAAATATGCCTTATGAATTGCACCTAAGCGGTCAGGATTTTAAAGACCTGGCCACCGTCGCGAGCTTTGCCGCGAAGGATAAGAACCGGCCACTATTTCAGGTAGTGAAGTTTGAGATCACCGCTAACAGTGTTCGAGCCATTGCCACTGATAGCTACAAACTGGCCACCATGACACGCGAAGCGGAGCTGGACATCACCGGCGATACTGAGCAGGTCGAGAACGTGAGTGTTCTAATTCCCGCCGAGCGGCTAACAACGTTTGCTAAGGGCCTTAAGGCTGCTCGCAGTCGTTCGTTGCCTGATGTTGTCGTGAAGTTCTACGATCCGGAGCGCGGCGGCGTACTGTTTGAGAGTGAAGGCTACGTAATGGGCGGCGATTTAGTCGAGGGTAAGTACCCTAAGGTGGACCAACTTATCCCTGAGCCTGAAGGCGTGAAGGATTGTAACCGCGTTGGTTTTAATGCGGCTCTGTTGGCTGATTTCGCGAAGCTGGCCCCCTTCAACTCTAAAGACCCTAAGGAAGCAACATTAATTATTACCGCACTAATCGACGACAAGCGCCCTATGAGGGTTGAGGACCAGTCAGGCCGCACCATTGCGTTACTTATGCCAGTAAGGGTTAACTAATGGCTAAGTTCATTGAAGTTATTGATAACGCGCCTAGAGGTTTTGAGGATATGGAAGAAGAAGCGCGCGCCTTTTGGGATAACGCGGCTAGCTACTTTGAGAGTGAAGAACCTGAGCAATTTTGGTCAGAGTTTGAGAACGCGTTCTCCGGTGTTTGGGATGATGAAGCTGATTTTGCGCATGAATTGGCAGATAGTTGCGGCCTAGTACCTGACGGTTACGCGGGGCGGTACTTTGACTATGAAGCTTTTGAGCGCGATCTCTTCCTAGGCGATTACTGGAGTGCAAGAATCAGTGGCGGCGTTGCCGTGTTTAGGGCCATCTAATGAACCGAGCTTGTAACTACGTGGCCGGGATTCTCTCGTTATGTCTGGCCTACGAGCTAGCGCAGGAGTTCGGAGCGCATGAGAAAGCTTGGGGCCTTTATTGCGAGCCCAAGATATGCGGCCCTGATGATCTGCCGTTCTGGGTGTTCGTTATCGCTTGGGCGGCACTGTATGCACTGTATGCGAAGTTGCGAGGGGATAACTACCAAGACTAAAGAAACTTTAATCAGGTAAGGAGCGCGGGCCATTGGTCCGCGTTTCTTGCTTTGTAAGGGTATTAGCTGGGTATCGGCACGATCGGGGCGGCCTACGTTGCGATATTGGGCACGTAATCGGGAGCGGTAAGGGCATTGGGTAGGCTATTTGCTAGGGCATGTTCTCGCGGAGAATATGCGGCGCATGGGTATTGGCAATGGGCATAGAAACGACTAAAGGCCCTAACCAGTTAAGGCTAGGGCCAATAGTCAGGGGTTTAGTTAGGCTAGCTTTAGGCCGTTCTCTTTCATGTAGGCGCGGTAAAGTTCGCGGCACTCTTTCAGGGAGTAGCCTTGGTAGCGTTGTGTCTCTAGCCAAGTGTCTAGGCCATCAGTTACGAAGGCACTTAAGGCGGTTGTCTCGTGGCCTTGGGTATAGGTAATAGACATTAGTTAATCTCCTTTGTCCCGAGTAGGTACATATTGTCCTTAACAGTGCCTACAATGTAGGACAGTTGCTCGGGAGATAGTTCCTCTTGTCCGCTTGTTTCGTAATTTACAAATGGTACTGTTTCTTCTTCTTCATCATCTTTGATAAGTACCAATGATTCTGAAGTAACACCTAGGCGTAGGCCGTTAGTGCCTTCTACGTAGGCGACCATGTAGAACCCGCCAGTCTGTTCAATTGTGCTTGTAATTCCTGCACTGGCTAATGCTTTGCAAATAGCTGTAATGCCTTGCTGTTCTGCGCTTAGGCTGCACTGTTCTTCGTAGTTCATTAGTTAATCGCCTTAATCGCGTAGGCCAGTGTTTCAATAGCGTACGAGAGTAAGTTGTCCTCGTAGTTGTCCTGAGCAATTGCCAGCTCTTCTGCCAAGTTCTTAAGGGCCTTTACTACGTTGTCACGGTTGATAGTCCATGGAGCAAAGTAGCCTGGCTCCTCTGTTTCTTCCGTGCAAAGTGTACGGCAGAATTCGCAGCGTAGCTCGCCATCTTCTGTTTCTGGTAGGTAAGCTTGTCCAGGCTTGCCGATAACCTCGGCGTTGCTCAGGTCCCCTGGTTTTAGGCAAAGGTAGCATACTACGCTAGTGTCCTCTAGCCAGTACGTTAATTTATTGAACTGGTAGTTCATGGTAATTCTCCCATTAGGTTAGGCCGGTAGTCATCCGGCGTTTAGTGATGCGTAGTAAGTGTACCAGGGAGAACTGTATTGTACAAGTTTCTTGGGTAGGTTTCTTAAGATCGTTTTAGCGTAATGATGAGAGAGACATCATCAAAGGTTTAGTCTTAGCCTATCGTCCCCCCAACCCACACACACACACCAAGCGAACACTCGTTCGACGAACAGACGTTTGACGGGTAGTGTGCCCGCGCGCGGGTCATTTATAGTTAGTTTATCCACGTAACGGAGAACTGTCATTCCCACTTTTTTACCAATAAACACAAAGCTTTTGGCTGCATTAGGGAGAGAACGTGACCCTTTCTAATTGACCCTCACGGTGTTGATGTGCGACCTGTTTTGATCTGTCCAACACCCTCTCTTTTTTCTTTCAAAAATAAACTCAAAAGGTCTGTCAGGACATGGCAAAGAGAGAGGGGATTCGTTGGAGCTTCCGGACTCTTAGTCGACGTTGCTGCAGGCTGTCCTGATTGTAAGATGCGACAGATTAAAGCGACCCCCGCATTCAACCACTTCTTTTTGAGAAGGACAATCCACCCGTCATGAACACGAGGCACTCCCTGTACGTCTGCTCGACTTGAGATATTCACCCATGCGCATACCTTGTTGCCGCATAAGTGCGTGTTCGACCAGATACCGCTCTAACCGGCTAACTACGGCGAGTATCTACGATGAGGCTCACACTCCGCGGCGACTTTCACGCACGATCGCTCCCAGTGGCGATACCTAAGTGTACACCATCGGCAAGCTTTAGCCATAACCTTTCCTGAGAAAACTCTCAGGTTGCACAGGCGTGCAAGGTGTGGCAAAAATAGACCCGAAAAACTGACAGATTCGGGCCTGATTGCCTTACAGGTTCGGGTCTAGAAATGGACTAGTTTGAGGTCTAGAAATGGAAGAGTAGAGTTCGATATGTGTCGCAGTACAAAGACAAATGTTTGACACGGGCGGCATTATTGTGTAGTCTTAACTCGTGGGAAAATCCCACACCGACACTCGTAGTACTTATGGCCCAGTGCCCTCAGGTTCCCCCCGACCTGGGGGCATTGTGCTTTTTACAACAGAAACCCCGACCCAGTTGTCATCGGACCGGATCGGGGCTTCTTTGTTGAGCTGACGGGGAAAGGGACCGCCGTATTCAGTATAGCGTATACTTTAGGGTATGACGGTAATAGCGGCCATTAAGACTCCCACGGGCGTGGCCATCGGTGGTGACTCCGGTGCGTTTGAGGAAACTGGCTCGCTAAAGATGCACAGCTCGGACCCCAAGGTATTTCGATTCGGCCCCTGGCTTGTGGGTGGGGCTGGCTCCTTCAAGGTACTCAACCTCATCGCCAAAGCAACCTCGGGCGAACCCTACGCTCTAGCGGCGTACCTTCAAAAGGAAATGACGGGCGACCCTGGAGAGTGGTCCGTACTCTGCGTCTCCGGCCAGGGCGTCTATGAAATATCGTCGGACTACAGCGTGGTCGCATACCGTGAGCCATACGCCAGCGTGGGTATCTCCGCCGAGCTGGTCACCGGCTCCCTCGCCATCCTCTCTGCCCTCGAAGGCTGGACAGCAAAAGACATAATCACCAGCGCCATGCAGGTGGCAGTCAAACACTCCACAGGGTGCGAAGCACCTATCAAAATTTTTAACTATAATTTTTAAGGTGCACACACATGTATGGAAGTTAAACGTATCTACAAAGACGTGGGTGTATTGCGATTGTGGTATCAGGTTTCCGATTCCTCTGGAAGCCACTGCGTCGAGATACTACGGACCGATCCCAGAGAAGTACCAACAGAAGGAGAATGATGCCCCTCAAGAAAGGGAAATCCAGCAAGGTTATTTCATCTAACATCAAGACTGAAATGGCCGCAGGGAAACCGCAGAAGCAAGCTGTAGCCATTGCGCTGAACACCGCTGGAAAAACCAAGAAGAAGAAGTGAGTCGTTCAAGGTTCATCGACGTCGACACCAAAGAAGATGTCTACCTCTACGATAGGTACACTCGTGTCCACTACTGCCTTTTCTGCCGAGAACACAATAAGCAGGCCGAACTGTACAACTTGTCGGAAATGATTGACCACAAGTTCAAGGTGCACTGCAAGGCGTTTGTCGATGACATGGGCCGTTTGGTGCGCTACGAAACTCGGCAGGGCCACGAAATCTTTGATAGGCTGGCTCGCATATGAGCGAGTTTGAAGAAATCATCAACGAGATACTGGACTTACACAAGCGTAAGTCTTCCGACTACGGACGGACTCACGATCCGTTTGCCAACGTCAGGGCTTCAGAGGACTTTGGGATTCCAGGCTGGGTGGGGTGCGCCGTTCGCATGAACGACAAGATGCGTCGACTCCAAGCTGCCGCCCAGGGGAGCACGATGCAGAACGAGTCCATAGAAGATTCGTTCTACGACCTTGCTGTATACTCTGTGATAGGTTTAGTTCTGTATCGACAATCAAAGGAAAAGAATGAAGATTAAAGCAAACGACATCGCTACCCACATCACCGCATTGGCAATCACTGCTACTACGGTTCTTGCCCTTATCCACCCTGGATTCAAGGTTCCATCAGTAGCTGAAGGTCTTGTCGCTTCGGTTGGTATCATTGTGACTGGTGCTCTTGAGGCATACCACCTTCTTACCAAGCGTCAGTTTCAGGCTGCTATCGCCAGCATCGCCGTTACTACCAAGAAGGTAGAAACAAACGTTCAGGCTTCGGCAACCCCAAGTGCCCCCACAGCCTAACGATCAAAGCATCTCAAACTCACTCAAAGAGTGGATTGAAATCAACATTAGCCAGTTTTTTGCTGGCCTGGACCTGCCCCACGAAGAAGCGTGGGGTATACCAGTTGTTGAGGATTATGTACTGGTAGTTGCCGTAAAGGACTACAAGGACGGTGGCGTAGGAGTATTTACGCTCTCCGAGGCTTCAGCCGCACCATACCGTATCCGTGGCTTACTCGAAACCGCTATAGAAGATTAAATGGCCGTTAGTGCAGTTCAACGAAAGAAATACGTAGAGGCACGTTCAGCAGGCTTATCCATTGCTGAAGCGTCACGAAAGGCTCGGTTCTCCGAATCCACCGGACACCGTGTAGAGAAGGCCCTACAGAACTTACGAGTCAGCGATGACGTGGATTCTTCTGCTCGCAACTATCGTGAGCTGAAGAAGGAAGCCAAGCTCGAAGGGCCTAAGTCTAGGGAAAGTCTAAGCCCAGAAGCCAAACGAGCACTAGAGGACTTCGGTTATTTCCGTGAACGCTACTTTGGCCGCATCTCAACCCCTTGGCAGGAAGAAGCAGGCAAGGCTCTCGTAGCCCTGCTGGAGTCTGAGGAAAAGGAATACGTGGTCATGAACATGCCACCAGGTTCCGGTAAGACGACTCTGCTTCACGACATCACCTGCTGGATTATCTGCCGTAACCGTTCCATTCGTTTGCTGACCGGCAGTGCAACCATGAGCCTCGCCAAGCGTAACCTCATGCGTGTACGCCGTTCCTTGGAGCGTGTTATCCCTGAACTGGCCGATGACGCCCTGAAAGCCCGTGGACTTGCCGTTGACGCCGAATCTACGATGGCCCTGGACTTTGGTCGTTTCAAGCCACTCGACAAGGAAATGTGGACGAACGAAGCGTTCATCGTTATGCAACCGGAAGATTCCGGTGCTATTAGCGAAAAGGAGCCGACCCTCAGTGCTTACGGTATGGACTCAGGATTTATCGGTGGCCGTTTTGACGGTTGTTTTTGGGACGACCTTGTGGACCCTCGCAAGACACGATCCGCCGACCAGCGTGAAGCGATGGAAGATTGGTATCAGGATGTGGCGGAGTCTCGACTCGAACCCGCTGGTATGCTGGCTCTCATTGGTCAGCGCCTTGCTGCTGACGACTTGTATCGATTCGCTCTGGACATGGAGCAACCACTAGACGACGAGGAAGAACTGCTCGACTCAGGGCTATCTGAGGACGAAGTAGCCAAGTTGCGCTCCGATAAAAAGTACAAACACCTGCTGTACAAAGCCCACTACATTGACAAATGCTCGCCTGAACATCACAAACGCACGTCGCCAGCTTACCCTGTTGGGTGTCTGCTGGACCCTCGACGCCTCTCGTGGCGTGATATCTCCAACCTCATGTCGAACCGAGGTGAACGGTTTGCGGTCGTGTACCAGCAAGAGGACTTGGACCCCAGTGAAGTGCTCGTGCGAAACGAGTGGGTCTACGGAACCGGCGACACCCCTGGGTGCATTGACCGTGACCGTGACATCTGGGAAATCCCACCTGGGCTAAACCCCAATGATTGCTTGATGGTGGCCACAGCTGACCCCTCGCCTACGAACTTCTGGGCAATTCAGTGCTGGCTCTACCACCCAGAATCCCAGCAACGCTTCCTCATTGACCTCATCCGAGCCAAGATGGAAGCCTCTAAGTTCTTGGACTACAACATCAATGACGGTAGATATACCGGCGTTATGGAAGATTGGCAGAACTTGTCGGAGTCAGTTGGCTTCCCGATTCAGTACTGGATTGTTGAGTCAAACGCCGCCCAGCGGTTCATGTTGCAGTACGATTACGTGAAACAGTGGCGTCAGACCCGTGGTGTGGAAATCGTGCCACACAACACAAATGCCATCAATAAGTCCGACGAAGCCCTGGGTGTGACGGTGTTACAGCCCCACTACCGCTTCGGTCGTGTACGATTGATGGGTAAGGGTGAAGGAAAAGTTCGCTCTATGAAACTTATCGATGAGGTTACGAAGTACCCTAATGGAACACGCACAGACGACTGTGTGATGGCCCAATGGTTTCTAGAGTGGAACATTCCTAACCTTTATTTACCAAAGGTAGTTCAAGCCCCAGCATGGCGACCATCATGGGTCAAGTCATCCGTTCCCAAGACATTGAGGTTTTAAGTGGCTCTCCCGTCAGATCAAGAAAAGGCCGCGGCCCAGATTGTCACCCTATACCAGGAGCGACGCCGTGACCGTGGTGGACTCTTTGGAAAGATGGAAGAAATCCGTCGCCACTATAACGGTGACATCATCGTTCCACTCCCAGAACTTGACGACATGGAGAAGCCAGCAATCCCTAACTTGATTGCGCAGGGCATTGACCAGTTCGCTATGCGTGTGGCGTCCGTTATGCCGGACATCGCCTACTTGCCAGTACGCCCAGGTATCCAGGTATCTGAAAACCGTGCTCGTGACCGTCGCCTCGCCAACCTTGGTTGGTGGGATATGAACAAGATGGGAACCAAGCTCCGTCGCCGTGCTCGCCACCTGACCGCCTACGGTATGTCTGCCGTGACTCTTTCGCCAGTCTCTATCTACGGAGACGACAAGCGCAACATGCCCCACTGGAGAGTCCGTAACCCACTCTCAACCTTCCCAGCCCCGATGCTCGACCCAGACTCAATGGAGCCATCGGACTGTATCTTCGTTGACCGCCGACCACTCGGTTGGCTCCGACAGAACTACCCAGCCCAGATGCAGGTACTGTACCGTGGCAATAAGGGCGACTCGGACATGTTTGAAGTCCTGGAGTACATGGACGCCGAGGAGACTGTCTTGGTGGCCGTTGGCGCTGAGAAGCCCAAGGCCGACGCCTACACCGTTGAAACCGGAAAAGGTATCGCCAGCCACGTCATCCTTGAACGAATCCCTAACCGTGCCGAGGTAAGCCCAGTCGTTATCGCTGGACGCATTACGCTTGACCGTTTGCAGGGCCAGTTCGACCAGATGCTCGGAACGTATCAGCGTATGGCAAAGCTGGACGCACTAGACTTGATTGCACGTTTCCGCAACGTATTCCCCGACGAATGGATTGTCGGGAATGGGGCCGCCACTCCCCGTATTGTCTCTGAAGCAAGTGGTAAGGAAGGCATACGTGGACTCATCCACAATGGACAAATCGAAGTTACCCATCTCCAGCCTGGATCGACAACTGACGATGCTCTCGATCGCATGGAACGAGCACAACGCCTCACAGCAGGTATCCCTGCCGAGTTCGGGGGAGAGTCTCCAACTAACGTTAGGACGGCTCGCCGCGGAGAAATGGTCATGTCCAACACGGTTGACATGCCGATTCAGGAATACCAGGAAATCTTTGCTAACTCGCTTGAAGCAGAAAACCGTCGAGCGGTAAAGATTATGAAGGCATACTATGGCAACAAGCCGAGTATGTTCTTCATGGGAACTGACGGTAAGGTAATCAACAATGACTACACCCCCAACGAGACGTTCGAGACTGACCTTTCTTATGTCAAATACTCAATGCCTGGATCAGATGTTAATGGCATGGTTATCGCAATCGGTCAACGTGTCGGTACTGGCATTATGTCAACTCAGACCGCACGTGAAATGGACCCAGCGATTGAGGACCCGATTCGTGAGCGTGACCAAGTAGAGATTGAATCTCTGCGCCGTGCCATGCTTGCTGGTCTTGAACAGCAGGCTTCACAAGGCCAGCTCGACCCCAGCATCATCGCTGAAATTGCTACCGCCAAGGCTGAACGTCACGTCACTTTGGAGCAGGCACTCATCAAGGTGCACAAGGAACAGCAGGAGAAGCAGGCCGCTCTCGCTAACCAGCAACAGCAGATGGCACAGCAGGGTGGCCCACAGGAAGCCACACCGGACATGCAACACGGTATCGGTGGAGCAGCAGCCATGCAGGGCATCGGTGCACCTATCCCAGCACCTCAGCAAGGCCCAGCCAACTTGAGCCAGATGCTCGCCAACCTTCGTCGTCCAGCCGGACAGTCACCAGCAGAATCAGCACTCGCACCACAAGGACAATAATCTATGCCACGCACAGGTAGGGGTGGTGCTCGCCAGGGCACAATCGGACAGGCATACAGTAATCGCACAGACCTCAATGCGTCGATGCCAGTTGCCACGCAGACAGGCCAGGACTACGGACAAGCAGCAGCACAACAGGCCGCTCAGCGTTCTATCCCAGTAGCCGCACAGCCAGTCCAGGGCGTACAGTCAAACCCAATCACTCAGGGCGTAAACCAGCAGGCTCCACAGCCACAGACGATTACCGGCCAGATGCCACAGCAACAGGTTTACCCAGGTGAGCTGAAGTTCGACCACCCGACTGACGCACCAGAGGAGCCAATCACAGCCGGACTACCAATGGGCGATGGCGCTGGTCCAGAAGCACTCCACACATTCGCTCCGCAAATTACCAAAACGCTCACACAGATGGCGTCTGCGCCAGGAGCCTCAGCAACAGTTATGGACTTGGCACGAGCAGCTAGAAACATTGGTCTGTAATGCCATCAGTTAACGGCGCAGATATTGGTGGACAGCCCGCTGGCGGTGGCGTAGTAGCCGAACAGAAGCAAAACAATCCGCAGTACTGGATGGACAACCTTCTCTCGTCCAACCCCGCGCTCAAGGCCGACCCAATGCTGGTCACGTCTTTGTACAATCAGTTCAAGGATTCTTCCGATCCTCAACAACTGGCTCACTCAACTTTCATGTCGAGATTGCTTGACAAGTCGGTTGACCAAGTTGGACTGACGAATCTGTACCCAACGTTCCAGGGTGAACCAATGGTTGCACCTAAAGTTCGCCAGCCGGACAAGTGGTGGCAGGCAGCAAACACGACAGACAATCTGTTCTCCAAGGCATTTGGAATGATTGGCAATGCTGTTGGATATCTTCCTGGCAAAGCAATCGGCTACCTCACCCAGGACAAGGGCATTGGCAACGCAACGCAGTCTGCTCTTAGCAACCTGATTACAGGTATCCCTAACTTGGCAGTTCAAGGCATTACCAAGGGCGCTGTTGACTTAGGACGACTTGCTACTGGGAACATTGGTGACCTGACCGCAGGACAAGGGTTGCCACAATGGAGCATCAAAGACCCGCTGTACTTGGGTCAGGCTGTAAAAGAGGCATTGCAGGTAGGCCAAAACCTGCCTTGGATGGCCGACACCTATATGACCAACCTGAAGTCTCAGATGAACCAAAAGGGAACTGCTCAAGCAATCTCTGACCAATGGGGGAACTTGGTTTCTGGCATGGTCCTTAGTGGCGGCATTGGTGGAGCAGCAGAGGCCGCTGAAGGCACTACAGTTCTTGACGCCGCCGAACAAGCCGCAGAAACAGCCAACGCCCAGGACGCCCAGGTAATCAAGAACCTGACTGAGAAGATGAAATCTGAGCCTCTTACAGCAGAAGAACAGGCTGCGCTGGAGAAAGCCAAGCAAGACCTCGTTAGTCGTGACTCCAACGCATTGTACAAGATGTCGTACCAAGATGCTCTCGACGAGTACAAAGGCAAGTTCCCTACTTCCTACTTGTCACTTCAGCAAGAACTTGAGAGTGGCGCTATAACTCAGAAAGAGTTTGACCAGGCCATTGCCAAGGATATCTCTGAGGAATCCGCCCCAGCTTTCAACAACGCCTCTGAAGCACTCAACGGTGAGACACCAATTGAGCAGGCCGCTCAGGACGAAATCCAAAAGGCCAAACTCGCCACCTCAGACAAAGTATGGCAAAAGGTGGTTGAAGGTATTACATACCCAGTGGCGCTTCCACTCAAGGGCATTGGGATGCTGGCCAAAGCAATCGGCAGTCGCTCGGCAAACATTACGTACTTGCTTGGAGCATTGCAGGCGCAAGAGGACCCACAGGACGCTTACACCTGGCAGTTAGCTCAGCAGGGCAAGGTTCTCAACGAGGACGGTTCAACCCAAGACCTTGGTATTGAAATCGCTAACTCGCTGGGCATTGACGGTATGTGGGGAACTTCAGTCCGTGACCTTGTTGACGTGGGCTTGAAGTGGGTAGTTGATGACCCCATCGCCTCGTTCTCTCTCATCGCTAAGGAATCTCGTAGTGCCTACGGCATGACGGGTGTTCTGGGCAAGTGGTTCAATGGAACTGGCATTAAGGAAGTTGGCGACGTCGATCGTGCGTATCGTCAGTACTCCAGTGTTCGCCGTGCTATTGACTGGATGGCTTCACACAGCGCCTCTGAAATCAGTGGACGATTCTCTGCCCTCAACCTAAGCAGTCGTATGCTCAACCGTCTGGGTGAGGCGAAGAGTGCCGCTCAGGTCATGAACATTCTCGAAGAAGCATCGCAGTCGATGATGATGGCTGACCGTATCACCAGCATGCCGACTATGGGTTGGTACACCTACGTTAAGGCTGGCCTTCGTGGTGAAACTGCCGACAAGTTCGCTACCCTTGCTGACGCCCTGGCATCGCCAACCTTGCCCACCAAGGACATCATTGAGGCGCTAGAAAAGGAAACTGGCGCAGACATTACTCCTCACGATGTTGGTTACTCAGCAGGTGGTGTAGCAGAAAAGGCCCAAATCCTTTACAGCCAGCGACTCCGCCGTTTATTCTCATCGAAGCAAATGATTATTGAGGGTGGTCGAATCACCGACCGCAAGTTGATAGTCGGTTCGGCCCGAAGCGTTAACGGAATCATGCAGTTCCTTCGCAACAGTTTTATGTCGGACGACTTCGTTCGCATGATAGGTGACCAACTTATCCGCCACTCAGACAACCCTGAGAAGTGGAACAACATCTACAACAACTCAATGCGCATTGCGCTGTACCGTCGCATGCTCGCTTCAACTGCTCACTCCGACTTTGGTTTGTTTATTGACAAGATGAGTTCGGAGATAGACAGCCACATCTATGCTCAGTCCGGCGTTGACGGTGGAAGCATGGCTATGGATCAGGCAATGGTCGCTGACAACAATGACCTTGCTGACCGCGTGATGGATGAAGATGGCAAGATGACTGTTGCCGCCGTTGGAGACACCCAGCTCGGTGAGCGCATGCTCCCCACTGAGCGTCAGTTCCGCCAACTAGGACGCTTCTTTGGCAAGGTCGCTATGAACACGAACCGCACAGGTGGCGACGTATTCCTTCGTAGCACTGACAAGACCTTTGAAGTAGTGCGCCAACTGGCTGAAACTGCTCGCGTTCAAACTGAGAAGTTTCTCAGTAACTTTAAGTACGAAGATCGTGCCCAAGACTTCGCACCAACTCTTGATGGCGAAGATTCAGGTTTCAAGGGCTACATAGCCAAGGCTCAGGAAATCACCGAGAAGGCCAAGCAGATGCTTGAGGGCGACGAACTCAAGGGCCTGACTGACGCTGAACGCTATGCGTCAGTTGTCAAGTACCTGGATGGCGAACTCGACCACGCTCGTGACCTGTACACCTCGGCTTCCAAGAGGTACGAGCAAATCATCATGACACGCCCAGGGCAGGCCGCCGTTGAACGTGCCTTTGGTACTGGCGTCGACGTTCCTGAGATGCTGAAGCACATGTACGGTGAGCTGACCGCGGTGCAGGACATGGGCGCTGAGATGAAGGCCGCTATTAGTTCATCGTTCCTCAGCAGCGAGAATGTTGAGAAGCAGGCTAACTATCTTTCCTCTACGCTCAGCACAGCCGAAGCCGGAGAGAAGTACAAGCAACTGTTCAAAGAACAGTATGACTATGCCTACAACCGTCAGGTTGGTGAGCGCATTGGTATTGGCAAACTTACCGTCGCCAACTTGTACAAGAAGATTAGTTCGGGCGATTTTCAGATTAAGTCTTTGGGCGATCGTGGATTCCGTAGCACCTTTGACCCAATCGTTGACCTCATGCAGGGCTACCTGAACGGTTGGTTCAAGTTGTTGACCTTGGCTACACCAGCCTGGGCCGAGCGTGTTGTTATCTCTGAAGCAATGCTGAACGCACTTCGTATAGGTGGGCATGACTTCACCGAATCAAAGTTGGTGCAGTCGCTTGTCAAGAACCAGCAGTACTTGGGTAAGGTCGCTACTGGCGAGTTGGAGCGTAAGGCTTTCCGTGCTGCTATTAGTAACACAATCATCGGTATCGACAAGGCTCTGACCAGGACTCTGAAGGGCAAGGAGTTTGACGACTTCTTCCAGTTCGTCACCAACCTCTACGCCGAGACAGATGGACACATGCTGGGTGGCGTTCACGCTCAGGGCGATTTAATGTCTGAGGACGGTTTCCAGTCAGCGGTTTCCAACAAGATAGTCGGAATCAAGAACGGCAAACTTAAGACATCAAACAAGATGCTGGGCGAGGGATTCATTCGCCGTAACTCCAGCGACTCTGACGCAGGTGCGGCACTCTACGAATCAATTACTCGTGCCAGCCGAGACACTGTTTTCTCCGAAGTCGCTCGCTTTGAACTTGCCAAGATTGAAGAAGAAGGCCAGAAGATATTTGACAGCAATTCTTCGTTCTACACCGAACTTGCTCAGAAGGACGCCTACGAAACTCTGACCAAGAACGAAGTTGATATAAACGAAAAGACGATGAAGGTTCAGCTCAAGAAGTCTATTCAGAAGCAGATTAGAACTCTCGGTGGCCAGTCGTTCTCCAACTCCGTCGATCTTATTAAGTTGCGCTCAGCAGCAGACCGCCACATGGAACAGTTCATCAGTGGACAGCCTGAGGAGTTTCGCATGAACTTCCAGCGCAATACAAAAGTTTCGGCTAAGTACCCAGACTTGACACCACACCAGGGCTGGGCACGCACAGCGGTTGACCACATTCATGGACTCTCCACCAACGTCAACTCTCGTGATGTTGAGTCAGCTATCTTCCCAGAGATTCTGCACCAGATTGCCAACAAGGATTACCAGACGCAGGAAGAACTGGCCACATGGCTCAGGGATTCTTACCAGAAGGGCGAGCCAGTACCGTCAGCCTTCCCAGCCCACGAGTACATCCCAATGCTTTCGTCGGGCCACTTCAACCCTCTCCGCAAGTTCTCTGACTACTTACACCACGGGCCTCTTGGCAGGATTGTGAACACGGGTAGCCGTGACCCCATCTTCGTGTGGGAAACATGGCAACAGTACAAGAAGTGGATTCCGCTCATTGAGAATGGAACCATTGACATGGGCGAAGCGATGGGCAAGGCCCAGTCGGACGCTCTCATCAACATGAGCAAGTTTGTCCACAACCCAATGGACAAGACCATCTGGGAAGAAAACATGCGTGTTATCGCACCGTACTACTTCGCCAAGAACCAGGCCATGCGTCGTGCTCTCCGTGTCGCTGGTGACAACTTCGCCGCCTTTGAGAAGTACATGAAGATTAACCTGGCCGTGACGGACTACGTTGCCTTGGCGTACAACCAGAGTGGTATCGGTTCGTTCACATTCCCTGGCTCACAGTTGGTCATGGGATTGTCCAACGGTATCGTCAACGGGCTGTTGGCGGCACAGGGCCTGCCTACCTACGGTGGTCTTAAGGGCATGGGCATTGAGGCTTCACCCGCTTCACCGGACAGCATCATCATCACCGGCCAAATGCCTGGACTTGCTGGGTTCGCAGAGAACCTTGTCAGCATGCCATTCGGCCCTATCGTCACGATTCCCGCCAAACTTGTCTACTCGCAGATGCAGTACCGTGTTCCATTTATTGCCAGCGTTATTAAGTGGGCACTCGGCCCAGCGTCGATGAACTCAAGTATCTGGAGTGACCTGTTCCCGAACAGCACCGCTCAGAACATTTACAAGGGCGTCTACGGTTACTTCAACCAGAACGAAGTCGGCTCGTACTTGTCTAGCGAAATCCACGTTGTCGGCAACCAGGCCACTGACTTCTGGACAGGTCTACGACTCCAGGCCGCAGCAATGCTGGAGAAGAAGGGCGCTATCAACGCCCAAAACATCCGTTCAGGAGCCGCCCAGGAACTCATCAGTTACTACGCTGGACGTAAGTTCGACCAGTTCATGAAGAACCCCATTAACAGGGCTGACTTCCAGGACGACGCCAACTGGCACACAGCCGCTCTTTACGCTGCCAAGACGCTAGTTTCCACAGGCACTCCGCTCTCAGCAGTTATCTCCAGCGACACGCAAGTGCAGACTCAGCTCAACAAGATTGCCCTGGAAAAGGACGCACAGGGAGACTACAGGTTCCCGACCTACACGCTCCAGGTTGCTGAACTTCTCCGTCGCTTCCCGAATGAACTGTTTGGAACAATGGCCCACACCGAAAGTCCGTTCTCTACTTGGAACGAGAACTACGGATCGGTCGCCTACGTCAACGCCCACGAAAAATTGGTGAAGGCATACCCTTACATCACTGCCTTCCTCGGCTCACAGGTTGGCAAGGGTTCACAGTACGACCCAGTGGCTTCCCAAATCTTTGAGGGTCTTGGCCTTCGAGCTAAGGAAACTCCGTCCGAGTTTATTAACAACATGCGCATTACGCACGGTAACTACCAGTTCTACAACGTCATGCTTCCTGAGTACCAGTCGCTCTACCCAGGCACATACTCCGATGGACTTAGTTCAGAGGGCTACTACGCATGGCAAACCTCAGGTAAGTATTACGCCGAGAACACCAACTCAGCATGGGGTAACTACCATTACGGTGGCCAAGCCAAGCAGACCGCAGTTGACACATATCAGGACTTGCAGAGTTTCATGAAAGACTCAAACGCAGTTGCCACGCTCACCCCTGAGCAAAAGCAATATCTTCCACTGCTCATTGATGCTCGAAAGTCATGGGAGAAGCAGTACCTTGCCGCCGCTGGTGAGAAGTCCGAACAGACTGCGCTGGAAAGCCAATGGTACAATGAATGTACTACGGCTTCCACGACCCCTGGCTGGAGTCAGTTCGCCTCAATTATCACTGGCGTGTTCCAGAAACTACCACCACCACAAGGATAAAAAATGGCCGACAAACCACTAGCAGAAGAAACTCAAGCTCAAGAGCCGAAACTGATGACGCAGGCTGACATGAAGCAACTCGCTCATGACTACGCCGTGCCGATGTCGGACGGTACTTTGAAGGAACTCGCTCAGGACATGACCCCTGAAAAGGGCAAGGCGTTCGAGGACTACGTAAAGACCACGGCATCAGGACTCTACCCATCCTTGGCTCCCCAGATTCAGGCCGGTATCAAGACCGCCTACCTACTCGACCCTTACCGCCAGGTAGCCAAGCAGATGCTGGGTGAGCAGTTTGAGCCTAACTTCATGACCGATCCCAAGTCGTCAGCCGCTCTCAACGGTGGCCGTGACCCTAAGACCGGACGCCCAGTTCCCATGAGTCTGGACGAATGGAAAGGCCACATCCAGTCTCACCCTGGCTTTGGTTGGGATAAAACTCCAGCCGCCCAGGAAAAGGTGGCGTCCATTATCCAAGGGCTTCAGCAGGAAATGGCCGGTGGCCAGCAGGCACAGATGGCTAACCCATCACAGCAACCAGTTCCATCCCCAGCCGAAGGTCGCATGAGCGCAGCAGCACCTATGCCAGGAAGTGAGCAGTAATGAAGCGAGCAAAACAGAAAACTACAACGACCACTATCTTCAATCCCTTTGGTTCTGGCGGTGGCGCTGATGGCGCAACAGCGATTAAGTACCCACCAGCAAGCGTTATTGCAAAGGCTCTCATCAGCTCCAACGCTAATGCCTCTACCGCCCAGGCACTCGCTCTCAAGCTGGGTGGCACTCCCGTTAACGTACCTGGTGGAATCACCGACTCAGCAGGAAACATCACTTCTGGTGGCGCTGACGCCCTTACCACTGAGATTCTTACTCAGGGTGGCCCAGCCCTGTTTGAGGCCATGTTCGGGGGCATCAAGGGATTTAACCCTAGCGACTGGCTGACTGGTGGAACCAAGACACAATCTTCGTATTCCAAGGGTTTTGTTGAGGCTTTGAACGCCATCGCTAAGGACCTCGGTGGTGACACTACCAAGGCCCCAACGCTCTCTGAGAACTTCGGCCCTGGCCTTACGGTATCCCAGCAACAGAGTCGTGACACGCTCCTTGAAGCAATCAACATCTCTGGCCAGAACGCTATGGAAGTGGCCAACGCCACGGCAACGTCGAACCAGAAGAACAGCGCCTACCAGACCCTAGACGCATGGCTTCAGTCGGTTGACATGAACTCCCTGGCCCCTGAGGTCTTTAAGTGGGCGTTCACTGACAACATCACTAACCCCAAAGAACTGATGAACATGGTCCGTAACACCGACCAGTACAAGACCCAGTTCGCTGGCCTTATCCAGCAACAGAAGGAAGCGGCGGCCAACGGCACTAAGCCCCTCACTGAAGCCACGTACATGACGCTTGTGAACTCGTATCAGCAGACAGCACAGGCGGCAGGTCTTCCAGCAGGGTTTCTTACGACCCCAGACCCCAAGACCAAGATGACCCCTATCGCCAAGTTGGTGGCAGGAAACGTCTCTGCGGCTGAGTTTTCACGCCGAGTTGCCTACGGTTACCAGGCAGTAGAATCCTTGCCCCAGGACTTGCAGAACCAGTTTATGCAACAGCACGGTATCGGCAAGGGCGGTCTAGTCGCTTACTTCCTCGATCCAGTAAAGGCCGAGCCGGTTATTGAGCGTCAGGCTCTCGGAGCAAACCTTCAGTACTCTGCACAGCAGGCTGGCCTCAAGGGATTTAACGCTGGTCAAGCCGGTGACCTGGGTGAAATGGTACGTATCGCTGGCGCTGGCCAGTCGGTCATGCAGGACCCATACCAAACACTTACGCTAGGTTCCGCTCAGAAGGCCCTACAGACCGCTTCTAAGGACGTTGAGTTGACAGGTAACGCTCCAGGCGCAAACGCCCCTACGGTCAACACAGCCACCCTTGTAGGCGCTCAGGTGGCAGGCTACGAAGGAACCAACCTTCAGGCCGCCCAGACAACTGCCGAGCGAGCCGCTCAAGCCAAGGCTGCACCGTTTGAAAAGGGCGGTGGCTACTCTGAGTCAGCCAAGGGTGTTACGGGAATCGGTTCAGCCTCGATTTAATCCTGGTACAATAAGGATTAGGAGTTCGGCCCCGTTAGCGCACGGGTGAGCTGTTCACCAAACCCGCTAATGGGAAGTGCGCCATTAGTGCGTAAAGTGCACAATTTATCCGTTTTGTTTACCTCTGAACAAGGCGCGTACCTAGAAGGAGCGATCAACATGTCCGACCTCGACAACGAACTTGACGAAACCAACGAAGGCTCACAGCCGCTAGACCCGAATATTCGGCGTCAGTTGCGTGAAGCTGACAAGGCTCGCAAGGAACTTGAATCAGCAAGGGCTGAACTAGAGAAGCAAAAGCTCGAACTTCAGTTCACTAAGGCTGGTATACCTGAAACGGGTGCAGGTGCTTTACTCCGAAAGGCTTATGACGGAGATTCCTCAGTAGAGGCAATCCGCAAGGCCGCAGAAGAATATGGCATTTTGACCCCTCAGCAGGAATCCAACCCCGCTGTCGATGGAGAACTTGATGCTCTACGTCGCGCCCAAGGTGCAACGATTGGTACGTCAGGAGCCGGTCCCGATTTGGGACAGGAGTTCCTTGCTCGCATCCAAGAAGCAACAAGCCCAGAGGAAGCCATGAAGATCGTAGCAGAATCCCAGTACGAAAAACTGGGCGTCTGGACTTCTAGGAACGTGCGTTAAACCACTAACCTAGAAAGGAGTCTGTGATGGCCATTGACGGTTACTCAGACAACCCCACGGGAAGCTCAACTCTTGACTTCTCAAAAGCCGCTTATGACCGTATGGCGTACTTCGCCCTGCGTCCTGAGCTTTACTTCGACGCTGTAGCTGACGTTCAGCCTACCGCTCAGTCGATGCCTGGTGCTTCGGTACAGTTCACCATCGTGAACGACCTGCCGATTTCAACCACGGCTCTCACCGAAACAAGCGACATCACCACTGTTGCAATGTCAGACTCAACTGTGTCTCTGACCCTTGCTGAATACGGTAACGGTGTTCTTACCACTGCCAAGCTCCGTGGTACTTCATTCGTCGACATCGACCCAATCGTTGCTAACGTAGTTGGTTACAACGCTGGTGTTTCGCTGGACACGATTGCTCGTGCTGCTCTTGACTCTGGTTCAAACGTACAGTACGCATCTGGCCTTGGCGCAACTTCGCTCCAGACTGGTGTTACTACTCGTGCCGGTGTATCTTCAAGCAACACCCTTTCATCGCTCGACATCCGTGTGGCTCGTGCCCGTCTCCGTGCTCAGAACGTTCCTACGTTCGGCGGCATGTACGTTGGTTACATCCACCCAGACCTCGTAGCAGACCTTCAGGGCGAAACTGTTTCAGGTTCTAACATCCAGGGTTGGCGTGCACCACACGTATACGCTCAGCCAGGTGAAATCTGGAACGGTGAACTCGGTGCGTTCGAAGGTGTCCGTTGGATCGAAACTCCTCGTGCTCCTGTATTCCAGGGCGCTGGTGCTTCTTCAACGAACGTCTACGGTACTATCATCGTTGGTCGCCAGGCTCTTGCCAAGGCTCACTCATACGTTGACGGTAACGGTGCGTTCCCACACGTAGTACCTGGTCCTGTAACTGACCGCCTGCGCCGCTTCGTACCAATGGGTTGGTACTGGCTTGGTGCTTACGGAATCTTCCGTCAGGCTTCAGTAATCCGCATCGAGTCAAGCTCACTCCTTGGTGGCGACATCAGCACCACTCCTGGTACTGGAACCGCTTACGAGCCAGCAGTAGACCTCGGTGAG
>Ga0214164_1000757_pt1 | contig 20272 bp, 23 predicted proteins | sample TroBogepilimnion_13_FD_153003 | JGI IMG/M metagenome (GOLD analysis project Ga0214164, IMG submission 153003) | Freshwater microbial communities from Trout Bog Lake, WI - Practice 03JUN2009 epilimnion v4 | ecosystem: Environmental > Aquatic > Freshwater > Lake > Epilimnion/Euphotic zone ...
CAGCCTGGATCTGCAACTTAATAAGTGCGGTGATCTTCTTCTTTGGTGCCATGGTTGAGTGCCCCTTATATCTTTTGTACTTGGTGGAATGAAAGTTCTACAGGAGTTTCGCGTCCGAAGATTGAAACCAAAACTTTTAGCTTGCCTTGCTCTGGCATGATTTCGGCGATTGTTGCTGGCAAGGTTGCGAATGGTCCGTCCATAACCGTGACAGATTCGTTGATCTCGAAATCGACCATCTTGATTGAAAGCTTCTCGCCCTTTGGCTTTGGACGTGGCGCAAGAATGTTTTCAACTTCAGTCAAAGTCAGTGGCGCTGGGTGGTGTGCATTTCCAACGAAACCAGTTACGCCTGGAGTGTTACGTACACAAGACCATGACTCATCAGTTAGATCCATACGAACAAGAACATAACCTGGGAAAACGTTGCGCTTAACTTGCTTGCGTTGACCGTTCTTTACTTCGGTGATTTCTTCTTCTGGAACTTCAACTTGGAAAATGTAATCTTCCATATTTAGCGAAGTAATACGGTTAGCCAAGTTGCCCTTGACCTTCTTCTCGTATCCCGCATATGAGTGAACTACATACCAATCGCCAGGAGCGCTACGAAGGGCGCGGCGAAATTCTGCGTTCTCATCATTTTCTTCAATTTCTAATTCAACTTCATCTTCAATCGCAGCGACTGCTTCGGGAGTTCCCACAGCAAGATCGGCGACAATCTCATCAACAATTACATCTGAAGAAGCAGGTGTTGAATCGGCAGAAGCGGTGGCAGCGAGCGCTGCTTCAAATGCATCTTGGTTTCCCAATGATGGTGTATCAAGTGACATTTTTGCTCCCCTTCCTATTCCCGATTAACCAAAGACCCAAAAGACGACTTTTGTTACAACGACATCAAGCGCTGAAACGACAGCGATGATAAATCCAACGAAAACCAAAACGACTGCGGTGTAAGTAGTAAGTTGCTTACGAGTTGGCCAAACAACCTTGCGGAGTTCAGCAACAACTTGGCGATAGAAAAGGTTGATGCGACCGAAGAAGCCAAGCTTCTCTTCGGTTAAATGGTCTTGTACTTCATCAACCACTTGCATTACCTCTCTCTTCTAATTTCTTCTAGTAGTGCTTCTTACCTATATTCACTTATGTCGTGCGTAAAACGTTTTGCAGGGCAGGAGGGACTTGAACCCCCAACCGCCGGTGTTGGAGACCGGAACTCTAGCCAATTGAGCTACTACCCTTTAGGCGTCACTAGGATCATCAAGACATGCGTCATCATGACCATTTGCAAGCGCCGGACTCGGGAGTCTAGACGCGAAGGGGTGGGTTAGTAAAACTCAGGTGGCATACTCGCCTTCTATGAGCGCAAAACCAAGAATTTCTCGCCGAATCGCAGCCATCGCGGAGTCCGCAACCTTGGCCGTGGATGGCAAGGCAAAGGCCCTAAAAGCAGCAGGTAGACCAGTCATTGGTTTCGGTGCGGGCGAACCCGATTTCCCAACACCTGATTACATCGTTAAAGCTGCAACAGATGCCGCTGCTAAACCAGCAAACCATCGTTACACACCAACACCAGGTCTTCCAGAATTGCGCGAAGCAATCGTTGCAAAGACTCTTCGCGATTCAAACTATGTAATTACTGCTGATCAAGTACTTGTTACAAATGGTGGCAAGCAAGCGGTTTATGAATCGTTCGCTTCAATCATCGATCCAGGCGATGAAGTTATTTTGCCTTCGCCTTATTGGACTACTTATCCGGAGTGCATCAAATTGGCTGGTGGAGTTTCTGTTGAAGTATTTGCCGATGAATCACAAAACTATTGTGTGACCGTTGAACAACTTGAAGCAGCTCGCACTGAAAAGACAAAGGCACTTCTATTTTGTTCACCTTCAAACCCAACTGGTTCGGTCTACACACCAGAGCAAGTAAAAGCGATTGGCGAGTGGGCGCTTAAGAACAACATCTGGGTAATCACCGATGAGATCTACGAACACCTTCGCTATGACGGTGCCACTGCCCCATCGCTTCCCGTCTTGGTTCCAGGTCTTGCGGAAACAACCATCATTCTGAATGGTGTTGCAAAGACTTATGCAATGACCGGTTGGCGCGTAGGTTGGATGATCGGACCTAAGGATGTAATTAAGGCCGCAACCAATCTGCAATCACACTTAACTTCAAATGTTTCAAACGTGTCACAACGAGCTGCAATCGCCGCTTTGACCGGAGACCTTTCTGCGGTTCATGAAATGGGCGTTGCCTTCGATCGTCGTCGTAAGTTAATCGTCAAGATGCTCAATGAAATTCCTGGAGTGCAATGCCCAACTCCAACTGGTGCTTTCTACGTTTATCCATCGGTTAAGGGCGTTCTCGGTAAAGAGATTCGCGGAAAGCGACCACAAACTTCTGCCGAATTGGCATCGCTAATTCTTGATGAAGTAGAAGTTGCCGCAGTACCTGGTGAAGCCTTTGGTCCATCTGGATATTTGCGCTTCTCTTATGCGACAAGTGATGAAGATATTGTTGAAGGAATTACGCGCGTAAAGAATTTACTTTCTGAAGCTAAAGCTTAATTCCAACTAACTGGACTTCTGCTTCCAAGGTAATCCCAAACTTTGCCTTAACTTTTTCGCGTGCCTCTTTAGCTAAAGCTAAAAGATCGGCTGCTGTTGCATCGCCAGAATTTGAAAGCGCTAACACGTGCTTTGGTGAAATTTGAGCCCCGGCCAATTTGTAACCCTTTGCAACGCCGGCATTCTCCATCAACCAAGCAGCGCTAGTTTTGATTAAGCCATTTGCTTGTTCCCAGCGAGGTGCTTCGGCTGGAAGTTGATCGGCCAGCGACTTGGAAATTAAAGGATTGGTAAAGAAGGAACCAGCAGAATTGATGCCACTTGTTAACAACATTCCCTTTGATTCTCGTAACTTCAAAACAGCTTCACGTACCTTTGTTATTGCAACTCGTGCCCCAACTTCAACGCCGAGCGCTTTTGCTAATTCCGCATATTGAATTGGGAGTGACTCTTCGCCGCGGCGAAGATGGAAAGTGACATCAAGAATTACATAGCGGCCGGCAGACTTCTTAAAGATCGAATTGCGATAGGAAAATTCACAATCGCTTGCCATGAAGGTTTTGATCTCATCGTTCTTGCGATCAAAGGTACGAACTCGCGCAATTACTTCTCCGGCTTCATGGCCGTATGCGCCAATGTTTTGAATCGGAGCGCCACCAACTGTTCCTGGAATACCGCTTAATGATTCGAGATTTGCAAGACCTTTTTCAATAGTGAAGGCAACGAACTGGTCCCAATCTTCGCCCGCGCTAACGGTTAATAGACCGCCACTGCAAGCATCAATTTCGTAGGAGTTACCTGAGGTTTCAACATGGATAACCGTTCCAGCAAAACCTGCATCACTAACCAAAACATTTGAGCCGCCACCGAGAATAAGTACTTCGGTACCTGCTTTGTCGGCAGCGCGGACTGCTTCGATTAATTCTTTTTCGTCGGATACGCGAACTAAATTCTTTGCTGGGCCACCAACTTTTAAGGTGGTTAGCGAAGATAGTTCGGTGCTCATGAGTAAAGGCTACCTGCGTGGTGCCAGGATCTCATCCTTACCGCGGAAGCGATCCAGGATTCGATCGTAAGTCTTGCGTGATTGTTCATCGCGAAATACTTCATCGGTGTCGTAGTAACCGTGATGGCGATCCTGCCTAAGTGGCAGATCCATCTGAAGTAATCGACCTTGGGCATGACGAAGGCGTAAGGAAAATTCAATGTCAGCATTTCGATAATAAATAGCTCGGGCATTAAAGCCGCCACAAGCAATTGCATCTTGGCGATTTACCACAAGGAAATAACTAAAGAGGACATCTACTTCCCCAGCGCCTTTATCGTCCACGCTTCGCCAACCATCTTCGGTATTCATAAGGCCACCACGCCAACCAACCGCGCAATATTCTTCTTTATCTAATTCCGTTAAGGCTGGTCCCATTACATCTCCTTCAAAGATTGAAGAAGGGTCCATCACAGCAACAAACTTTGAATTCGCAAATTTGATCATCGCATTTATCGCATCGCCATAACCAACGCCCTCGGTTATTTGCGTGATGAAAGTGCGAGTATCGATTAATTCGGCGACCGCCTCTAATTCTGGGGTTCCGGTAATAATCACGTAAATAGCAACATCCTCAGCGGTGTTGGCCTTGATGGCATTGATGCAGGTAATGGCGTCAGCGACAAAGTTATCTACATAGATGACGATAGTTGCGCGGAAATCTTTATCGCTAATCTTTCGTAAGTCGCCAATCCGCTTATAAATCTTTAGTGGATAAGCCATTTAGATTCGAATGGCTCCTTTAGCCACACCTAATACCTTTACATCTTCGCAGACAGCTGTGATCTCAATCTTGGCAATTCCATCCGCAATTTCGCCGACTTTGGCCGAGATGATTAATTCGACATCTTTATTTGCGGGAACTACGACTGGCTTTATGAATTTGGCTGAGAATTCCAAAACCGATTGGCTGCCATTTAAATCAGATAGATACTTACCTGCGAGCGCCATCGTTAACATTCCATGAGCAATAACATCAGGTAGTCCAACAGATTTCGCAAAGGCTTCATCTTGGTGAATCGGGTTTTGATCCCCGCTGGCATCGGCATATTGCTTTAACAAGGCTCGATTAATTTTGTAAGTTTTAGGCGCAAGTTCTTGGCCGGTTACAAAGCTCATGCTCGCACCACCAGAGTCGACCAAGTTGATACGACTAGCTCATCGTTGGAATGCAGATCGGATCGAACTGAAACAATCTCATTTCCAGCGGCCACTCGGTAGCTCTCGATCGTTGAAGAACAAGTTAATTCATCGCCCGCAACAATTGGGCGCTTGATTTCAAACTTCTGCTCGCCATGAACTACGCGAGTCCAATCAAGTCCAGAGTCCTGAAGAAGTTTTTGTGATTGTTCTAAAGTAATTGAAATTGAAAAAGTTGGAGGTGCAACAGTTAAATTTGATTCGCCAACAACAGCGGCAAAATTATTTATGCTCTCTTGCGTAACAGTTGTTGCATTCGCGCCATTAAAGGTGCGCCCGATTAGATCGGGATCAAGCATTAGTTAGCGAGTCTCGCGGTGAAGGGTTGAAGACTTGCAACGAGGACAGAACTTCTTTAGTTCCATACGATCTGGATCGTTACGACGGTTCTTCTTTGTAATGTAATTACGTTCCTTGCACTCTACGCAGGCCATAGTGATCTTTGGGCGTACATCCGCGCTCTTGCTTGCCATTGTGGTGCTCCTTCTTATCTAAGACCCGTAGGTTACTTGAATACCTGTACATCTGAAAATTCCCGTTCAGGAAATAACAAATTTGGTAGCGGAGGCCGGATTTGAACCGGCGACACAACGATTATGAGCCGTTTGCTCTACCAAGCTGAGCTACCCCGCCAAGGATTGTGCTTATCGAGCCCCCCAACGGAATCGAACCGTTGACCTTTTCCTTACCATGGAAACGCTCTACCGACTGAGCTAGGGGGGCGGACTAGGAAGTGAAAAGAATACAACCTCTCCCTCTAGGGGTGAAATTGCGCTTAGATTTTCGATTAAAGTCTGCAAAATGAGAGCGCGCGATTACCACCTACCCAATCTCCCTCATTGGCACAAGGTTCATAAAGGTGAACCACGTTGGCCAGTTTCATTTGTTGTAGTCATTGTTATTACATTGCAATTCTTACTTCCAAAATCGCTTTCACTTAAATCGCAACCTTACATCTGCGCTGTTGAAGCTCTTTTAGCAATTGCATTATTCGCTGTAAATCCAGGTCGCATCAAAGCACATACAACTGGCCGTTGGTCACTCGGGATTTTGTTAACCGGTGTGATGACAATTTCAAATATTGCCTCTGCGGTCCGTCTAGTGCAATCACTTATTGATGGTTCGGTAAATGACGCGACGAAATTGCTTTGGTTCGGTGGCTCAATTTGGTTAACAAACATTGTGGTGTTTGCACTCTGGTACTGGGAATTTGATCGCGGTGGTCCAGGTGCTAGAGCCGAAGCATTGGATCCTTATCCTGATTTTCTTTTTCCACAGATGTCCGATCCAGAATATGCACCGCACGATTGGGCGCCGACCTTTTTTGATTACTTATTCACTTCATTTACAAATGCAAGTGCTTTCAGTCCGACCGATGTCATGCCACTAACCAGATGGGCGAAGATCCTGATGATGGTTCAGTCGGCTACATCATTGATCACAGTTGGGCTCGTAATTGCCCGAGCAGTAAATATTTTGAAGTAGTTAGAAGTACTTTCGAAATAGCTTCTTAACCGGCTTAGTCAAGCGATTGGTCCACTTGGTGGTCTGTTCAATCGGTGAAACTTTAATAATCTTATTTGAAGCCGGTTCATCTGGCGTCATTACATCTAACGCGGGTGAAGATTCATCCAATGAATCCGCAATTCTTTCGATATTAGAAACCAAGGAAATTCCTCGAATTAATTGATCTTGGTCGACATCGTAAGAGCCTTGAATTAATTGTTCGGCTAACGCGGCGCCCGCACTTCGAATATCTGCTGTTGCAGTTTCGTCGATGAAGACATCTTCACCATCAGAAATTTCTTCGGCTTTATTTGAAATGGCATAGCTTGCAGTTGAAAGAGCATGCGCAATTCGACGCTTCACGCTTTCCGGAATTCCACCTTCAACAGCAGAATCAAAGAGTGTTCGAGCAATTGTTCTAACTTGAACGATTGTATGTTCAAGACCAACACCTTTTGTATAAAGCTCTTCGGCTTCATCTTTTTCCGCAGTGGGAAACCACTTGGCATGAGCTTTTGCTTCAAGTGCTTGAGCACGAACCGCTGGAATCTCTTCAACCAAAAGTCTTGCTTTCGCTAACCAATCCCCAGCTTGCTTCTGGTTATATCCCCCAGCAACACCTTCTGACATAAGTGCTAATAAATCTGCAGCCTTCGTTGATAGGGCAATAATCTTGTCGTTCATTCTTTCGGCCGGGGTTTTAGCATGCGAGAAGAATGAGAAAACAATTGCAACGCAGGCGCCAATCACGGTTGATGAGAATCTCGTTGCAGCGGTGCTCTCGCTCAACCCTGGACCGATAACGATCAAGGCGGTTACTGGAACGTTTACCGATGCAACTTCACCTAAATGCATTCCTCGTGCAACAACAGAACAAAGCAGAACTGTTACGGCGATCGAGATCAATCCGAAATGAAAAGCCCAAACAGAGAGCAGAGCTACTCCCGCACCGATTGCAGTTCCTACTATTTGGCCAAAGCCTTCGCGGACTGATTTATATAGTGAAACTCGGATGCTAAGTCCGCAAACAATTGCGGCAACAACGCCGCCATTCTTGATTACGACATCTCCGATTTGCCAAGCGACCGCACAGGCAACCGAGGCGACAACAATTTGGCGAACCCAGGCACGACGGCTCGTGAATAACTTGATCGTGCGTTTAAAGAGTTTCTTCATTTTGGTCTTAACCGGCGAGCATTACTCCAACATAAGTAGCACCGATTGCAGCTAAGCCACTTACAGAACCCCAGATTGCAATTGACTTTGGATTCTTTGACTTTGAATGAAGATATGCAGCAACACCAGAAAGCGTTACAACGGTCATCTTGATTCCAATAACAGCGTGATAACTCTTTGGTGCATCACTTGGAACATTCGCTAGGTTCCAAGCACCTGATGCCCAGAGAACGAAATAAGCCGGCCAACCAATCTTGTTAAATGCTCTTGCCACAGTCTTTGGAAGCTCGGGGTTGGAACGACGAAGAACTGGAACTAGCGCTGCAAGTGTGAATTGGCCGCCAACCCAGATCGTCGCTGCGATCACGTGAATAAATAGGCGCAAGCCAGTTAGGGCTGGGGCTAATTGAACTGAAGATTCGGCAAGTGTTCTCATGGCTTAAGGATAGCGTCGCAGCAGTTTCAAGTTTCCCTTTTCGAAGGCTCGTGTGAGAATACGCCTACGTATTTCAGGGTCGGTGTAATTCCGAACCGGCAGTTAAAGTCTGCGACCCGTTTGCAACCAGCTAACGGTGGATTTGGTGAAATTCCAGAACCGACGGTTAAAGTCCGGATGAGAGGAGTACGTAGAAACGGGTTACCCATGTCAGTAATTCACTGGCTTTTTAATGCGCAAGTCCATTTTGGAAATAAGTACACACAAGCAATTTATTGGAAAGAAATAATCGGAAATATTTTCGGTTTAGCTAGCGCCCTTCTTGGCATGCGACGCAAGATGTGGACCTGGCCAATTGGGATTATGGGAAATGTCCTTCTCTTCACATTGTTTATCGGAAGTATGTGGGATCCACACCAAACAAGCCGCACCATGCTTGGACAAGCAGGTCGTCAACTATTGCTAATCGCAGTAAGCCTTTATGGCTGGTGGAAGTGGCAAAACAATCGCCGCAAGAATGTCGGTGAAAATAATCCGCTAGTAAATATTCGCTGGACAACAACAAAAGAAAAGATGTTTCTCGTCCCAGCAGCGGTTGCCTTCTACTTTGCAACCTTCTTTGCAATCACCGCGATTGGTGGTTCATGGAATATCGCGGCAGATTCCTGGATCTTTACCGGAACCGCACTTGCAACCTACGGCTTAGCCCGTGGCTATGTTGAGTTCTGGTTGGTTTGGATTGCAGTAGATGCAGTAGGTGTACCACTTGATATTCGCGGTCACTACTACCCAACGGCAATCATGTATGTCATCTATGGTGCATTTGTAATCTGGGGCTTTGTCTCGTGGTTACGTATTGCAAATAAGGAAAAGGCAGATAACTTGGTTAAGGTTTCTGCGTGAGTGAATTCCAAATAGATGAAGCGGAGCTAAAGGCTCGCCTTGATCCGCTCTCCTATGAAGTACTTCGTAAAGGGGCGACCGAACGCCCCTTTACTGGGGAATACACCGATACCGACAAAGTTGGAAGCTATCGTTGTAAAGCGTGCAGCAATGAATTATTTAGAAGCGAAACTAAGTTCCACTCGGGATGCGGTTGGCCATCTTTCTATGCCCCAACATCTGACGACGCAGTTAAATTAATTGAAGATCGTTCGCTAGCTCCACGTATCCGCACCGAAGTTCGTTGTGCAAAGTGTGATTCGCACCTAGGCCACGTATTTGAAGGTGAAGGCTATGACGTACCAACCGATCAACGTTGGTGCATTAATTCGGTATCTCTTATTTTAGAAGATGCTGATACTCGATCTTGATGCAAGCATCCTGAACCACATCTAATCCAGCCGCTCTTCCCTTTTCCACAGCATCCGCTTCACTAATTCCAAGTTGCATCCAAAATGCTTTGGCGCCAATTTCAATTGCGGCATCCATAACCGGCGGGATATCTCGAGGGTTTCGAAATACATCAACCAAATCTATTTTCTCTGGAATATCGACAAGTGATTTATAAACCGGTTGCCCAAAGAGTTCGGTAATTACCGGATTAACAAAGAATAATTTGTAGGGCGTATTTGCCATTAACCATTGAACTACGCCGTAACTTGGACGATCTGGTTTATCTGAAACACCTACGACTGCCACATTCTTTGCAGCCTTAAGAATTTCCAGCCTCTGATTTAAGTCCGGCTCTTGTGACATTTAATTACTTTGGAATACGAAGTGCTTGCATGCCACCATCAACTGCCAACGCGGTTCCAGTCGTTGAACCTTGAAGTGGTGAAGCAAGGTAGCAAATTGCACTTGCAACTTCTTCGGCAGAAACTAAGCGACCCATTGGTTGACGTGCTTCAAGTGCTGCGCGTTCTGCAGCTGGATCAGCGGCTTGTGCCAAAAGGCGTTGAACCCAAGGCGTATCTGCAGTTCCTGGGTTAACACAGTTAACGCGAATGTTTTGTGCCAAGTGATCATTTGCCATCGCTTGTGTCAATGAAAGGACCGCACCCTTTGATGCACTGTAAAGCGCACGCTTAGGAATTCCCGCGGTAGCTGCAACTGAACAAGTATTAACTATTGCCGCATGCTTTGATTTTTCAAGTAATGGAATTGCAGATTTGGAAGTACGCACAATTCCAAGGACATTTACATTTAGAACTTTGAGCCAATCTTCGGAGGCATTTGCAGTGACATCGCCAACCGCACTAATTGCGGCGTTGTTAATCATGATGTCTAGCGTTGGGATCTTGCTAAATGCGGCAGCAACAGATGCATCATCGCCAACATCGCATTGAATCCAAGTTGCGGTACCCGCCATTGCGCCTTCGTTTAGATCAAGACCGTAAACAGTTGCACCGCGTTCTTTCAAAAGCTTTGCAGTCGCTAAACCGATACCTGAACCCGCACCTGTTACTGCTGCAGTTAATCCTTGGAATTCTGCGCTCATGCGTTGATCCATTCTTTTCCGGTTGGGAAGGTGAAGTCAGCAATGCTTTGTGCGTACATCTCAGATCCAGCACCCGGCTTAAGAGGTGGCATGTAATGCGCATTTTGAATATCTGTTGGAACAACGAAGTGCTCGTGTAAGTGGTCTACGAATTCAACAACGCGATCTGGATGATGTCCGGTAACAGCAACCGCATCAAACATTGCTAGATGTTGAACCATTTCACAAAGTCCTACGCCACCTGCGTGAGGGCAAACTGGAACACCGAACTTAGCGGCCATCAAAATGTTTGCAATATTTTCATTTACGCCAGCAACGCGGGTAGCGTCGATCTGCATAAATGAGAATGACTTTGCTTGCAGCATCTGCTTGAAAATAATGCGGTTCATACCGTGTTCGCCGGTAGCAACCTTTACTGGTGCAATTGCTTTAGCAATTGCCGCGTGGCCTAGAACATCATCAGGATTTGTTGGCTCCTCAACCCAGTGAAGATTTACATCGCCAATTCCCTTGATCCATTCAATTGCTTGGTTCACATCCCAAACTTGGTTGGCATCAATTGAAATCTTGATATCTGGTCCAACTGCTTCGCGAGCTAAACGAAGACGACGCTTGTCATCTTCTAGATCGCCGCCGCACTTCAACTTGATTAACTTGTAACCATCGGCAACTGCTTGCTTTGCCAGACGAACCATCTTCTCGTCTGAATATCCAAGCCATCCAGGAGTTGTTGTGTAAGCAGGCAATCCAACTTCAAGCAACTTCGCTTCATTTGCTTTGCGGTTTGGTTGCGCCTTCTTCAAAATTTCTAGCGCTTCTTCTTTGGTTAGCGCATCAGTGATGTAACGGAAATCAACGAGTTCAACAATCTCTTCTGGTGAAAGATCAGATAGGAACTTCCAAAGTGGCTTCTTGGCATGCTTTGTAACTAAATCCCAAGCTGCGGTTACAACTGCACCGGCCGCCATTTGGGTTACGCCCTTCTCAGGTCCAAGCCAACGAATTTGTGAGTCGCGCACCAAGCTACGAGCGAATTCGCCCATGCTCTTTGAAAGATCATCAAGGTCGCGACCTACTGCGTAAGGTGCAAGCAGTGCAATCGCATCGCATTGCAAATCATTTCCGCGACCACAGGTAAAGACAAAGCCATGGCCTTCAAGATTTGGATCATCGGTTTCTAGGATTACTAGCGCTGCTGAATAATCTGGTTCCTTATTCATTGCATCGGAACCATCTAGGCCACGAGATGTTGGAAAGCGGACATCGATCGTTTTGAATCCAGTGATCTTAGGCATTTCAATCCTTTATCTGTTGAATGTATGAAAAATCCTATACGATAATTTATATGACGCGGCATCAGTCCAAAGTGAAGATGAAGCGCGTTGACCTCGAGTTAACCAGACTAAGTCTTGGCACTGCCCCACTAGCTGGGCTCTTCTCTGAAGTCCAAGATAAAGATAGTGATCTACTTATCAAAACTGCTTTGTCTCAGGGCATCAAATATTTCGATACCGCTCCACTATATGGACACGGGAGCGCAGAAACTCGCTTGGGTCGAATTCTGAAAACTGTCGACGAACCATATGTCCTTGAAACAAAAGTTGGTCGAATCCTTACTCGCGTTGAAAAAGCAAATCCAATGCCATGGTTCCCTGGCGCCGACCCGCATATCGAACCAGTCTTTGATTACTCAAGAGATGGAATCTTAAAATCCTTCAACGATAGTTTGGAACGACTTGGCGTTGAACATATTGATATTGCATTAATGCACGATGCTGAGAATCATGTTGATCAGGCGATTAATGAGGCTTATCCGGTTCTTGCAGAATTAAAAGCACAAGGAATGATTAAAGCAATCGGCGTTGGTCTGAATTTCTGCGATGTTGCAATGCGAATTATGAAAGAAGTTGATTTAGATATTGCGCTAATAGCAGGTCGATATACCTTGCTTGATCAGACCGCACAAAGAGAACTACTTCCATATGCAATCGAACGCAAAGTGGATATAACTATTGGTGGCGTCTTTAACTCTGGTGTTTTAGCTAATCCCGTTAAAGGTGCAACCTTTGAATATCTCCCAGCGTCGGATGAAATTATTGCCAAAGCACAAAAGATTGGCGCCTTCCTGGGCGAGCGCGGAATTCCATTAACCGCCGCCGCACTTCAATTCCCACTTCGCCATCCAGCGATTACATCAGTTTTAACCGGATCAAGAAGTAGTGAAGAGTTGCTTTCAAATATCGCCGATTTCGATCGCGAACTACCAGCAAGTATTTGGACTGAATTAGAAGATGCTGGACTAATCGAGAGGCTGACATGAAGTTTTCAGTATTGAAAACCGCCACCAATCCTTATCAATTCGCAATTACAAATGGCGATAAGCACTCGATCATCAAAGAGCTACCGACGTTAACCCAAGTACTTGAACTGCGCCTTGAGGAATTAATCGATCTCATTGGATCAGCTCCGCGCACACCAATTTCTGGAAGCTTTGCCGCACCGATCTCAAATGAAGTTGAACTTTGGGGCGCTGGAGTTACCTACCTTCGTTCGCGCGATGCCCGCAAAGAAGAGAGCGGAGTTCCAGATGTCTACCAACGCGTCTATGAAGCCGATCGCCCAGAACTATTCTTTAAATCAAACGCTGTGCGCGCTCGTGGAACTGGTGCTCCAGTCGGTATTCGCTTTGATTCAGCGGCCTCGGTTCCAGAACCAGAGGTTGCTATATATATAAATAAGTATCGAGAAATTATTGGCTACGCGATCTGCAACGACATGACCGCTCGCACGATTGAAGGCGAGAACCCGCTCTACCTTTCACAAGCAAAGATTTATTCCGGCTCAACTTCTCTCGGTCCAAATATCACTCCATCTTGGTTAGCGCCTGCACCGGAAGATATGACCATTTCGGCAAAGATCGAACGCGGTTCGTCAATCGCGTGGTGCGCCCAAACATCACTGGGTTCGCTAAACCGCACACTTGAAGATCTCGTTACATATCTATTCAGATGTCAGCACTTCCCACACGGAGCGATCCTTTCAACCGGAACTGGAATAGTTCCGCCGCTAGATATTTCACTTGCCGCCGGGGATATTGTTGATATTGAAGTTGCTGGAATTGGAACTCTTCGCAATCCAGTTGAGATCACACCAGAAGGGCCAATTTCATGAGCAAGGTTGTTGCTTGGACTCAATGGTCCGATTTAAAAGTGCCTGCTGGAGTAGAACTACATTCTTCGAACGATCGCCCACTTGAAAGCAGCGATCTTTCAGATATTACTTTTTATGTACCTTCTTATATGGGCGGCAAGACCGCTTTAGATTTCGCAAACAAGATGCCTAATCTGCAAGTTCTTCAAATGCCTAATGCTGGTTATGACGATGCCATGGCTTACCTTCGCCCAGGTTTAATTCTTTGTAACGCCTCTGGTGTTCATGATGCATCAACGGCTGAATTAGCAGTTGGCTTGGCACTAGCTTCAAGACGTGGTTTCCCATTCTTTATGCAACAACAACTTCAAGGAACTTGGGATCACCGCCGCTTTCAATCACTCTCTGATAGCAAGATTGGCATCATCGGCTTTGGTTCGATCGGCCAACAAGTTGCGAAAAATCTTTCGGGCTTTGATGTTGAAGTTCGTGGCTTTTCAAAGTCCGGCCGTGATGGTTCAACCAAGATCGACGAGTTAGATAAGTATCTGCCTGATTTAGATATCGTCATTTTGATCTTGCCGCTAAATGCCGAAAGCAAGCAGATGTTCAGCGCCGAAAGATTGGCAAAGATGAAGGATGGCGCGTTGATCGTTAACGTGGCGCGCGGTCCAATCATCGATACCGATGCACTTGTTAAGGAATTAAATTCTGGGCGAATTTATGCCGCACTTGATGTAACCGACCCAGAACCTTTGCCGCAAGGTCATCCACTATGGAGTGCAAAGAATTTACTTCTAGTGCCACACGTCGGCGGAAACTCAACAGCCTTTGAACCTCGCGGCCGCAAACTTGTCGAGTCCCAACTTGAATTACTTGCGGCTGGCAAAGAGTTAAAAAATATTGTCGCTCGTGGCTAATTAAATGTTGAAGATCGATTCACATCATCACCTCTGGGACCTGGGAGTCCGAGACCAGAGTTGGATTACTGGCCCAGATATGGCGCCCATTCGTCGTAACTTTGTTATCGAAGATTTAAAGGAAACTTTAAAGACGACTGGAATTACCAAAACTGTCGTTGTTCAAACCGTTACCGAATATGGCGAAACTCCAGAACTCTTAGAGTTGGCCGCTAAGGAAGATCTAATAGCAGGCGTGGTCGGTTGGCTAAATATTGATTCACAAGATGCGATTGCACATCTAGATAAGTATCAAACAAGTACCGGTGCTAATTACTTAAAAGGTATCCGCGACATCGCCCAAGACCATCCTGATTCAAATTATTTAGCTCGGCCACAAGTAATAAAGACGGTACAAGAACTTGGTCGTCGCGGACTTTCTTACGACTTACTAACAAAGACTCCAGAACTTCCAGGGGCGATTGAAATGGTTAAGCACTGTCCAGATGTGCAATTTGTTTTGGACCATATTTCCAAGCCGTATATCGCAAGGGGCGAGATCGAGCCTTGGGCTTCCCTAATTAAAGAGTTAGCAAGTTTTGAAAATGTTGTCTGCAAAGTTTCTGGAATGGTTACCGAGGCAAATTGGAAAAATTGGAAGCAAGAAGAGTTTCTCCCATACTTTGATGTAATTGTTAATGCATTCACACCAAAGCGTTTAATGTTTGGTTCGGATTGGCCGGTTGCAAATCTCGCAGCAACATATGGTGAATTAATAAATCTCGTTGAATTTCTCACCAAGAATTTCTCAGAATCGGAGAAAGCAGATCTTTGGGCCAACACCGCAATCAACGCTTATAAGTTGGGCCTTTAGGTAACGATTTAGTAACAAAGTGATGATTACTACCTTGTAGGGCGATGTCCAAATGGGCAAATCCGCTGCAAACTAGTAAATTTCCGCTCACAGAGAGATCTCTCTGCTTTCGAAAGGAAATAAATAATGAAGAAGCTACTAACAGGCATTGCTGCAGTGTCAGCACTTGCTCTTGTTGTAAGCACAGGATCAGCTGTTCATGCAGCAGATAAGACCCTGAACTTACAATTCATTTCAAAGGGCTTTACAGCTCAATTCTGGCAAGCAGTTAAGGGTGGAGCAGACGCTGAAGCGAAGAAGATGAACGCTACAGTTAACTTCGTTGGACCTGCTGCTGAAACAATGATTGATACACAACTACAGATGCTTGACAGCGCAATCGCTCTTAAGCCAGACGGAATTGCTTACGCAGCTCTAGGAACAACACAATCTGTATCACACCTAACAGCTGCTCACACAGCAGGTATCCCTGTATACATGTTCGATACAGCAGCTACTTGCCCAGCACCTCTGGGCGTTTCATCAGTTTGTGCACTAGGTGTTGCAAACACTGACTCACTAGGTGCCGGAAAGCTTGCAGCTGACAAGCTTGCTGCTCAAATTGGTGGTAAGGGTAAGGTCTTCGTTATGGGCCACTCACAAACAAACCAAACAGGTATCGATCGCCGCGATGGTTTCGTTAACGAAATCAAGGCTAAGTACCCTAAGATCACCCTACTTCCAGTTCAATACGCAGAAGGTGGAGATGCTCAAAAGGCACAAGATATTGTTTCAACTGTTCTAGTTGCTAACAAAGATCTAGCTGGCATCTACGCAACAAACGAAGGAACTGCAATTGGTGCAGGAAATGCAATCAAGGCTGCAAAGCTAAACAAGGGCAAAGTTAAGCTAATTGGCTTTGACTCAGGTGCACAACAGATTGCTGCGATCAAGGCTGGTTACCAAACCGGTGCGATCACACAAAATCCAGTTGGTATCGGTGCTTTGACAGTTGATGCGCTTGTTAACTACATCCGCAACAAGACTGTTCCAGCAACACGTATCAACACAGGTTTCTACTACTACGATTCAAAGAATCTGACCGATCCAAAGATCGCTGCAGATCTATATCAGTAATAGTTAAAAACTGAAGCGAATGGCCAGGGGAAACCCTGGCCATTCGCCATTTAATCGCTCTTTCTGAGGGCCTGATCCGGCATTTGTAGGTCTATTAAGTCAGTGGTAAGACTGTTAAAAGTTGAATATGATTCACGGATAGTAAGAAAGACCTGGAGGAATAAATGGCCGAAGCTCAGCTCTTATCTTTAGAGGGAGTAAGTAAAGAATTTCCTGGTGTAAAGGCGCTTGATAATGTGCGCTTTGATTTAAACCCAGGTGAAGTTCACGCACTTATCGGTGAGAATGGCGCGGGTAAATCCACGCTAATGAAAATTCTCTCCGGGATCTATAAAAAAGATTCTGGCGAGATTAAATATCGTGGCGAGCATGTGAATGTTTCAAGTCCGCATGAAGCCCAAAGACTTGGAATCAGTATTATTCACCAAGAATTAAATTTAATGCCCCACCTTTCTGTTGCTCAGAACATCTTCATTGGTCGCGAACCGCGTAGATTTGGTGGCCTATTTCTCAACAACAGTAAGTTAAATAAAGATGCACAAGATCTGCTAAATGAGCTCGGTTTGCCACTAGATCCAAAAAAGCGTGTAGGCGAACTAACAATTGCTCGCCAACAAATGGTCGAAATTGCAAAGGCGGTTTCCTACCGTGGTGAAGTAATAATTATGGATGAGCCAACTTCATCCCTAACACCTACCGAGACAGCAGCACTTTTTAAGATAATAAAGAGCCTGCGAGAAAGCGGCAAGGGAATCATTTTCATCTCTCACCGGCTTGAAGAGTTGGATGCAATTTCTGATCGCGTTACTGTTATTCGCGATGGCGAATACGTGAAGACCATGAAAACAAAGGAAACGAACATTCCTGAAATCATCTCTTTAATGGTTGGCCGCAAAGTTGATACGGACCGCCGCCCAGAAGTACGTAAACTGAGTGAAGATGTAATTCTAAAAGTTGAAGGATTTTCAACCAAGACCCTACTGAAGGATGTTTCTTTTGAACTTCGCCAAGGTGAAATTCTAGGTTTTGCTGGGTTAATGGGCTCTGGACGAACCGAACTTGCTCGCGCAATTATCGGCGCAGATTTGAAAACTTCTGGCAAAGTTTTCTTCAAAGGCGAAGAAATTAAGATAAAAGATCCACATGATGCCGTAAAGAATGGAATTGGTTATCTTTCAGAGGATCGAAAGAAGTTTGGTCTTCTATTGATTCAAAACGTAACCTTCAACGTTGTTCTAGCTTCAATTCAGTCTTTCAGTAATAAATTAGGATTTTTCAAGAATTCTCCAGCAACAAAGGTGGCCAAAGAAGCCATTGCGACATTGAAGATTCGAACACCCTCCGAAAGACAGTACGTAAAGAATTTATCGGGCGGGAATCAGCAAAAAGTCGTTATTGCAAAATGGCTAACTAAAGATTGTGACATCCTGATTTTTGATGAGCCGACCCGCGGTATCGACGTTGGAGCTAAGGATGAGATCTATCATCTGCTTACAAAACTCGCGAATGAAGGTAAGTCCATCATCATGATTTCGTCCGAACTTCCTGAAATCCTTCGAATGTCCGATCGAATTGCTGTCATGTGTGAAGGTCGTTTGACTGGAATTATTAATAATAAAGATGCAGATCAAAATGTAATTATGCAATACGCAACTAAGCACCGAAACTAATAGGGGAAAGAGAAAAACATGTCAGATGCAGTTAAAGCGCAATCAGAGACAGAGTCAGGCAACCGCTTCACGAATTTGATCCGACGTGAAATTGGACAGGTTCTTGCCCTTGCAAGTCTCGTAGTCCTATTTGGCTTTTTCTCGATTATGCGTCCAGTTTTCTACTCTTGGACCAACGTTTCAAACGGAATTTTGATGTCAACGACTGTTACCGGTCTCTTGGCAGTTGGAATCACATTTGTAATCATCACCGGTGGTATCGACCTGTCAGTTGGAACTAGCACAACGCTTTGTGCAGTTTTGGTAGGCCACTACGTAGTAGGTTGGCACCTGCCGCTATGGAGCGGATTCGTAATTGGTATGGCCTTTGGTGCCTTAATTGGCGCACTTAACGGTGCAATGATTGCCTTCCTTAAACTTCCCCCATTCATTGCAACTCTGGCAACGATGAAGGCAGCTCAAGGTTTAGCGCTCATTATTTCTCACTTAGCACCTATCATTTTCACATCAGTTAAAGGATGGGATGGAATTGCTCAAGGCAACTTGATCGGTACTTTGCCAAATGGCGTTCTAATTCTCTTCGTTGCGGCCGTGCTTGCCTCAATTGTCCTAAATAAGACTGTTGTAGGGCGTTACACCTTTGCAATCGGATCTAACTTTGAAGCAACCAAGTTATCTGGTGTAAAAGTAAACCGCTGGTTAATTCTCATTTATGCATTCTGTGGCCTCTTTGTGGGCCTAGCAGCCGTTGTTTTGACCTCACGTCTTGGTTCAGCTCAGCCGGACCTTGGACTTGGCTATGAACTTGAAGCAATTGCAGCGGCAATCATTGGTGGAACTTCACTTCTTGGCGGCAAGGGAAGCATAAGTGGAACCATCATTGGTGCCTTGATTATGTCCGTATTGACAAACGGACTTCGCATTATGGAAATTCAACAAGAATGGCAATACGTTGTTGTTGGCGCCGTAATCATCATCGCAGTATTCAGCGACAACGTCCGTCGTCGCCGTGCCGGAGAAATTAGTTAAATTGAAATCTAAAAAGCCCGTCTCATTTCGAGGCGGGCTTTTTTTGACCAGGGAGAAGTAAATGAACAAGCGCACTTTAGGTAAATCGTTACAAGTTTCGGCCATGGGCTTGGGTTGTATGGGTATGAGTGATTTCTACGGTCCAAGTGATGAGGCATCCAACGTTGCGACAATTAATCGAGCTTTGGAACTTGGCGTTAATTTTTTTGATACCGCAGACATGTACGGTCCCTTCACAAATGAAGTCCTTATTGGAAGAGCCTTGAAATCTGTTCGATCTAAAGTAATTATTGCTACCAAATTTGGAAATGAACGTAACCCCGACGGAAGTTGGGTGGGAATCAACGGCAAACCTGATTATGTAAAGAGGGCATGCGATGCTTCGCTTCAAAGATTGGGTGTCGAATACATCGATCTTTACTACCAGCACCGGGTGGACCGAAGTGTTCCAATTGAGGAAACTTGGGGAGCCATGTCAGAATTGGTTGCCGCTGGAAAAGTTAAATACTTGGGAATCTCAGAGGCGCTTCCGCAAACAATTCGGAAGGCACATGCGGTACACGAAATAACTGCGATTCAATCTGAATGGTCACTGTGGACCCGCAACCCAGAAGTGAACGGTGTTATAGAAGTAGCTCGCGAGCTTGGAATCGGATTTGTTCCCTATTCGCCCCTAGGTCGTGGCTTTCTAACTGGGGCGATCAAATCTATCGACGAGTTAGATTCAAATGATTCCCGCCGTAGACAACCTAGATTTGTAGGAGATAACATCTCGGAGAATCTAAATATTGTCGATGCATTCAAGCGAATTGCAGACGAAAAAGGCGCGACACTTGCTCAAATTGCTCTGGCTTGGGTTTTAAATCAAGGAAGCGAGGTCGTACCTATTCCAGGCACTCGTAAAATAAATAGACTCGAGGAAAATCTAGCTGCGGTCGAAATTAATTTAAGTGCCGATGATATGACCAGATTAGATGAGGCAGCTCCAGTTGGAAAAGCAAAAGGTGATCGATATCCAGATATGTCCACCGTGGATGCTTAAATTCTGTTCTAACTAAATCTTAAAAGCTGGTGGCGGGTGAAGGATTTGAACCTTCGAAGGCAGAGCCGGGGGATTTACAGTCCGTGGCTAGGTCTACGACGATTCTCGTCTTTGCGACGAT
>Ga0214164_1000761_pt1 | contig 20222 bp, 36 predicted proteins | sample TroBogepilimnion_13_FD_153003 | JGI IMG/M metagenome (GOLD analysis project Ga0214164, IMG submission 153003) | Freshwater microbial communities from Trout Bog Lake, WI - Practice 03JUN2009 epilimnion v4 | ecosystem: Environmental > Aquatic > Freshwater > Lake > Epilimnion/Euphotic zone ...
TCCTGTTGTAAATGTCTTGGTAGGTAGGGCAGGGGAATTCCTCAAAGCACCCTTGACATTGTTCTTCCGCTTCATTATTTCCTTGACGATGCCTCTCCAGCACATCTCGGTTGGCTAGGAGAGAGGCGCGGTATTCGATTTCAGTTTCAATGCCCCAAGCGCAAGGGTTGTTAATTACCTCATTTAATTTGGCAATTCTGTCGTCAATCCATGCTATAACTTCATCGTGGTTCATGCTCATCCTTTCGACCAAATTAAACAGGTGGATGTTGTTATGGGTAATAAATGACCCATACGATCCTTGGTTGGATCTTGCGTATCGGTTATTTTCCATGTCCCGATATAGGGTTGTGTCTGCTCTTCGATGCATGTGGGCTTAATTTTTGCAGGCAAAGCGAAAACCTTACTCACCACTAGCATATTAAAAAGGCAGAGAATAGCAACAACAATAACGGCAATGCGTACTTTCTTTTCCATCCTAATACCAACCCCTACTGTGTATACTGCCATGACTTACCTCCTAATTATTGTACAGATCCTAACATAAGAATGATTTCTGGTATAGAAGGGAATTGGTGCGTGTTGACAGATTCCTTAGGGCGAATAGACTAGGCGCATGGGTAAACATGTATCTCCAGAATTACGACTGTTAGCCGATCGCCTTCGATCTGAGGGCGCCTCCTTTAGGAGTATAGCCAAGGAAACAGGGATCTCAAAGTCCTCTCTTGCCTATTGGTACTCTCCAGGGCAAGTTGACAAGGCTAAGTACCGTGCGGGTATTAATAGGGGAGATATTGAGGCATACATCCAAGATTACAAAGAAGAGCGTGGATGTCAGGATTGCCGCAATGAGGGGTATCCAGGGATGCATCCGTTCTATGTACTAGATGCTGACCATGTCAGAGGTAAGAAAATTCTCAATATATCTCGAGTATCCCGAATAGGGAGTATGGACTTGGTCAAGGAGGAATTGGCTAAGTGCGACATCGTCTGTGCCAATCACCATCGAATCCGAACATACAAGCGGTCTAAATTAAAGCGTGAGTTAAAGAACTAGTTTTTCTCATCAATATTGTTGGCATACGGAGTCATGATGTGAGAATCTGCTGACACATTAGGATTCGAAGAGTCACTGACCTCTGAGGCTGATCCAGCCATCGCCGCCATAATAACTGCGGCTAAGTGCTTGGGATCGGTGGAGTAACCCGTAGCAGCCCATGTTCCCATAGCGGCAGTACCTGATAGGGCTAAATGAGTTGGACTAGTCAAGTTTAACTTAATCATTCTGTAGCCTTTGCTACCATGGAGGTATATGTAGCGGCATCGATGCCCTTACCTTTAGATTTCTTTAATCCAGGATACAGACTCTGGTATACGGGGATAAGTGCTATCTCCTCAGCAGTCAACACACTAGACACTAAGTTTAGTGGCATCAATCCAGCCTTTGCCATAGCAGTGGCTACGATTAACTCGACCTTACCCTTAGCACCTAATTTAAAGGCGGCAGATCCTGGGAATGGTGGAGCAACGATGACTGACGGCTTTGTTGTGGGAACGGGTGTAGATGTTCCATTGGCGTTATGAATCGCCGCAACTCCTCCGCCTCCAATAGCAGTTACTCCTGCAACTCCTCCAGCAACAAGTTTGCTTTGACCTATACCCTTAGAAGGTGCTGATCCCGAAGTATACGCAGGACGAACAATCGCAAGAACATAGAGGTAAGGGCGATGACGACGGTAACAGCCATCACCATTTGCTTGGTTACCCGTGTAACTCTCGGGACCAGTGTTGAACCCAATAGCAGTAATGCCATCTTTTGATGCGGCTTCTACAATCTCGACGTGATCTGCTACACCGTTACCTGACCAGGAATAAAAGACAATATCTCCTGGAAGGGCGGAGTACTTATCAATAATGCGTTTATTCTTTTGAAACCATGTAAGACCTGCAGGGCAGTACGCAAACCCTTTAGGAGTCTGAGCGGCAACCAGGTGAGAGGCATTTACTTGAGCAAATACCCAACTAACGCCCATGGCACAGTAACTCTCATTGGGGATCCCATACCAAGTGCCAAAAGGATTATCGTTATTTGGACCTTCGACAAAGCCCAGTTGAGTACGGGCGATGTTTACGATGTCTACTCCAGATGTCACCTGGCTCCTCTCAGAATACTTTTTTAATTTTACCAGTTTCATACGCCGTATTAGACCGATAATAGGTTCATGGAAAATTACCAGGCAAAGAAGTCCGCAACTCGTAAGAAAGAGTTTGGATTGGGCCATGAACTTGCTGCAGGTAACATGCCCATGTTTATGACTGGACCAGAGATTAAAACGCATTACAACCCCCTCGAGGGTGATCGTAACGAGGTATCTGAAGGTAGTGGAAAAACTGCTCAGGACTATCGACAAGAGACTAACCCAGAATTTTGGAACCGTAAGTTATCAGAAAGTAAACAGGGTAGAAAAAAGATAGAAGAGTCTGGTCGTGAGGGAGCAGTTGGAAGTTCTGTTCAACCTACCAAGATTAAGACCTCACTCGCTACACACGTCAAGAAGAACGGATTTCCTGGGTTTGTCTCTGTAGAGACAGGTTTTCATCCTCATGATTACAGGACACCCGAGATCTTGGGCGGACATCACCGCATCGCTCTAGCAGCGGCACAGTTTCCCAATCACTTGCTTCCAGTAAAACACTTTGATTCTATGGCTGAGGCTCAGAGGGACCCACACTACCGATGACCATTAAGTACCCCTGCAAACTATGTTTTCACGACACTACCGATGGTGTATGTGAAGTTGACTCCTGCAAATGTATCTGTGAGGTGGAATGATGGCAACAACAACCGTATGTCTAGTTAATGAGGCAGGTCTTGCTGTAACTGATTTTAAGGTAATTGTGGATGCTGTAAAGCATTTTGCTCCTCTAGTTACAAAGCCTTGGGGACTTCCTGATGTTGTAGTAACTACAACTCCTACCGTTGGTGCCTGGGTAGTCTACATCACAGAGCGTAATCGTCATGTGGGTGCTTCTGGTTACCACACATTTGAAAACCAAGTTCCAGTGGCATACTGCTCTCCTCGTGCTGCTGGCAGATTATTTGGGCATTACATCGCTCCTCTACTTACTAAGGCCGTAGTTGTTAAGGGCAAGACAATTGTTCCTGCAAAGCAGATTCATGGAGCCTTCTATACAGAAGGTCTCATAACTACGATTTGTCATGAATTAGCAGAAATGCTCTGCGATCCTAAGATTGCTACAGTCTCTGCTCAAGATACGTTGGGAAGAACTTGGTTGGTGGAAGTTTGCGACCATGTATTTGGGTCCTATGCCAATTACGTTTCAGGAATTACTAACTGCATCCTTCCCGATGTAACTACTCCTTCATTTTATAATCTCACTGGAAAAGCACCGTTTAGCATATTGGGCGCAGCAGTCGCTCCCTTTACAATGACTCCTGCTGGTTATGCGTACCAACGACTTGCAAATGGTCAGATCGTAAAAATATGACCAAGTGGATACCCAAAGTAACAGGCGGTAAGTACTACACGTCCTGGCATGCTAAAGACCATCACGGAGTCAGCATTGACTTAGGTGGGCGTAGTTCTGTCACAGTAGATGCAGAGCATGACCAGTTACATGCTGATAACGTCTTTAAAGACGGTGTTGAGCATAAGCATTGGGAACCAAAGACTTCAGAACAGCGTAAGAGAGATGCACACTTAAAAGCACATCTTGAGAATAAAAACCAAGGCAATGCTTAATTTATCTAAGGCGCAGTTTGGTCAACCTAACAAGATGGACATGGATGTCTGGGGCGGTCAAGCCTGGGCAATGGGAAATCAAACACCACTAGTAAACGATCACGCATCTGCCTCTGCTACAGGGGCAGCAGGTGAGTTTCAGGAATCACAAGCGACTCATTAAATTGGTCTAGCGGGATACGCCAAGACCCTTCGGGTTTGTAGAGCCATTCATCCCTCTGTACCTGCTCCATACGCAACCATCCAAATACTTCTACCTCTGAGTAGTAATCCCTATCGGTCACTCGGGCTCCCACCAAAATCCATCCATCACGGATGTCCTTAGGAAACACGGGAATCTCATCCTTAGTGCGAATAGACTTAACCTCAATGTTTGTACCCACATCAGCGATATCTTTACGGTAACCGTGTTCGGAGTTTGGGTAAAAGGGAAATGTAAAAGATTTCCTGTATAACTTGGCTACGGCATACTCAGCGACAATGGTTCTTACATTTGCAGCAATCTCTGGTTCTAACTTCGATTTATTGTCTCCCGCATAATTGGGGCGATCAATACTTCCAAATTTCATCATCCAACGGTTTAAACCAGCATCGGCACAGGCTCTTACTTCTTCTGGGGATAATTTAACAAGGTGGCTCATAGGATCATCCTATACCCTTAGACCAGGGGCGCAAATCAAGGGGATGCCATGCCAGACGCTCATGACCAAAAAACTACTAATCATTATGTAATGCACTTTCCTGAGCATTCCGAGCGTTCTGATGACCCTCATTATAAAGACTTCAATGCATACCGTCGCAAGACAGAGGATACCGCTGTATGTGCATTTGGTCAAGATCGTGGAGATTTCTTAGAGTGTAAGGGTGGGCTAGAACTTCATCACAGCCATGTGGAATTCAGCCTCATGAATTCTGTGAACTTAACTCTTCTAGAAAAAGACTACCCAGGAATTAGTAATCCCGATGAAGTAGGCGCTTGGGTGGAATCTGCCGAGAATCTTGAATGGCTATGTGAAAAGCACCACCGTGGGGTGGGGGGTATCCACCATGCCGCAGCCGCAGACTATGAGGCCCAGAAGTACATCGACAACCTAATTAGCGAGGATACCAAGTGAGTTATCAGCCCATCTATGGAGACTACGGCGTAGTACACACCTCGGGAGCATTCGGAAAGTTAATTAGACTGGGTACCTTTAGCCACTGGAATCATGCCGTCGTTTACATCGGCGGTGGGCTCTTGATTGAAGCCAATCCTAAGGGTGTTCAGATCAAGCCAGTATCCGAGTATAAGGATGGAGATATCGCCTGGAATCAACATGAGGGACTTACTTCGGCTCAAAGGACTGCCATTGTTGCCCATGCCCACTCCCTGGTGGGATCAGTCTACAACTTCGCCACAATCGCAGTACTGACCCTCAGAATCCTGGGACTTCGGGTATTGTCCAATATGTCCATTTTAAAGCATTTGGCTGAGAAAGATGGGTACATTTGCTCTGAACTAGTTGTAGCCTGCTATAACTTTGCTAATGTAGTCATTTCGGACAAACCAGACTATTTGACCACTCCCGCTAATCTGGCGTTTAGACTAATGTATCAGTAGATCTGATATCCTTCTCATAACAGCAGATTACCTACAAGAGGAGCAACTATCACTACAATCGCGGCGGTACAGGGTGACGGATGGGTAGTCATGGGAGCAGATACTCAGGGAACCTACAATGAGTACCGTAAGGTCTTCATGAAGGATGACAAGGTTGTTAATAACAATGGGATTTTGATTGCTGGCTGTGGCATAGGTCGCGGTATGAATCTCCTACAACGAGGTTGGGTAGCCCCAAAACCTCGCACTCGGTTGAACCCCGATAAACTAGATACTTGGATGGTTAAGAGTTTTCTTCCTAAAATGAGAGAAGTATTCATTAAGGGCGGCTATGACATGAAGGACGACGGAGATTACGCAAAGTATGAGAACGTCTTTCTAGTCGCTGTCCAGGGACAGGTCTACATTATCGATGAGGATTACTCCATCGATCGTGATGCCAGAAATTACATTACCTCAGGTAGTGGTGGAGACTTTGCACAGGGAGTACTGTATGGTGCTGGTCCACTAATCTTTACAGATCTTGAGTACTCGAAAGACGCTATGAAACTCGCTGTAGATGCAGCAAAGGAATTCGACAGTAACTCAGGTGGAGAAACAAGGATCTACATTCAATACGCATAACAAGGAGCACAATGCCCGTCTATGACTTCCAATGCACTAAGTGTAATTCTTCAGTAGAGATGCACATGGGGTACGATTCAACTCATGCACCCGTATGTAGTGGATGCGGTGGAACCATGCAAAAGAACTTTACGCCACCCGCGATTATCTTTCGCGGTGGTGGCTTCTACAAAACGGATAATCGATAACAGATACGGAGCAATTATGAGTAAGACGCAAGAAAAAGTACAGGCAAAGATTGCCGAACGAGACGACTATTTAAAAGAACAAGCAGAATCCAACTGGAAGAACGCTCAACTGAAAGCAGCACTCGCAAAGACAGAACTCGACCTAGCGGTTGATACATTTAAGGATTTAAATACAGAAATGACAGAAGAACAGATTAAAGCAACAGAGGAACAGGTGCAGTTGCAATACGCTCGCATTGAAGAATTCCTGATGTCCGAAAAGGACAAGTACCTAGAACGTATGGGAATTCAAGCCGACTAAAGAACTATGATCTCATCTGGGTTGTCACTCTCATCCAGATGCTTTTGCTCGCAGGATCTGGCTAGGGACGGCACTACATAGGACTTATCACAAAGCCCACATCGGTATGAAGCAGCATATTTGTCTATGGATAAAGTATGGCAATACATCGACTAAAAAAGGGAGCAAACTATGACAATGACTACAACTGTTAATGTTCAGGAAGAGTTTACGGCGCTAGATCGCTGTGACAAGTGCGGAGCACAGGCAAAGGTGCGAGCAATACTCTTGAACGGAGACCTGATGTTCTGTGGACATCATGCCAGAGAAATTTCTGAGAAGTTGATAGCCGAGTCAGCCTCAATCTATGATCCAGAGAAGGTGTTTACTTATGGCACATGAGAACCTATCAGTCCCAGAGTTTCAAGATCATATCGGTCTTGGAGCATCTGGTGGGCCAAGAGGTACCTACGGGAATTACAGCGTAGGACCAAGTGTTCAACCAGAAGACCTCAAGCAGGATCGTGAGCGTCAAAGTGAGTAATCTTTCTAGGGAACAGTTTAATAAGTCCCACGATATCGAGACCAGCCAACGCAGGGCTCAGATGCGCCGTGGTCTTGGTTCTGGATTTGTGGGTGTGGGTCAAAATTGGCAGGCATATCCTGCATACACCAGCACACTACAGGCAGGAAGCCTAGTATCCTCAACTGCATCGGATGTAGATAGTTACCCCGCACAAGCCGTAGGAGATGACGCGATGGGCCTTGGTACTGCTAATGGATTGGGTGAGGGCGGTACAGCCGCTAGTGGTGCAGGTGCTGCAGGCGGTAGTCCTGCATGAGCAAGCATCTTGACCGAAAGTTGCTCAAAGTTAACAATCGTTCAAACATCAAACAGGTATTTCAATATGTTGAACCAACTCTTAAATCGATTGCTAATCCGTCTATAGTTACATGGGCAGGTCCTGGAAAAGGCATTGAGGGTGAATCGACGAACTCATCATCCACCAATGATGGTCAGATCATCCGAAGAAACTCGCGCCCTATTTAACCCTCCTTCTTGATGCTGGTTTGACACACTTCTCTTACGGACAACCTTAGGAGACACATGAAACTTTCTGCCAAACAATCCGCTGCTATCAAATCTTACTGGCATGCTTTTATTGCTGTAGAGTCTGCTTTTGCTATTGAATACGCTAAAACCTATTTCACAGCGCCTACAGGAACACACTCAGTTCTTCCACACTTTAACTTCGTTACATTCGGTTACTCAGCAATCGGAGCAGTATTTGCCCCTGCATCACGCGCACTTGTTTCTAAGTGGGCTTGGTTGAGTCCTCTACAAGTTCGTCTTACTACAAAACTTGCTCTGTTGCAAAACGCAGCAACTCCTGTAGTTCCTGCAACTCCTGCAACTCCTGCAGATCCTGCAGATCCTGTAGTTCCTGTAGTTCCTGCCAGTACTCCTAGTATCTAAAAGTATCTGACGGGAAACTAATCGGATAATGTCTACTAATACCATTTGGGCGATCTCGGCAGTAGGTGGCGCAGCAGCAGCCATCACTGCCATGTATCAAGTATTTAAGCCACTACACCACAAACTGAAGCGATTCTTCGACTGGGTAGGGAGATTCATGCGAGACTGGGAAGGTGAAGAGTCTGAAAAAGGACGCGACCGAGTACCTGGAGTCATGGAGCGTTTGAATAAACTTGATGGAGAATTGACCAATAATGGTGGGAAGTCCACCAAGGATGTAGTAGACAAACTTCTTGCTAATCAGGTTGAGATCAATGAGAAAACAGACCATCTGCTTGAGGCATTTGTAGAGAATAGCAGGCGTATGCTCCGACTTGAAAGGCATTTAGGGATTGATCCTGAAGATGACATTCGTAGAGTAGCAAGTTAAAGGAGAATACCCGTATGAGTCTATTTAACCCAGGTGATTGGGCTGTCGGTGCCATTGACAAGCAAATCGACCGAATGCATGCTCATGCAAAAGATAAGCACTACCAAGCATTACTCATGCAAAAAGCGCACCAACCTAAGCAACTTAAAAATAAACCGACCACATTAAAGCCTAGACAACCTAAGAAGTCTGACTTTGCTATGAAGCACAATACAACGCTACCTGAGGAGCCACAGATGGATGTAAAAAGAACTACACAGATCGATCCTTCAAAGAATGTCCCTGTTGCAAAGACTAAAGTACCTGTAAAAAATCCAAAGACAGTAACCCCTGTTGGTACTAAGCCAAAAAAGAAGTAGTTATGGCTGGACAAGTAAACAAGGACGATAAGTCTTACCAGGACTTTTACGCTGGTTATAACACCAAAACTCCCCCGCTAACTACTCAAGATCAAAATATGCTTGATTTTGCAATCAAGTCAGCCCAGCAACCCGCTTTAAAAACACACGGTCAGATACTTCGTAATTTTGGTATGTATCCACCCGAGTTCTGGAGTCGTACACAGGCCTTAGCAGGTCATCCAGATGTTTCACCTGAACAACGAGCAGATCTCGATAGAGTTATGCCTGACCCCTCACGTCCAGGCCCAATGACTGGTGGCTATGACGTAAACCTTGGACTGGAGCAACACCCATGAAATGTGCAAACTGCAATACAACTGCTATGTTTATTTACGATATTTCCTCTACTAGAGGAATCCCATACTGCGAGGCACACCTACCTTCATTTTTAAACGCTAGAAAACAAGCAGGTATGCTTCGTACTGCTGAATCCTTTGAATCTGAAAAAACCTCAGCATTAGATGCTCTTCGTGCCGAACATGAGGTAGAGGTATCTTCCCCAGAAGAAGTCGCCCCAAAGACAGAGATTAAAAAGAGGGCTGCTTCTAAACAGGACAAATAAAAATGACCATCATTCGCAAGTTCGCGATACAGGGACATGCTGTACCATCAGTAGCGCACAGCCCTAGAGGACCATTTCCACCTGAAGTTTTAGCCCAACCTAAGATGGAACATGTAGACCAGCACTCGGATTCCTTACATGTAGCATTAGATGATGTACGTTTCTTCAGATGTCGCGACTGCGAAGAGATACTTCTTGAGGCTGAATTAACCAATCATGATTGCGAAAGGAACTAAAAATGGCTACAAATAACAACGGACATCTCCTTGATTCTTCGGGTCAAGTAGTTGTAGATTTTGTATGGGGAAATCTTCCTGTACAACCAAATGACCAACGAAATTCCGCCAACCGTCTAGACATCACACTAGACAACCACATCAATACCGAATCAGGCTGGAGTGGTTACCCTCTCTTTACGCCTAACACAACAGGTGCAGATGTTATCGGTTATACCGATTATATCCTCGTTCCTAGTGTTCTTGGTTCGACGTCTGCACTTGCTGCTGATGCTCTTGCTGATGTATCCCTAGTTGTTACAACAGCAGGTGGCGCTACCAATACCCCAATTGCAGTAACAGCCGCATCACGTACAGTCAACCTTCCTACAGCAACGCTTACTGCTGCTGGTGCTGGAGCCGCCTTCCCAGTCGGAACAAGCATCACAGTCGCAGCACTTGCTAACACAGGCGCTGAACTTAACGGTGTATGGACAGTTACAGCCAACGCTACGAATACTGTTTCCTTCGTATCTGCTGGAACCACTGCCCTTGCTCTTTCAGGCTTGGCTGCTGGAACAGTTGCTGGAACATCAGGAACAGTTAAGACACAGAGCGTTGCCGCTAATGCTGCGACAATCGTTCCAGGTACTGCTGTCACGATTACGCCATTCGCCTAATACTAGATGGCCTCTAAACGTCCTACAGGTGGAAGTGGCATGCGGAAACCCCGCATGTCACTACCGTCTGCTCAAGAACAACTTGGTGCATTCTATGGATTTGGTCCCCGTCAATCTGCGGGAATATCAAAAATTACTGGGGTAGAAAATCCCTACTCCGTACTTCCTACGATGGCTCAGACCGCAGAGTTCGGTGAGTACAAGGAAATCATTAATCTTGAAGACACGATGAAGCACTACGAGGGTCAAAAAGAATACAACAATATGGCAGGAATGCCTACCAACCTCTCTTATCAACGCCAATGGGAAGATGTTACAGAGGGTGAAAATAACCCTGCTATTCCTGGTGCTCTTGGAGCACAGATGGACGAGGATGAAACCCCCGCACCATTGACCGTAGTACCAACCTCAACCACCAACCCTGAACGCCCCCGTACAGTGGCTGCAGGGTATGATGAGGAAGAGGAAAAGGTTACGGTAGTATTTAGAGATGGAACCTTCTATAACTATTATGAGGTCAGTCCATCTGAATGGGCCGCCTTCAAAGCCCGTGTTTCAAAAGGAAAGTACATCTATAAGTACCTAGACTTCAAACCTCGAGGATTGGCGGATGTATCTCAGATCTCTGCTACTGCTCGTAAGGCGTTCTATAAGATGTCGCGTTCGTCTCAGATTCACTATAAAGGCTCAAAGATAAAACCCCTAAATACCAAAAGGAAATAAATGCGTAAGAATCGGCTTATAAACATCGGATCAAAATACTTCGTACAGTTCACCAAGTTTCCTTATGAATGGGCTGGTAAGTTCATTACAAGAGGATGGACTCAAGAAAGCGATGACCCATTTAGGGTATCAACGCCTTTAGTATTCCGACTTCCTAGGTATAAGGCACTAGTCTTTGGCAAATGGACTGGTCATACAGATGAAACTAAAGTCGATGAACTAACGGGACTAAGGATAGTGACATATGATGATTTTACGGAAGAAGCAGGATGGACACCTCCCCCAGCAGACGAAAGTGGAGAAGAGAGTTTCGAAGATCTCAACGCCAGAATTAACGCTATGGATGGAACACTCGATGACCTCGATTGGACGTCATTTTACAAACTGGCAACGGAATCCGAATAACACCGATGATCTTGAAGAGGTAGTTATGGGTGCTGAGGCTTTCTATGCAATCGCTAAAGAGTTAAAACACCGCTCTAAGAATGCACTCTAATTATGGACACCTTTGACTCTGAAAAATTTGAAGAGATAAATCCCGAGTTTTACCTTAATGAGGGTGAGACTCCCCTTGTTGACGATACTGAAGAGCCTATGGATGAACTCTCTCAAGAGTTTGTCAACAAACTTGTTGAAAAGATCATGGACTTCCTTAAGGTACTTGTGGGGCATGATCTGCATCCATACCAGAAGCCATTGGCAAGACGCATAATTGAATCTGTAATCATCAGTGATGGCGAAGAAATAACAGCCTTAGCAGCACGTCAGTCAGGAAAGTCAGAAACTGTAGCAGACACAGTAGCAACTCTTATGATTCTTCTTCCTAGACTGGCTAAGTTGTATCCAGATCTATTGGGTAAATTTAAAGATGGTATTTGGGTTGGGTTGTTTGCCCCTACAGAGGGTCAGGCAGAAACACTTTTTGGTCGTACTGTTACGCGACTTACCTCAGAGCGTGCCCTTGAGATCCTGGGAGATCCCGAGATCGACGATAGTGCTGCCCGTGTAGGTGGAGTAACCCGACAAATAAGATTAAAGAATTCGGGATCTACCATTACTATGATGACAGCAAACCCCCGTGCAAAAATTGAGTCTAAGTCATTCCATCTGGTCGTTATCGATGAGTGTCAAGAGGCAGATGACTTTGTGGTCTCTAAATCAATCTCCCCAATGCTCGCTTACTACGCGGGAACTATGGTAAAGACAGGCACCCCTACAACTTCCAAAAACAACTTTTATAGATCTATCCAACTAAATCGACGTAGACAGATTAGTAAGACCTCACGTCAAAACCATTTTCAATGGGATTGGAAAGATGTTGCCAAGATTCAGGCTAATTACGAGAAGTTCATCCGAAAGGAGATGCTTCGTATTGGGGAGGACTCCGATGAGTTCCAGATGTCGTACTCTTGTAAGTGGTTACTTGAAAGAGGAATGTTTATTACTTCAAACACTATGGACCGTTTGGGCGATAAATCTGCAGAACTGGTCAAGGCATGGCATAAAACCCCAGTCGTTGTGGGGATCGACCCTGCTCGCAAGACTGACTCGACGGTCGTTACTGTTGTATGGGTTGATTGGGATCGTCCTGATGAGTTTGGCTACTATGAGCATCGAATCCTTAATTGGCTAGAGATTCAAGGAGATGACTGGGAAGAGCAGTATTTTCAAATAGTCAACTTCTTACAAAATTATGATGTCCTTGCTATTGGCGTGGATGGCAATGGTGTGGGAGATGCCGTAGCACAAAGGCTTAAACTCCTTATGCCTCGTGCCGATGTCTTCCCCCTAACCTCTAGCCCATCCGAGCAGTCCAAGCGATGGAAACACTTGCAGGCGCTAATCCAACGAGAACTCATAACTTGGCCTGCCCACGCTAAAACTACGCGCCTTCGTACATGGAAGCGCTTCTATCAGCAGATGACAGATGCCGAAATCACCTTTAAAGGACCCAACTTCATGGTTGCTGCTCCTGATGAGAACTACGCCCATGATGACTTCGTCGACTCCTTATCGATCGCCTGTTCCCTTACCCAAGATTTAGTCATGCCTGAAATATCCATCAGTTCTAATCCTTTTTACTAGTTGAACAACATTGAGACTTCAAAAGGGTGGAAACTATGTACTAAGCAAAAGGCCTTTGCCAATACATCCTTAAGGAGTAACAATGACAATTTCACCAGCACCGCGTTTCCCAGAGCGTGCCCCCCAGAACTACGAACTAAAGGGTGCAGATAATGCTACCCGTCGTGGTCCACTTCGTTTCGAAGAGGGTATTGCTACAGATACTGACGTTCCAAATGATTTTCAAAAGGGAATGATGTCAGGACAGGCAACTATGCCAGGACGCCCAAACCGCAATGCTCCTGTCTGGGAGAAGTCTGCTGCAGAAACCCTTCAAGAGCGTGCCCATGTCGGTTCAGCATCTTGGGTTGAAGCACCAACATACCTCGGTGAGTTTGCTCACGGAACTGTTGGAGACTACTCAGCAGCAACAATCGAAACTGTAGTTCGTTCAGGTGGACGTCAAGAGCGTCAGTCTGCAACTGTAGTAAACGACTAGTTTAAACAGACACAGATATGCCCTCACATTAGTGTGGGGGCTATCGGTTCATTCACGGAGGATAAATGCAAAAGCCTGCTAACCCCAACCTCTATGCGATGGTAGTCGCACAGGCAAAGGCGAAGTATGCGACTTATCCTAATCCAGGTGCAAGTCACTGGGTGCATTCACGCTACGAACAACTTGGTGGTCAATTTATTGAGACGTACGAAAGTGATCGTAAAATGAAAATAGCAGTAAAGAAATATGAAAGCGCAAAGAAGAAGCACCTTGAAGCAAAAGGTGGAAAAAAGGGCGAGAAGAAAAAGGATAAGAAGTGATTTTTGATGCATTAGTAGGAGTAAAAACTTGCTCTAAATACGTCATTGAAAAGCCTTTGTCAGAATTTCAAAAAAATAAGGCTAGACATGATGGTGTTGAAACGTACTGTCGTGAGTGCAATAACGCTCGCTTACGTGAAAAGTACGCAAAAGATCCACAAAAGAAATGCAAAAAAACAAAACAGTATCACCTTGAACATCCTGAATGGAGCAAAGAAACTCAGAAAAAATGGCATCAAAACAACAAAGAGCGTAGATACGAAAAGGTTAAAGAACGCCTTGCTACAGACCCTGAGTTTCTTAAGTATCGTCGTGATTTAGTGGCTAAAAAAGAGCGTGAACGTCGTGCTCAAAAGGCTAATACAGAAGTTACTAAAGTAACTAAAGAAGACTATAACAACATTCTTTTAGAGTTTAACAACCAGTGTTGGATATGCAAAGTAAAGTTAACTAAAGTGGTTTGGGATCATGTACAACCTCTTGCAAAGGGCGGCTCGCATTCGGTCAAAAATCTTCGACCAGCCTGCAATGTTCGTAAGAACGCTACATGGCCTTTTACTGATGATATGAAAGAAGTAATCGCCATTGAGGTTCGTAACCTCACTGACCTTAAGGAGGTGATGCCATGAGTTTCCTAGATTTTTCTCCGCCTTCTTATAGAGCGGCTTCTTCTGATTTAACAATTTCTATCTCCCCATTGGGGTTAGTTGAATTAGCAGATGAGGAATTCGAATAGTGTAGTTCACGGTCCTCGGCTAAACCGTTATTCACTGAATTTTGCAATGTATCTTGGTCATCAATGGGGCTATCGCAAAGAAACTGGCGAAGCACAGATGACAATTAACTATTACCGAGCATTTACAGACTACCTAGCCAGGTTTACATTTGCTAAGGGAATTACTTTTAGATCACCTAAGTCAACAGAAGCAATCATTCCAGACCGCCTTGAGCGTGTATGGGAAGTAGATAACGACAAGATGCGTGTCCTCCTAGAGATGGCACAGCAAGGCGGAGTTACTGGAGATTGCTTTGTAAAGATAGCCTATGAAGAAGCATGGCAAGACTCTGCTGGACACCTTCATCCAGGGCGTGTTCGTCTTCTACCTATGAACTCTGCCTTTGCATTCCCTGAATTTCATCCCCACGATAGAACTCGTCTTCTTCGTTTTAAGCAGAAGTATCGTTTCTGGGGAACATCCTTAGAGGGTACTCGTCAGGTATTTACCTACACCGAGATCCTGACTGATGACATGATCGAAGAGTACGTTAATGACGAACTCATTGATTCTCGTCCCAATCCAATTGGGCTTATTCCTGTCGTGCATATACCTAATATGCCCGTTACTGGTTCTCCTTGGGGTCTCTCAGACTGTCAGGACATCGTTACCATCAATCGTACCTACAATGAAATTTCTACAGACGTTGCGGACATCATTAACTACCATGCTGCTCCAGTTACCGTCATCATCGGTGCTAAAGCCTCTAACCTTGAAAAGGGTGCTAGTAAGGTATGGGGCGGTCTTCCAAAAGATGCTCAAGTATTTAACCTTGCTGGTGGTGCAGAGGGTATCGATGGCGCTCTTAAGTATCTAGAACTACTAAAACGCTCAATGCATGAGATCATGAATATCCCAGAAACTGCTCTCGGACAAGTTCAACCTATCTCTAATACATCAGGTGTAGCACTATCCATCATGTATCAGCCTCTTATGAACCGTTATGAACAGAAGAAGGTTCAATACGGAAAGGGCATCGAACGCATCAACGAACTAGCCCTTCGTACCCTGGCCTTAAAAGAGCCAGAGACATTCCTTTATAACCCAGCAGTAGATGGGGAACTAAAGCCAGATCAACTTCCTCAACTTGATCCTAATGACCCAATTACTTATCAGAACTACGTAGTCTTTCCATCCCCATTGCCTCTTGATAAATTGATTATCCTCAATGAGATTCAAGCAAAAATGGCAGCAGGACTTGAGTCCAAAGAAGGTGCACTGCGTGCTCTTGGCGAGGAATTTCCAGCCGATAAGTTGCGTGAAATCCGAGAAGAACTTAAGGATGATGCTAAGGCAGATGGAGCCCTTCAACTTCTCAAGATTCAAATCCAAAAAGAAATCATGGATATGACAGGCATGATGCCTGGTCCAGATGGTACTTCCGCAATCCCTATGCAGCCTACCGAACTCGGTGATGGTGACATTATGGGTGATGGAATTGTTGGCCCTGAGACTCCTCAGAGCGTCAATGATCCAGCACAATTGCAGGGACAGGCCATTGAGGATCAGACTGAGAGGGGTATCCGCGAGCAACTGGTAACAGAGGCTTATGGAACTAAGGCACCTCAACGCCGCAACGTCGATAGAGACGAATAACTTTCCGATAAATAAATCGGAATATACCGAGACAAACGCTTTATTATGTAATGCAATTGTCTCATAAGATATCAAGTGCTACGCCGCAAGGCATTCGGACAACTAGACAAGAAAAATAGGTGACCCACAATGGACACAGAGAATAATGGACCAGATTCTGTACTGACAGAACTATTGGCAGTACCAACAGGATCTCAACAGGCGGAGGCTAACTTGGCAGCATTCACGGCTGACGACCTTGCTAAAGCACGAGAGCAAGAGAAGTCGAAGTTGTACTCACAAATGGAAAAACTCAAGAGTGAAGTAGAAACTTTTAAGCGTGACCGTGATGAAGAGGCTGCACGTAAAGCAGCATTCGAAGCATCCAAAGAAGCAGATAGATTGGCACAGGCTAAGGCTAAGGAAGAAGACGAACTTTCTGCCAAAGAACTCCTCATCAAGAAGGAGCAAGAATGGAATGCTCGATTTGAGCAGGAAAGTCTTGAAAGAGAACGCGCCTTTGCAATGCTAGACAAAGAACGGCAGTTCCAAGAACTCCAAAGTTATCGTCAAGCACGACTAGACGAAGAGCGCGAGAACATTGCTCCTCAGTTAGTTGACTTGGTTCATGGAAACACCCCAGATGAAATTGAACATAGCATTGCTTCTCTTAAGGAGAAGACCTCATCAATCGCGGATGAGTTAATGCGTACTGTTCAAGCAAGTAAGCAACAGATGGTAGGTACCCGTGTAACGGCTCCTACATCAGGACCTCTCGATAATGATTCGGACTCACAATCGTACTCACCCGATGCAATTCGGGGAATGTCACAGGCAGACTATGCGAAGCATCGTACCAAATTACTTGGTCAAGCAGCCAGCACCCGTGGTCAAGGTCTCTTCGGAAACTAAGAACCCCTCACTCAACTAACATAGAAAGGACTTGACCTAAATGGCAAGTGCTATTACAGGCTCCTCGCAACTCGCGTCAGCCCCAACCGCTTATTCAGGCTCCAACTCAAGCCTCAATCAGGCAATCCAGACAATCTGGTCCAAGGAAATCTTGTTCCAGGCCATGCCAATTCTTCGCTTTGAACAGTTCGCTGTTAAGAAGACAGAACTCGGCGTTGCTCCAGGTCTTCGCGTTAACTTCTTGCGTTACAAGAACTTCGCAGTAGATCCAACACCTCTTACTGAAGGTGTCCGTATGACAACCAACGCTCTCACAGCAGAGCAGATCGCAATCACCGTTGCAGAACAAGGTTACGGCGTTGCTGTTTCTGAGTTGCTCTTGAACTCATCTTTTGATGATGTCATGGCTTCTGCTTCACGTTTGCTTGGTCGCCACATGGCCCAGTACCTCGACATCCAGGCACGTAACACACTCTCTGCTGCAACTTCAGCAGTGTTCGGTTACGATCGCACAGGTCTTCAGGGTATCAATGACTGGTACATGGAAGGCACTGTTGGAACTGCAATCTCAGGCCTCACAGGTAACTACAAGTTGTCAACAGGTGCTGTCAAGGATGCCGCTCTTACCCTTGCTGGTAAGAACATCCCTCGCTTAGGCGAGACCTATGTACAGTTCGTACACCCTAAGCAGTCTCGAGACATTCGTTCGAACCCAGAGTTCATCGAAGTCACCAAGTACGCTGCTCCAGGAAACTTCATGCTCGGTGAAATCGGACGTCTGTATGACGTAGTATTCATCGAAACCACACAGGTTAAGTCATTTGCTGCTTCAACAGTAATTGATTACTCAACCTCTGTTGCTACTCCAGGTTCTGCTGTCTCTGTTCCAGTCGCTGCTAACACAGCCCCTGGTCAAGGCGGAAACCCAGAAGCCGTAGGCGCTACTGCTTATCCAAATGGTGGATCCTCAAACACCACCGCTGCTACTGTTTATGAGTCAATCATGATCGGTGACAACGCATTTGGTCACGCAATTGCTCTTCCAGTTGAACTTCGTGATGGTGGCGTTCTTGACTTCGGTCGTGAGCATGCTCTTGCTTGGTACTCAATCTGGGGTCTAGGTGTAATTACCGATCAAGCGATCGTTAAGGTTTACACCAACTAATACCTTCTTTACCCGATGTCTGTGGGTCAGCCTCCTTCTTTGGCCCACAGCCATCACCAACTAACTAACTTAGGAGAAATACACCGTGGCAAACACACCAACAAGTCCGCTAGACGCAACTGGACACGCAGCAGAAAAAGCATCGCGTGCCCGCGTAAAAGAACAGCAAGCCCGTAAGGAAGAGATCTCAATCGCTACTGCTGTAGAGGCAGATGATCTTAGAAATAACACCTATGATCCAAAGCAACCTGATGCACCACTGGTTCTTGATGAGATCGAGGATGTCGGAGTAAGCGTAAACAATGATTACGTCATCATCCGAACCATTACTGACATTGACGATATGACCTTTGGAGTTGGTAATCACTACAACTTTAAGTCAGGAGTTAAGTATCGGGTCCCAGCAGCACTCGCGGGATACCTAGAACAACTCGGATACGTTTGGCGTCCGAACTAAGGCGTCACTACTAGTCTGGTCCTTAACTGGTTCCCGCCCTCCTCCCAGTTAAGGGTCAGGCCTTTTATGCTTACTAAAAAATGATTACACGAGATACTTGTGTATCGCAGACCAGTGTTTTCTTCGGAGGTTAAGTGGCTACATTAACAACTTTGGCTAGTCGCCTTCGTTCTGAAATTGGTGACTTTGCTAAGTCCTTCGTTTATCAGACCACTTCTGACGGTATTACGAACCGTTACTTAGTCCCATACTCCCCTATCGATGGTTTGTCTCTTATAGTCCATCTTAATGGTGTCGATGTATCTACCACTGTTCTTGTAGAAGAAGAGAGTGGTTTTATTACCTTTGCAACAGTCCCTCCTGCTGGGGAACCAATCATTGTTGCGGGAACATACTTCCGTTACTTTACCAATGAAGAAGTAAATCAATTTGTTACAGATGCCTTTACTCAGCACACTACAAACCATGCTGATGCCTTTGGTCGTCCAATTGGCCTAGGTAATCTTCCTGGAGTAGAGGAATATCCTGTGGTTGTTTATGCTGCAACTCTTGCAATGTATACCCTTGCTAATGATGCGTCATTTGACATTGATATTCAGGCTCCTGATGGGGTAAGCATCCCACGCTCTGAACGCTATCGCCAACTGATGAATATGGTTCAAGAAAGAAAAGAACAGTACAAAGAACTTTGTTCTCAACTGGGAATCGGTCTGTACAAGATCGATATCTTCCAACTTCGGCGTAAGTCTCAGGCCACTAACCGATACATCCCAATCTATCTTCCACAAGAAGTTGATGACCGTTCTATGCCACAACGTGCTCTTATCTCTAAGCCCACCTATGGAAGTCAAGCATTTCCATCTAGCGTTCCTAATCAAGACTTTGACATTTATCAGGGCGATTCCTTTGAGGTTACTCTTACGTTCCCATTTGATACCACAGCATATAACTGGAAATCAGAGATTCACATGGTCTTTGGGGATGGTATTCCTCTAACAGCATTTACGATTGCCCATGTAACAGGGAATGTTTACGCCCTTACATTGAGTCTTACAAGTCTACAGACCTATGCACTTCCACAACTTTGTTTCTGGGATCTTTCTGCGACATCCTCTACCGACTCAACCTATGAGCAGACGTACTTGCGTGGAGCCTGCTTCGTAACCCCAGCGGCAACCACATGACGTGTACAGGTACATGCATTTGCGGTAATTGTGACATTACGGTAGTAGTTCCTGCTCCCATCAGTATTATTGTTGCCGTTCAAACTACGCAGTCAACCCAATCCAACATCACGGTTGCTCCTGGTCAGGGCGGATCTATTGGACCACAAGGTACTCAGGGTGCTCAGGGTTCTCAAGGAACTCAAGGTCCTCAAGGTACTCAAGGCACTCAAGGCTCCCTCGGCTCTCAAGGTACTCAAGGAACCCAAGGCACTCTTGGTAGCCAAGGCACGCAAGGAACCCAAGGTGCTTTTGGAAGCCAAGGAACCCAAGGCACTCTTGGTAGC
>Ga0214164_1000762_pt1 | contig 20161 bp, 26 predicted proteins | sample TroBogepilimnion_13_FD_153003 | JGI IMG/M metagenome (GOLD analysis project Ga0214164, IMG submission 153003) | Freshwater microbial communities from Trout Bog Lake, WI - Practice 03JUN2009 epilimnion v4 | ecosystem: Environmental > Aquatic > Freshwater > Lake > Epilimnion/Euphotic zone ...
AGACAGTATTTGGGACTGTACACTAACAGAAGTTACAGTTACGGACATTGTGGTACATGCTTATGAAGACTACAAAATGGTTAACGTATACTACGACGTTGACGGCGTAGAGGGTACTGAAGTTGAAGACAGCTGGCGCATGTACACAGACAGTGGCATGGAGGAAGCTATTAGCGTATTGTTGGGAGACAGCATTAGCTTTACAGAGCAGGGAATGCAAGAGGACGGCATAGCTAGCATGGAGTAGCATAAAAACAACAATATCCCTACACTCTGTAGGGGTATTATACAGGGGTTGACAAATGGGCCCAATCCCTGTATAATACGAAGTATAGTAACTAACAAGGAGCGAACCGTGGGATACTTTACAGATTGTGATTTTGATTCAACCCTGGACATGATTGATTGTGTTAATGAGGTTGTGGAGCGTCATGTACGCAAGATGGAACGATGCACACCAAACGAACTGGGCTTGGACATGCGCTGTGGCCCTGTCTACATCGACCGCGATGAAGAAGTGATTGCTGTAAGCCACTCTAGTGCCATTGACTACTATGGCGGCTTTGAGTATATCAAAGAGGATGAGGGTCGGAAGACTTGTGGGGATTATACATTCTTTACAACCGAGTCCAGCCGTGTACAAGACTGCTTTGATCATTTGAACGAAGTTGACAACGAGGAAGAATAATGAAGCGAGCCTTAGTCCTAGCCTTGTTCCTAGCCAACGGTGCCTGGGCTAAGGCTCCTGTAACCATCACCGGCCCTCAGATTATGGTAGGCGCCAAGTTACCTAACCAGACCAAGAAGGATGAGGATTGCCTAGCCTATTCTATCTTCCGTGAAGCCGGCAACCTAAACGAAGCAGGGCAGTATGCCGTGGCGCAGGTACACATCAACCGCGCCCGTGAAGGTAGCTGGGGCCCGCACCTATGCCAAGTGGTGCATGCCAAGGCTCAGTTCAGCTGGACCAAAGAACGATATGTGGCTTGGACTAAGGATCAAGCCAAGCGGTATCATGCCATCGCCCACGCGGTGATATCAGGTGTTGTAGGTGTGCCACAGATTGCATCAACCGAGATCCTGCACTATCACGCCAACTATGTGCATCCAAAGTGGGCGGATTACGGGCAAAAGGTTGCGGTTGCAGGGCCACACATCTTCTACAAGGATGTGCCCTATTAACCCTATTGGTTGACGGGTTATCGGTTTGGTGCTATAATTAAAACATATTAACAAGGAGCGAACGATGTTACATTTTGCCAAAGAACACTACGTAGAAGTTTTATGTATGCTGGGCGGGTTTGCTTGGGGCTGGATATTCCACTCTATCCTCAACGGCATCTTTGCTCCTATTATGCGCCTGTTCCAAACAGCCAAGGTCAAGGTAGAACGGGTGCCAGTTCCTGTTCGCGTAGAGCCTACCCTGGAGCAGGACAGCAAGTTGGTTGACATGTTCAAGCGCCGCAAAGCTGGTTGACATCCTGCCCAAAAGGCTGTATAATATACATATACTGAAAACTTAGGAGCGAACGATGTTACAAGAAGATCAATACTGCCGTATAGTATTTGAAGGCAAAGAATACGACTCACGCCACGGTGGCCCATTCGATCGTGGCTCAGCAGACTCGTGGTACGGTCGAGGCAAGGACCCGCATTTCTATCAGGAAGGTACAGGTACTAGCCAGCGAGTTGAGCGCCTTAATGCCCAAGAGTTGGAAGCCTATTATGCGGGCTATGCCTACAATGAGATGCATGGCGGTAAAAAGAGCTGGGATTAAATGGTTGACAAAAGGCCCAAAAGGCCGTATAATAGAGTTATAGTTAATTAATAGGAGCGAACTATGAAATTCAACAGAACTAAGCAGGTCAAAGAAGCAGCCAAATTCCTCAGCGAAATGATCGGTGTAGACATCAAGGACTTTGACGCAGAGTACATCGAAACCTTGGCCATGGACTGCCAGTGCAACTATGAAGGCATCTGCGAAATCCTAGGCTTAGAATTGCCTGAAAGCCTTAGGCCTGTAATGGTTGACTAACCAGCCAAAAGGCCGTATAATACTTGTATTAGTTAATTAATTGGAGCGAACCAAATGAAATTACACATCACTACCCAGTACATGGAAAACTACGGTGCCCACGATTGGGACGGAGAAGGTGCTTGCCCCCAGCGTTGGAAGTTTAAGGGCGGTGAGGACTACTTCTATCAACTAGGTGCAGAAACACCCTCCGATGAGCACCTTGCTGAGTTGGTTCAAGCACTCCGCCCACGCTTTGAATACTCCGATGACTATGCCAGCAACACCTTAGTTGGCTACGGTGTGGTGGCAGACGACTACAGGACCGAGTTTGAGCAGAGCCAGTTGGACTATGAGGGAAGCATTGCTCACCCTGCTGTGATGTTGCAACCCTTGCCCGATGTTGTTGATTCTTACTACTATGGAGCTTGATATGAGAAGTAAACTTAACCAATTCTGCGATGTGATTGTAACCATTACCGGATTCTTGCTCATCTACGGTGTAGTAGGCGCCCTAGATGAAAGCCCTGACGAAAACCTAGTGACTTTGTTTGCTATGGGACTCTGTGGCTTAATTCTTACATTTGCCGGTATTAATGGCTTGACAAGACGTTGAATTGAGACTATAATAAGACTTTAAACACACACAGGAGCGAACTATGTCAGTCAAACAAATCAATACCTTAATCTTCCAAACAGACTTAACCAACGATGAGCTCTCCAGCATCATCGACGCTGTCAAGTTCAAGCGAAGCCAATTGGCACAGCGAGTCAAGTTTTCAATCCGCAAGGGCGATAACGTAGAATTCACATCCAGCAAGACAGGGCGCATCACCCGCGGTTTTGTGGAAAAGGTTGCTATCAAATATGTCACAGTCAACACCGGAATGGGCTTGTGGCGTGTGCCGGCCAATATGCTCACAGTGGTTGACAAAGAAGCAGTTTGAGCTTATAATAGTATTTTAAACAGTTAACAAAGGAGCGACACTATGTTAAAAGAATTAGATACTAAAGAAGCAGGCATCTTTGCATTCGCGGCGGCTATGGATGCTCAGCGCCGTAATTCAAACAATAAGAGCCTTTACTCCCAAGAGCAGGTTCGCAGGGCAGTTACAGCAAGAGACTTGATTGATACAGCCTTTGCCTACACTAAACTCTACATCAACTATCGCAAGACATTCATTGCCGTTAAGGCAGAAGGTGCTCGCCGTAAAGATAGCATGGCACGAGAAGTCCTAGCCCTGTTTGAAAGCAATGGGTATGGTGTTGTATCTACGCCACAAGGGCTTATTGTTCGAATTGACAAAGAAGCAGTTTGAGACTATAATAGTATTTTAAACAGCAAATAGGAGCGACACTATGCAAGGTTTTTCAAAAGAGCAGATCATTTCTACAGTACAAGGCGCAACAGAGCAGGCTGTTGAAGCGGCCAAGGCCATGTACGCTAGAGTAGGCGAGCGTGACGCATGTGGGTTTGGATGGGTTGACATCTACGTAGAGCGCACCAACTCTAAAGAAGCCAAGGCGCTGATCGAAGCAGGATTTCGTAAGAGCTACAAACCAAAATGCCTTACACTTTGGGATCCAGCTGGTTTGCCTACACAGAGCATTTCAGTTAAGGAAGCAGGCGCACGGGCGTTCGCTGATTACTTCCGTAACATGTTCCCAGAGGCTAAGATCTACGCATCCAGCAGAATGGACTAAGTCAAAAGACTAGGGGGCAACCCCTAGTTGTGTTATAATTACATTTTAACAATAAGGAGCGCGAATGACTAAGGTTGTAACCAGTGCAATGCTAATGAATGCACAAGCAGAAGTAACCAGTTTAGAAACTGACAAAGACTACCTAAAGGCTAAGGCTGTAGCATTGGCCGCAGAGTCAGATGAAGACATTATGAAACGTTTGGGCGAGCGTTTTGAGATCTTAGAAGACATGACTCGTGCTGTCAAAGCAGGCGATGTTAGAGCTATGATTGTAACAGGACCCCCAGGTGTAGGTAAGAGCTACGGTGTGGAGCGAGTACTGTCAAAGCATGATGTGTTCGCTGATATTGCCGACGACAAGAAGCTGAAGAAGTACGAAGTAGTCAAAGGTGCTATGAGTGCTATCGGCTTGTACAAGAAGCTGTATGAGTATTCGGACAAGAAGTCTATCCTAGTGTTCGATGACTGTGACTCAGTACTGTTAGATGACTTGAGCTTGAACATTCTAAAGGCTGCCTTAGACTCGGGTAAGAAGCGTATGATCCATTGGAATACAGATGCTCGTAGCCTTAAGGATAACGGTGTGCCCAACTCATTCGAGTTCAAAGGCGGTGCTATCTTTATCTCAAACATCAAGTTCGATCACGTTAAGAGCAAGAAGCTTCGCGATCACTTAGAAGCACTAGAGTCACGTTGCCACTACTTGGACTTGACTATTGATACTGTACGTGAGAAGCTACTACGTATCAAGCAGGTAGTTACTGAGCACGGCATGTTGGACTCATACGACCTAGCGGATAACGAGAAGCTAGAAGTAGTAGAGTTTATCAATGCCAATGCGGAACGTATGCGTGAGCTCAGCTTGCGTATGGTGCTTAAGGTAGCAGACATCCGTAAGAGCATGCCAGCTAAGTGGCAGAGCGTAGTAGAAGTTACATGTATGCGCGGCCGCTAGGGCTAGCGTACTGTAGGGCTAGGGCACGACATTAACTATTATAATATGCCCTAGCAGGAGAACAACTGACGTGATTCGCTCCCACTAGGTTGTTCGGTAGTTTGATCCTAGGAACCGTAAATCCGATTCGCTCCCGGTTGTTCCTAGGATTTTTTTTGGTTGAGAGGCGGCGAGAAATCTTTTCTCGAGAGGTGGGGCCGGGGCATAGTCAACAACACAACACACAATACAGCAACAGCGCATGGGTACCGAGGTCAAATCACCACCTCAAAAGTTTAAGTACTTCTTTTATATTTTTTGCGCGGCAATTTTTTTCAACCCACAGGACCCATTTCGGGCAAAGTCCCGCTAAATATATTACTAACTTATAGGAGCGCATTATGGCAGCTAAACCATATCTACACACTACAGAAATCGATTTCTTGAAAAACATCTACAAAACCATTGTAGTTGATCCTACAGCTACAGGCACTATTGTTCGCCGTGTTGCGCATGGTATTAATGTTGACGGAATCGAAGGACCAAACGGTTTATTCACTGTAGTCAAAGTCGGACGTTAATTTAATCGTAGCCCACTCAAAAGGACTCTAGCAGTCCTTTTCTTACGATAACTATTACTATGATATATGATAACTTATTTTGGTTTGTGCTTACATGTGTGCTTACACCCATATCCAGCTTAGTGTGCTGTTGGCTTGGTGTTATACTACAGGATTTTCTCGGGCTAGAACGCTAAGTACTCCGCAAAATTTTTTTGCGCTCTAAAAATTTGACTACTGTAGACCCATTCAGCTATAATAGTGTATGGATACTTCTTTACTCATTACCAAGCTATTAGCCGCTATATTATCACTGCTAGACTCTGTTAACTTGCGTAATCGTGTATATGAACAGTCAGCTCGTATAGAGTCTTTAGAGCTAGCCATAGAGGACATAGAGCGTATTAGTGCTTCAACCGCATCAGAGTCAGAGCGATTAGACTTAATTAAAGGTATTTGTAGTCGTATTACTCAGTAACGGGCTTTGGTATACTAGTAGCGTATTCACCATTGGGAAACGGTTCGAAATCACTGCCCGATTCAGGACTTGGATCTTTAGCTTGCGGGCTATTGCCATACTTAACGATCATATCCCATTCTGCATCAGATATCTTATATGCTTGTCTAATAGCTAGGCTAGTCAGCGGGAATTGTTCAGCTACTTTGAGCAATTCAGCACAGCGTTGACTATATGTTAGTGACGCAGGATCTTGATACATCATTTGTCCAGGATTGCGTATAGTCCTGACAACCATAGCCAGCACATCACCGGGAATCATCAGCAGGCCTGCTAGACGTTGCACGAGGCCGGGTGGTTTTCCTTGGCTAGCCGCATCCTTCTTGAACGCTTGCCATATGTTGGCATAGTCCTTAAGGGTGGGGTTTTCTGTGATGAATTCTTTTGCTCGCATTGTATATTTAGTGTTGGGCTACTGGCATCAGAACGCTAGTTTGCGTTTTCCGCTGGGCTTCGCCTAGTAAAATTTTGCTTGCCGCTTCGCGAGTTAAATTTTTGCGCTGTCCGCCTGCGGAGTTGCTGGATCTGGCTCGGCAGATTTAGTGTCAGCTACGTGTCCATTTAGGGGGCTTAGTGCTTCAACACCCGGGGCTGTTTGCAGTGAGTTCATTAGTGCGTCTAACTGCTCTTGTCCGCCTGCTTGCCATGTTTTCATTGGGCCTGTAAATGTGCCCTGTACTTGACACAGGCCCTTTTTGCCCTGATACTTATAGGCAAAGTCCGCATTGATTTCAAACAAACCAATGTCTTTGCTGAGTACGCCCGATGATAGCTTGTAACTGTACACTACTGCACCGCCTAGGCTTGTTTTAGTAGTGCCTATGCTGGATCCTTGCAGTTTGAATCCCAGCTTTTTAAAGTAGTCAACTTCTTCTTTGCCGCCACCTGTAGTCAATGCGCCCTTGCTAAACTCAGCCAAGTCTACCCAAATACCTAGGTTACCTTGATCGTCTGCTGTGGTAGGATCTGCTTCATCTTTAAACGCTAGGGCTATAAATGCGCCGTTGTACTCCCAGCATTGTGCAACTTTAACTGTGTCCAAACGGTTTAGTAACTTGGCAAAATCACCGTTGGGGCTGGCCACTGATAAACTTAACTGTCCTACTAGAGGTTTAACGCCGGGCATGGGTGTGTAGTCTTGTTTGGTATTGCCTATGTTGTCTGTGTGCTTGCCATTGACGGTTTTGTACGCTGAGCCACCACCTGTAGGTCCACCACCTCCCGCAGAACCAGCACTTACATAAGCACCTTCTGGAGCTCCTACTGCTGTGCTCTTTGTCGCAGGATCTAGCCAATCACCAATCTTATCACCGGCATACGCACCTAGCGCACCCCCGGCTACAGCACCTAATCCGCCACCTAGGGCACCGCCTGCTACTGCTCCTAAAGCACCTCCAGCTAGTGCGCCCACGGTGCCTTCGCTGACCCATTCTGAGGTAGTTTGTTGAGTCTTGTGCAGTGTGTTAACTGTGGGTATGTAGACTTTTTGATCGCCTTTTTCCAAGTGCGCCATTTCATCCATTAGTTGTCTTAGTGATTTGCCAGCCATTGTAATTCCCGTTTAATTCATTTATTTATTATAATATACTGGGTGAATTAAGATAAATACTCTAAACGGGATATCTTATGAACGCAGAACAATATCGTGCTCTAGTGCGCAAACTAGAAGCTATTAATGAAGATCCAGCGGGAACACCCCCTGCACCACCGGGACAACAAATGGATCCATCAATGCCATTTTACCCATCAATGCCTGCGGCTCAACCAGCGGCGCCTATTAGTCCAGATAAAGTATGGGCACAGTTAAAATTTGAAGATAAAGCTATGATTATGAAGATTCTTCAAGAGCCTAATAATCAACTGCCTAACAGTCCTGCGGCCAATGCTCTAATTGCACAGGCTAATACAATGGGATATCCTGCTAGTTCAGCAACACACATGTCAGCAGGCGCTGGATCAGTTCGTGGTAGAGGAAATCAAGGACAAGGAGGTCCAGTATGAACGCAGAACAATATCGTACCCTAGTCCGTAAACTAGAAGCTATTAATGAAGCCCCTGAAGACGATCAAGCGGCTGCCGCGGCAGCTAGTGATGCAGGTAACTTACCTCCTCCTACAGCACAACCAGCACAACAGGGTGCTACTAATATAGATGCTTACAAGCCTACAGATGGACTTAAAGATGTTCCAGGTAACTCAAAGTCACAGGCTATTCAAAATGCCATTAAGATGGGACTAAAGCCAGGTGCTAAGTTCCGTTGGTGCATGAAGTATAAAGTACAAGGTGGTACTAAACAACATACAGATCCTAAAAAAGATACTCTTCCTTATACACGCACTCCACAATCACAATACGATGTTCCAAATACACCGTCAGGCAGACTTCAAGCTGGCTTAGGTAATTTAATTGAGACTCAACTATCCGAGGCATTGACTAAACTACGCCATCGTCTAAATGAAGCAGAAGGATTAGCCTATGGTCAACCAGATCCAGATAATCCTGGATTCATGTGGGTTCCAGCAGATGGTACTAGCCCATTTGGTACTGAAGGTAATCCAAAGCCAATGGTACATACTGGTACTGGAGGGTATGTAAATGCCAAGATGGTTCCTGTTTCTCAACCAGTACCTAGACCCATTGTTGCTCCAGCAGATGAACCTGCACCAGCTCCATTGTCACCAGCTGACACGGGTGATACTAGTTCTAGTACAGTAGCGCATGTTGATGCTAACACACCTACTACTTGTACTATTGAAGATCAAGCACGTATCAAGTATATGCCTACATTTAATCAGGCTTATGCGGCGGCTAAGAAAGCAGGCTGTCCAGAGTTCATATGGTGCCAAGTACTTAAGGTACCTAGTCAACAACATGCAGACCCTATAGGTCCAGATAACTCGGGTGCTAATGATATAGACAGTATAGTAAACGGTAATCCAGGACGTACTGATCCTGCGGCTACTACTGCTTACTTTAACAGTAGAAAATAACTAGTTCCAGTTAAGTAGAAATAAAGTACGATGCTTGTCGTACTTGAAAGCTACACCAATATGATAACATTCTGTAGCTCTATGCCAGGCCCAACGTTCATACTTTGGGCCTGTATAGTTTAGTAGCCATTGTTCTACATCCATTACACCCGATACCCAATCCAACTGCTCACCTATAACTCCGGGCCATGCTACATCTGCAATAAACTCAAAGCCATGTATATCTGGAAAATACCTAGCTAGACTCATTAATTTCTCCGTAAAAAAAGCACTGTTTCCAGTGCTCTTTGTTTTGCCTTACGCTTGAGCTTCACCCCAACGTAGAACCAAGTTTTGGTTAATTGGGCTACCTTGTGTAATGTAAGCATTAATAAACAAGATATCACAACCATTTGGATAACATCCACGTCCACCGATTGGAGTATTAGTCAATTCCTTGAATAAGCTCAAATCCAATGAGTCTTTGTTAGCAGGAGCGTTAATGTATGAGAATACAGTTTCGCCTGGTAGTGCGTATGTAGCACGGCTAAAGTTCAATGTAGTACCGCCAGTGACTAATGGAACTGCTGCCAAAATAGCTTGGTTAACAGTAATACCATAGTAGGTTGTACCAGTTGGGTTTTGTCCACCAGTAATGCTTGTACCAGCTAGGTTAACTAGACTATACACACCTGTACCACCTGTTGTACCACTTATCTGTCCAGTAATATATGTGTTAGATGGAATAGTACCACCAGTTACTAGGCTACCTGTTGCAATAGCACTACCACTTGTAAATGTAATACTTGCTGAAATAGCTGTAGCTGTAATACTTGTTGATGGTGTTGTTTGACTAATACTTACTACCCATGATGAACCTGAACCAGTACCGCCACCAATAACTGACACAATGTATGTGCCTGTTGCTACGTTAGTACCTGTTAGTACCATGCCAACTGCTAGTGAACCAGCACTAACTGTTGTAGCTGTTAGTGTTGTACCGCTGATTGAACCAGCTGAAATGGTTGCTGTAGTACCTACTGAAATTGTACTTGTGAATACGCTAGTGGTATTTACTAGTGTGCTTACACGAGTCAATCCATATAAGCTAGCAGTTGAACTTGGGAAGAATATGTCATCACTCGCAAGCACTGAGCCTGAGCTAGCTAGAGTTGGGTTACTAGTTAATGGAATGCTAGTTGCGTTAGATTGTACATAAACTGGCACAGTTAAAAAGTTGTTAACAGCATTTTGGAATACCATTGAAGTACCAGGAGCAACTTGGCTGAAGCTTGGTTGTCCAGTTGGGTTAGCAATTGAGTTCATGCTAGCAAACTGAATGTTGCTGATTGTTGGCATATTACTTGGATTAATAATACCTTCAATAACTAGGGCCGCGTTACCAGCACCACTACCCGCACTAGATTCTAGTGTTTGTAGTAGGAATGACGCACGGTTAATAAGTTCACGTGCTCCTAAATCGCCTGGTAAAGCATTGCTAACTGACGGTGCTAAACGAATAGCAAACGCTGTAGTTTTCTTAGTTGAAATATTAACGTTAGGCTGTGAGTAGTTGAAAATGTATGAACGATCTGAGTCAAATCCACCGTCTTCAATAAACGCCGCACCCCAGTGACTTACGATTGGGCTAGCTGTACCGTTAATCAATATAACACCAGTTGATGTTGTATGAGTTGCGGCAGAACCTGCTGTAAATGTACGTTGACCACCTGATGCCCATGGATTAATAGGTTGTGCTCTTGATAAACCTGTTAGCGCATTAGTGTACATGTAATTTAATGTAGTTGGAGCTACTGCGGCAACTTGAGTCATTAGTGTAGCTGTACCATAGTTAGCATAACTAGTTGCTAATGTAATAGCAGGAGCGGCTGTGTAACTAGTAGTATTAATTGTACCTGTAAATGTACCAATACCTGTAATATAGTATGTGGTGTTAATTCCAAGATTACCAATAAGGTTAGCATATGGATTAGTAAACACAATTGGTTGTCCAATTACCATACCACTTGTACTTGCAAGAATAACAGCACCACTTGTACCTGTACCACTTGATGTTACAGTTAAACCAGCTGTAGTTGTTGCAGTAGCATAGGTATTAATTTTACCTGTGTAAGTGATAATTTCATTATCAACAAGAACTGCTTGAGTATAACCATTTGCTGGAACTGGGAAGTTAGTAGCATCCTGAACTGTCATAACAGTATCTGTTGTACCTAATGCTAGTGTAGTTGTACTTACGTTACTTGTGCCAACTGTGTTAGTACGAGCACTTTCGTTTTGCACTTCATAGCGTACTGGTAAGTTACCAGCTCGCATCCAAGCTTCGTTGTTTAAGTTGTTGTTACGTAGGCGATGTACTGTTACGTACTTACCTTCTGGTCCACGCATCATCCAGTCAATAAATCCAGCACCGTACCATGTCCATTGCATAGCAACCATCTGCATCTTTGTTGGAATAATTTGGAATCCGCTAGGGTTGTAAGGACCGTTTGATCCGTCCATACGATCTATATTCCATTGGCTTTGCGGAACAATACGATCAACAGTTTTAGTAATTTTAATACCAGAAACGTTAGCATATCCACGATATTGTGGGTTAACATACATTAATGTATCCGAAACAACTTGGGTTACTAAGTGAGTCATTCCGCGAATAACAATACGATCACCTGCCCATAGTTGACTACTGAAACGTGTGTTAATACCGATAATCTGTCCTGAACCAACTACAACTGATACTGTACCAGCTAATTGGAATGTTGAACTACGACGTCCTACTCCAACTGTTTGTCCGTCATATTGAAAGAATACACCGTTTTGTTCATCAAATGTTCCTGAACGCACAGTAGCACCTGTCCAATAGTTAATGCTTAATAGAGCAGGATCAGTAACCACTGCACCAGTTACACCGCTACTTGTACCTAATCCAGTACCAGCTGGAACAACAACTGTACGCTCATCAATAATACCCATTACGGTATAAGTGCCGTTATATCCAGTAGTTAAAATACCGCTTAGAGTAACTGTAGAACCAAGTTGGCATCCATGATCAACGTCATCAGTTGTAATAATAATTGCTGGAGCAACAATAGCTGAAGCTGCCACTGCACCTGTTGTTAATGAACTAATTGCAACGCCGTTAACAGCATTATAATATGATGATGCTAGGGTAATAGATGTTACACTAGTTCCGCCAGTCTGTACATAATAAACACCGTTTGGTAAGTTAGCAGGTACTGAAGAACCTGAAATAATAACTTGGCTACCTTGTACATAAGTACCGCTAGCTACAGTAATTGTACTAGAACTAGCCACTGCTGTAATTGCTACACTTCCTTGATATACTGTTGTGTTAGCTGTAACTGCACGAACGAAATAGTTTGGAGCCATTAACAAGCCAGTGTTGAAGTTAATTGCCTTACCAGATTGGTAACGAATATATTTCTTACTCATACGAATCGCTTGTGATCCGTGTGCTGGTAAACCTGTACCTAATTGTACACCACCGTCAAATGGTCTATGTGAATAGAAGCTATCTGGACGAGCATAAATCTGTGCAATAATAGTTCCTGTGATTACACCATTGGCACGTGCTGTGTATGTAAATGTTGAGTTAGATGGTGTTGTTTCAACAAAGTACGGACCACTAACTAAAATGTTGTTGTTGTAACCTGAATCACTTGACTGAACTACGTTAATTGTGTCGCCTGGAGTAAATCCATGTGGACTATATGTGTTAACTGTAATTGTAGCCGCAGTTCCAATGCCGTTAATTGCTTGTGGGCTAGAAATATTAACTGTAGAAATACTACCTGTATAAACTACGTTATATGTACCAGTGCCGCCTGAACCTGTACCAAATGAAACAATAGTAACACCACTTGGTACACCTGAACCACTTACTCCTTGTCCTACTGCAAATGTACCGGTAACAGAGCCACCGATAGTTAACAAGGTTCCAACCAGTGTACTTGATGTTGATGTTGCAGTATTACCTGGAGTTGTATAAGTAAATGTTGGATTATTAATTGCTACTGCGGCTAAGTATCCGCTAGATACAGTTGATAAAGTAATGTTAACACCTACAGAGCAAGATAATGATCCAGTTGCTGTTGCAACTACAAATGGTGTTGTACCGCTAGAAGTTGCTGTTAAAATTGCATTACGACTATCAATAATTTGGTATACATAATAAGTTGTTGATGTTGCTAAGTTACCAAAGTTACCTGAGCCGCCTGTTACAACTGCTTCACCAACTGTCATGTTAGCAGTTGTACTAAATGTTACATAGTTGTTGGTTGCGTTAGTTGCAGTAATTGTTGATGTATAAACAATATTGTTTGATACAGTAATTGTACCGTTTACGCCTGGAGATGGAATACTAGAAATATAATATTGTGTACCCGATGTTAATCCACCAAAGCTAGCACCACCGACTACATACATATTTCCGCCAATTGCGGCAGTTAGTGTTGGGTTAGTACTACCACTACTTGTAGTTACTACAGTAGCTGTACGACTATCAACAATAGTTTGCACGTAGTAAGTTGTACCTGATGTTAATCCACCAAAACTTGTACCAGAGAAATACAATGGCATGTTAGCATACATACCTTGTGTACTACCAAATGTGATATAGTTAGCGTTAGTTGTACCGGCTAAGTTAGCTTGTCCAGTAGCAACCGCGTTAGTTTGAACTGTATTGAATGTAATTGCACCACCAACTTGCATACCAGTTGTGTTTGATACTGTGATTAAGTTACCACTAGAGTTAGTAGCTGTAGCTGTAGCGGCAACAACTGCATTGATGTTTGATCCTGTATAGAATCCGCCTTGGCGTAACTGAATAAACGGAGTATAAATGTTGTCGCCGTTATTGTATCCTACTTTACCTTTAGCGTAGTAGGTAAATGTTGTTGTACTAGGTGTTGTATAAACAATAAATGATCCTTCAGCACGGTCAAATCCTTGATATGCTGAGTTAAATCCTTTAATTGTAAAAGGTTGCCCTGCTGTATAACCGTGTGCCACTGATGTTGTAATTGTAATCAACGATTCACTAGTTGCTAAACCACCTGAACCTGTTGACGCATCTGTAGTAGCGGCTGTTACTGTTAAATCTGTACCAGGGATTTCATAAATTGCTGGATAAGCACGTTGCTGACTGATAGTTAACCACTTAGTAGGTTGCATACCATATTCAAAGTCAGCATCTAGTAATGATTGCGGAGCGGCAACACGAATACGTTCAAAAGCATCTGTGCCAGCTTCTGGCATACGTGTGTACTGGAACGGTTGTTCATATAGAATTTGAATAACATCTGAACTTGCAATGCTATTGGCTGAAATTAGCGCAATTGCCGCACTACTTAGTTGAATAGTAGTTGTACCGTCTGTATTATCAAGTGCGCTGACAAAGTTTAAGTCATTTGCGCGGTTAAAAGTTACAGTAGTTCCAACAAATGTGTTATCTGCAAAATTATAAAGGATAACGTTTTTAGTGGTATCTGTAATCACTAAAAGTTGTTGTAAATCATATTTTCCAGGTACTTCAATTGTACCTGATGTAGCGTTAAAAACGTACTGTCTAAGTTGTGCTTTTGCCATTTAATTCTCCGTGGTTTTGTATTTAGCTATTAGCCCATAGCGGCAGCATAAGCTAGGGCGATCGCTCTAATATTTGTCCCGCCAACGTATAAGTTTCCATTAATGTAAGTAGTGCCGGTTATTCCAACACCGCCTGCAACTTGTAAAGTATTGCCTGAACTATAGCTAGTACCTTGTGCTGTTCCTGCTAATGTTATTGTTGCGCCAACATACATACTTTTTGCCGTATATATTCCGCCTTGTGATACGATAGCACCAAATGGTGGATTAAGTGGATTAGCATCAGTTGTATTACCTATAACTAAAGGCGAAGTTAGTGTACCTATTGTTACAATATTTGTAGAACCAGCGGCGGGTGCGGCACCTAAATTAATTAATGCTTGTGCGGCAGTTGTTGCTCCAGTTCCACCGTAAGATATGCCAACTGCTGTACCATTCCACACACCGGTACCAATAGTTCCTACAGATGTTAAACTACTGTTTACTACGTTTGTAGCTAATGTAGTTCCGGGTAGCGTACTTGCATTAGGTGCAGGGCTATTTGCCCAAGCAAACGCAGTTCCGTTCCACTCTAAGAATGTTCCAGCACTTGCTGGTGTTGCTACAAATCCTAAACTACCATTAGATTCTAAGAAAACTAGTGCGTTGCTAGTACCGCCTAATGGGCCAGTAACTGTAGTAGCTGTAGCTGCCGATACGGCAGTGGTTGCAGTAGTAGCTGATCCAGCACTTGCGGCAAATGTAGCATTTGAAATAGTACCTGTAATGGTTCCGTTAATTACTGAAACATTGCCGTTAACAGTAAGCCCCGTTAATGTACCAACAGATGTTAAACTACTGTTAACAATGTTTAATGGTAATGTTGTCCCAGTCAAAGAACTGGCTGCTGTAGGTGTTGCGTATAGTGTTGGGTATAAAAGACTTCTATATGGTGTAACACCGTCACCAAATTTAAAAAGGAGTGTATCTGTTTCTAAGGCAGGCTCACCAGACCCCAAAATAGGGTTTACCGCAGTCCAGTTTGCGGATGTATCTCGTCTTATTTTTATCTGCGTATTCGCCATCGTTAATCCTTGATTACCCTATATTTATCGTTAAGCTAGTGAGGCGCCCATAGCCATTGCAAATGCTTTAATATTTGTTCCACCAACTATAACCACTGGTGCAGTTACAGTTCCTGTAAATGTAGGACTGGCTTTTGGAGCCTTAAGATTATCACTTGTAGTTGTAGCATATCCGGCTAATGTTGTACTTAAACTTGAACTAGTTACATATGAACTTAGTGCTGTTGTAATTGCTGTATTCATACCAGTTGTTGTGGTATATGAACTTAGTGCTGTACTAATTGCTGTATTCATACCAGTTGTTGTGGTATATGAACTTAGTGCTGTACTAATCGCTGTATTAACTGCGGTGGTTGGTTCGTAAGCGGCTAATGCGCTAGTTATTGCGGTATTTCTGTTAGTAACTTCTGTGGAAATTGCGGTTGAAAGTGCAGAATTTGTAGCGTATGCGGCTAGTGCGCTGGTTACGTATGGCTGACTAGCAATCTTAGTTCCGCCTTGTGTAACACCGTCCATTAGGCGTAATGTACCATTAGTTACATCATAAACTATATCGCCGTTGGTGTACGATAATCTATCTAAATCTACTGAATCATAGGGGATTAATTTAACGCTGTGTACACTTTTGCTCATGGCAATACTAGTCCTATATAACTAGTATTTACCCGTTTTTAGTCTTTGCGGTAGTACTGATAATTTACAGTAGTTTCGTTTTCTTTGTGTACTGTAGCGCCGTTTTTCAAGTGAAATCGGCGAGCCATTGGTGTTTGCGGGCTTAGTGTAACAATGTTTTTAACATCTTTATGCTCACCTAAGATCCATTCTGCGGCTTTCTTAATTAGAGTTTGTCCTGCGCCTGGACTGTAACTCCAAATGGTGTAAAATACTGCTGTATCTTTTGACTTGTCCATATTAACTAAATCTTCTTCAGTTTTAGGGATATCAGTCAACCATTGTAAACATGTTGCCGCTAAGATCTCTTCCCCAGCCTTAAGGATTAGAATTTCAGCGGCATCATTAATACGTTGTTCTAATGGAATGTGAGGACGCACAGGATCATCCTTGACTACTTTAGTCAAAGGATCGTCGATTGAGCGTAAGTGATATAGTTCCATTATATACGTACTTATCTTTTTTATTAAAAAATGCTTAGATATCGTCGCCCGGCAAGTTGTTTAACAAATCTCTTAGCTTGCTACTTGCAACTTCTGCACGAACTTTTGGTACTGCCGCTCCTGCCATTGGATCTGCAATCTCTCCAGTCGATGCATTAACTGTTTGACGTTGTTTGATACTATTCAATAATGTGCTACCTGCTGATTGACTATTGTGATTACCATAACCTTCTTCTTCAGTTAAATCAGTAATACGCAAACTATCAATATTAAATTCTAAGTCAATTTTCATACCAACACCACTTGATGAACGTGTTTTCATCAGCTGTAATTGATAACGTCCACGTTCACGCATAGCACGACTTGTAAAGATACCAAACACGTTATCTGCTGTTTGAATTTTACTCAAACCACCCGAGATATGACTGTGATCAAACTCAACTTCTTCAACAGCACCACGATTTAACTGTGCCGCTGTAACAAACACACAGTTCTTTTCCACCGCTAAATTTCGCAATTCTTCAGATACATACTTGTCTTTAATAAACAAATCTGCTGGACTAATTTTCTTTGAGTTAGGCATTAACAAGTCAAGATAGTCAACTAACAACACATCAACTTTACGTCCTAATTTGATTTCATACTCTTTTAAGAAGCTTCGAATGTCATTAGTAGTTTTGCCACTTGGCATGTATTTTACCTGGTAAGATCCGGATTTTTTACCAATCATCTTAACCTTCATTTCTACATCATCTAAGTTCTTGAAAATCTCTCTAGTAGCCATTCCAGTTACCATTGCATCCATACGCATGGACACTAATTCTTCTGAAAGTTCTAAAGTTAAGTAGATTACATTCAACCCAGCAAGTGCCCAATTGATGCCTAAATTTGCTAAAAATAGTGATTTTCCTGCGCCTGATCCGCCTGCAAAAATATTCAACTCACCACGGTTCATGCCACCAAATAATTTGTCATCCATAGCTTTCCAACCAGTGGATACTTGTCCGTTGCTGTCTTTAATCTTCATCAGACGAGCACGTGGATCTAAGAAATAATCAGTGCCCATGTCCTTGGTCAAGCCCACTTGTACCGCGGCTTTAATCTTTTCTTCAACTGGACCGTACTCACCTTTTTCTAATAAGTCGGCTGATTCTAAGATTGCTCGCTCAAGTCCTTTATGTCGAATAAATGTTTCAAAGTCGCCTAACAACCAATCAAAATGCTCTTCACGTAGTTCTGTTGCAACCTTAAAATTTGCATTAGTAGCGGCATTTACAATGTCAATTGTGGGCATTACATTGTGTTCTTCTACATACTTGTTCATAAACTCTGCAGAATCTTGCAAGCGTCTATCAAACAATGTATGATCAAAAATGCTTTGACAGCGAACAAATGTTGCCGCATCTGCTAGCATCATTTCTAAATATAATTTTTGTATATCGTAACCGTAATCTGTATTTTGTGCCATATATTATTATAATTCCTTTAGATATTAATTGCAATGTGTTTGACAGGATCCCATTTCCAATGCCATTGTCTTTGCTTTATATGATATAGTACTGATCCAATACTACTACTAGGATCACCTGGATTTGGCAAGCTCCAACGGTACTTAAACATAGGTTCAACTACAGTTTGATTTGCCCGACTATTCATAGCACATCCGCCCATATAGACCAAACAGTCAGCATTAGTGAATAATTTAGCAGTAGTCATTACTAGTTCAACTTGTTCTTCAAAAACTTGTTGAACTGCCGCGGCTAAGTCACATTGTTCTTGTAGCGTAGTTAATTCATTGTTATCCCAATGTAGTACTCCACGATGAAAATTAGTGTTTAGATCTAATACTGTACCAGAATTAAAATAACTTCTAACATAGTTTAAAAAATTAGCCGGGTTACCTTGCTCGGCCATTTTTTGTAGCAAGTGTTCGTCTTTAATTGGAGTTAACCCAACAAACTGGGTGAACGCACTATAAAATAATCCTAAACTATGTGGATAACTTCTGCTCCAAACTTTAGTCATTTCGCCATGTTTGCAATTCCAGATGGTTGCACATTCAAATTCTCCAATAGCGTCTAATACAACTACGGCACAGTGGTTAAATGGACTAGTATAATATCCAGCGGCGGCATGACTAGCATGATGTGGAGTATATTTAAATTTTGCATAATGTAGTCCCCACCTTGTTTGGTTCCAACTTGGTAGTGAAGTTAAATCGAGTGCTGTTTTGTATTGTCCTGCACGAATTTGTCTTGCTTTTTTAATCCAAGGGCGTTCATACCAATAAATTTGATCAGGTGCGCCATGATATGTAATTGCATCATAGTGTAGTTTACTATCTAAATCGTCGTTGTGACTTGTTTCAAATCTAACTAATTTTTCTCTATCAAACACGGCTAAACTACTACCGTGATTAAGAGCATTTATTCCCCAGCTAATCATTTGTAGATAAAAGGATCACGTTTCCGTAATTCTTCCAGACGTTTTTTAAATGCTTGACGTTCTTGCCACATTCGCCAAGGCTTTAAAATAAAATTGATTATTCGTTGAACCATTTCTTTGCCCTCAATTGTATCTTAAGATTGTTTGATTCTTTAGCTGACGCTATCAACCAAAGTGTTGCTAGTTTGCCTAGTTTAATTACAGCATCGTTAATGTCTTTAACACCTTCGGGCCAGTCCGGCATACTAACACTCCAACCATATTCTAGCGCCTGCTCTAGTGTTGCCTGTCCTGCTTTATCTCTATCTGGTACTAGCACAATTTCTTTACCTAACTGCTTTAACAACCAATTTTGACTGTCTTTAATTTCTGCACCTAGTAGCGCACATCCATCAATACTTATTGCATCAAACGGGCCTTCTGCTACAATCACGAACTCTCTATCATTTCGTTGTCTGTCTAGATTAAACACATAGCCCGGTTGTTGTTCTGACAAATATTTAGGCTGTGCATCTGAATTAATTGCACGAGCAGTCCAACCTACAATTTTATTTTCAAATATAAATGGAATGATTAGTCTGTTACTAAATCCAACTTTAGGTGTCCAGTAGAACGGAAAGTCTTCAGGAAACAAATGTCGACTTATCATGTATTCTAATACAGGTAGCAATTTTTCTGGAGGATTTTCTAGCAAATCGATGATAGATAAACTGTCCATTGGCAACGCACGTTCATCAAACTTTGGAATAATTGTGCGAACTTCTGCTGTATTATTTTGATCTAGTCTAAGTGCTTCAAGCCGCAATTGATTGATAGTGTCATCCGGAATATTTAAATTCCGCATGAATTTATTCATATTTTTGCTTATATGTCTACCAGGTTGCCAACTGCATTTGAATCCGCAATTAAAGCAATGATAACTAACAGCATCACCGGCATTGACAATAAACCCACCACGTCCTCGAGTGTCGTCACAACAAGGTGCGTTGAAACTTATCCAACCGCTAGGGGTTGTTTTACGTTTAGGTGGTAGATAAGTTAGGAGTGTATCCGCAATTAGACTCATTCCTAATTATAGCAGATTTAATTTGAACTTGCAACGACTTTGGTAATCGATCCGTATACTGTTGTAGGATCTTGTTGACTACCATATTGCCAAATATTTGGATATTGCCAACGTATGCGCATGTAGTTATATTGTCCAGCTGTA
>Ga0214164_1000764_pt1 | contig 20119 bp, 20 predicted proteins | sample TroBogepilimnion_13_FD_153003 | JGI IMG/M metagenome (GOLD analysis project Ga0214164, IMG submission 153003) | Freshwater microbial communities from Trout Bog Lake, WI - Practice 03JUN2009 epilimnion v4 | ecosystem: Environmental > Aquatic > Freshwater > Lake > Epilimnion/Euphotic zone ...
TGATATTTTAATTAACAATGCTGGAACAATGTATTCGGGGCGCTTCGCAGAACTAACGGATGAAGGTCTGCAAACGCAACTTGATACCAAATTGTTCGGATTTATGCGCGCCATCCGCGCTGTATCTCCAATCATGCGGGAGAAAAAATGGGGACGTATTGTTAGTCTCATCGGGGGTGCAGGCAAAGAACCTGATCCCTATATGTTTGGATCAGGCATGACTAATAGCGCCTTACTGAATTTAACCAAGTCTCTATCTACTGAATTTGCGCCGGATAATGTCCTTGTTAATGCCGTTTGTCCTGGTTGGGTTGCAACCCAACTATGGCGGCAACATGCAGAAGGTCTAAAAAAAGAGCTTGGCGTCATTGATGAAGAAGAAGCTAGACGTCTTGCTACTAGAAAAAATGCCTTAGGACGTTTTGGTAAACCAGAAGAACTTGCGAATGCAATTGTATTTTTATGCTCGGAAAGAGCAAGTTATATAACTGGTGTTTCGCTAAATCTTGATGGTGGCAGACTCAAAGGCCTATGGTAAATTAGCGCTATAGCTTTAAGTATGATGAGCTTAATCTCCTCCTTAAATGATTGCGAGGGCATAGCTTGCCCTCGCTACTCAATATGATTGAATTACAGTCTCTTGGAAAAACATTCTATAAGGATAAGAGCAATCTCGAGGTTGTGAGTAATATTTCACTCACCTTTAAGGCCAACTCCTTCACTGCCCTTATTGGTCCATCTGGATGCGGTAAATCGACCCTGCTAAACATGATTGCGGGTCTCTATAAACCGACTAGCGGGGATATTCTCTATAACGGGAAACAAATTGTTGGCGTTAATACCGATGTTGGCTATATGACGCAAAAAGATAATTTGCTCCCGTGGAGAACTATTCTTGATAATGTTGCCCTTCCCTTAGAAATTGCTGGAGTCCCCAAAAAGCAACGGCACGAGCAGGCCCGCTACATCCTGCAACAAGTTGACTTATCAGGATTTGAAAATAAATACTCGAGCGAGCTATCGGGCGGCATGAGAAAGCGTGCGTGCTTGGCCCGCATGCTCCTTTATAAGCCCAAAATACTATTGTTAGACGAGCCTTTTGCTGCCCTAGATGCTCAATTAAGAATTGCGATGCACGAACTTCTTTTACGCTTATGGGAAGAATATAAACAAACGATTATTTTGGTGACTCATGATCTTATTGAAGCCGTATCTTTGGCTGATCGGGTCATTGTTTTTAGTCCACGACCTGCATCCGTAGCTTTTCAAAAGGAAGTTGATTTAGCGCGTCCTCGCGATGTACTTCAAGTTCGCTTTACTAAAGAATTTCAAAATATTCACAATACTATTTGGGATTATTTACAACAACAATATGCCGCAGATAGGCTTACGTATGCCAAATAAAAAAATAACTAAAAACTTGAAAAATTTTCCTGGTCACGCGGATCTGAATCATTACTTCATGTTTATTTTACAAATCGTTGTGGGGTTATTAGTTCTATTACTATGGGAACTGGGCTCTGGAACAATAGTTGATTCATTTTTAATTAGCGAGCCATCCAGCATTTTTAAACGTCTATATGGCTGGATTGCCACTAAATCTATTTGGATACATATATGGGCAACTCTATATTCAACGATCATTGGTTTTTTTATCGGCACCATTGCTGGAGTGATCGCTGGAATATGCCTAGCGCTTTCACCCTTTTTTAGCCGCTTATTAAATCCCTTTATTTGGGCTTTAAATGCATCCCCTAAAGTCGCGCTTGCGCCCCTCTTTATACTTTGGTTTGGCTTGGGTATTGAGTCCAAAATTGCTTTAGCAGCTGTACTTGTTGTTTTTTTAGTTTTTGTGAGCACCTATGCAGGCGTAAAACAAGTTGATCCTGATTTAGTTGACACTGTAAAGCTAATGGGGGCATCAAAATTTCAAATATTAACAAAAGTGATTTTGCCCGACGCAACTCCTTGGATCTATGTGGGCATTCAAAGTGCTATTCCCTATGCGCTCATTGGTACTATCATTGGCGAAATGATCGCCTCTAATCGTGGACTGGGATACCTAGTTCAAAGATCAGGCAGCGAATTTGATACTGCTGGCGTATTTGCCTCGCTTATTGTCATTTCTTTAATTGGGGTAGTCTTAAACCAAGTTTTTGCTTTAATTCAAGCTCGCTCTCAGAAATGGAAATTGATTAGCCGTTAATTTATTGCAAGAAAAAATCAGGAGGCAACTATGAAATTACTAAAAAGTATTTATCTTTTTCTAGCTATATGCAGCATTTCATTGCAAATTCAAGCCCAATCAGAAGTAGTCCGCTTCGCTAATATAGGGCATGGTTACTATGCTGGCCCTCTCTATGTAGCAGTACGCGAAAATCTATTTCAAAAATATGGTCTTACTCCTGAAATTACTACTGCCCAAGGTGGTCCATTAGTATTTCAAGCAGTCTTTACACGACAAGCAGATTTTGGAATTGTTAGTTATGAGCACATTCTGACAGCGGCTGGTCAAGGCCGTCGTTTAGTCTCCATATTTAACGTAACTAGCCGCCCAATTAACAATATTATTGTCAGTAATAAGCTTTTTGATTCTGATGGGAAAAAACCAATTAAAGAGCGCATTCTTGCGCTCAAAGGTAAGCGTATTGGAGTTCCATCAGCCGGCGGTTCTGGAGAAAAAATATTAGGTTCGCTAGCAATGAAATATGGTCTACAAATTCCTGGCGATATCGAGCTAGTCTACTTGGGGCCTGATGCAAACACTTATGTTGGGGCATTTAAAAATAACCTGATCGATGCCGCCGTTCCTTTTGAGCCTGCCGGCGTTCAAGTGGAAAAGGAAAAATTAGGCAAAATTTATGTCAACCTAATGAATGGGGAAGTTGAAGAATTTCGTGATTTAAATTATATGAATTTGATCACGAGCCCTGCAACCATTACCGAAAAACCAGAGCTGACCAAGAAGATGGTGGCGATTTTTGCAGAAGCACAAAAAATTCTTTTGAATGAGGCTAAAGGTAAGACAATCATGGCAAAAGAGTTTCCCAATTTGTCTCCCGAGGTCAATGATCGTGCCTATGCTGTTGTCAAGCAAATTTGGAGCCCAGACGGAAAAATGTCGATTGAGGGCGGTAAAAAAGTTTTTGATTATCTACAACCAAAACAAGATAAGCCGATTAATTTTTCGCAAACCTTTACCAATCAATTCTTGCCAAGCCAATAATGTAACTAATGGGTAATGTTAGATAGAAAACTGCTGACGTAATACGTTCTTTTGTACCTTACCCATAGCGTTACGGGGTAAATCGTTCAGTATTTCAATGCGCTTAGGCACCTTGAAATTCGCAATTTGTCCTTTAAGCGTATCGATCATCTGCTGCGCATTTAATTTTGCGCCTGCTTTTGGAACAACTATTGCCAATACTGCCTCGCCAAAGTCAGGATGTGGAATTCCAATCACAGCACTTTCAGCTACGCCATCCATCTCGTCAATAAAGCTTTCTATCTCTTTAGGATAAACGTTATAGCCTCCAGAAATAATCAAATCTTTACTACGGCCGACGATCGATAAATAATTAGCCGGTACCTTGCCGCTAATATTGGTACCGCCCCAACGCCCCACATCACCTGTTTTAAACCATCCATCGGTAGTAAATTCTTCGGCCGTTTTTTCAGGCATATGCCAGTAGCCCTTAAAAATATTGGGGCCCTTGACTTGAACGCCGCCGATTTCATCGACCTGACAAATTTGCCCGTCATCGCTCACCACCCTGACATTCACTCCGGGTAGCGGCACACCAACGGCCCCACCAACCCGTGGGCCTTCATAGGGATTAGAGGTCAACATAATGGTTTCACTCATACCATACCGCTCAAGAATGGTATGGCCGGTGATTTTTTTAAAGTCATTAAACGTTTCAGTCAGCAGTGGGGCCGAGCCAGAAATAAATAAACGCATATTGCGACACACTGCTTTTGTAAAGGCCTTGTCTGCTGTTAAGCGCACATAAAAAGTGGGTACACCCATCATCACAGTAGCGCGGGGTAAAAATTGAATCAGCTGCGCGGTATCCAACCGCGGCAACCAAATCATTTTGCTGCCGTTAACTAATGCCCCATGGGCAGCAACAAATAAGCCGTGTACATGAAAAATGGGTAAGGCATGCAACAATACATCGTTTTTTTGCCATTGCCAGAAATCTTTGAGTACTAAACAATTGCTACCTAAATTACGGTGCGTTAGCATCGCACCCTTGCTGCGTCCGGTAGTTCCGGAGGTATATAGAATGGCTGCTAAATCATCATCAGCCGAGTTTACAGTTTTGAATTGATCGCTTTGGACAATAGCGCGCTGGAGCAAGCTACCCGTGCGGTTGTCATCTAAGGTAAATACCTGTTTAGTACCCGCCTTAAATGCCACCTTAGAAACCCAAGCAAAATTTTTGCTGCTGCAGACCATAACTTCGGGCTGAGCATTTTCAATGAAATATTGAATTTCTGCAGCTTGATAGGCGGTGTTTAAGGGCAGGTAAACATAGCCCGCCCGAATCGTAGCTAAGTATAAAAACAGGGCCTCGGGCGACTTTTCTACTTGTACCGCAACCCGCGCCCCCTTACGCAGGCCAAGGCTTTTTAATAAATTGGCTAGCATCGCTGAAGCGTGCTCTAAATCGCTCCAGGAGTAATACAGACCATCTTGAGTTTCAATTGCACAAGTTTTACGATCTTTTGGAAAACCTTTTTCTAATAGTGAATACAAATTCATACGAACCTCAAAATGATCTACCTAACAGCGATTAATCGAGAGTAGCACCCGATTTTTTAACTACCCCAGCCCACCGCTTGATATCTGAATTCACTAATTTACCAAACGCTTCGCCAGATAAGTTTGGCGTTTCAGAGCCATTTGCGGCCCAAATAGCCTTCAACTTGGGGGTATTTATCGCCTTCTCAACTTCTGCAATCATTTTATCGACGATAGGCTTTGGCGTCCCCTTAGGAGCAAACATGGCATACCAAGTCGATACCTCATAATTAGGCAAACCCGCCTCAATAAATGTTGGAACATTCGGAATTGCTGCCGAGCGCTTAGGCGAGGCAACCGCAATTGCAAATAACTTGCCCCCATTAATTTGCTGAGCTGATGTACCTAAGCCATCAAACTCAAGATCAACCTGCCCTGCCAATAAATCATTCATGGCGGGGCCAGCACCCCGGTAAGGTATGTGGGTAATAAAAGTACCCGTTTGTATTTTAAATAATTCGCCCGCCAAATGATGCACCGTACCACTACCAGCGCTAGCAAAATTATATTTACCCGGATTTTGTTTTAATAGAGCAATAAATTGCTTCAAATCACGCGCGCTTACTTTTTGCGGATTTACAACTAAGACTTGAGGAGGATTGGCAATTAGCGCTACGGGAATAAAACTTTTCTCAATATCGTAATCGAGATTTTTATACATAGAAGGCGCAATGGTATGATGCGAAGCGCCAATAAACCAGTTGTATCCATCAGGCGCTGCCTTTGCTGCAACCGATGCGCCAACAGTACCGCCCGCGCCACCGCGATTATCAATTAAGACTTGGACGCCTAATTGTTCACCCAACTGCGCAGCCAAAGGACGCGCAAACGCATCGGTACCGCCGCCAGCAGGAAAGGGGTTTAATAAGGTAATTGGTTTGGTCGGCCAAGCTTGCGCTGAAACAAGACCAGCAAATGCCATTAAAGTTAAGATAAAAGCGCAGCGCAATGTTTGCGCCAGCCGGTATAAAGTCTTGGATTGAAGCATCATGCTGCCGTCTCTTTGATTGATTTCATCATTATTTTAAGCTAAGAGGCCATTAAGCGACTGATCAAACGTGAGTACATGACCTCACCATTGACAAAGCGTTCATGGTTTTCTTCTACGCTACCTAAATCATATAGATAATTAACCATAATGCCGGCAGATTGGCGTAAACCCTTACGCGATAAGTCACCAGCCCAATTAATTTGATGCAACTTGGCGCCGTTTCCTAAGTGAAATTTAGCCACTGGATTGCCATTGCGTCCGGTTGAGGCATGGGCCAGATAAAGTGCAGTCAAGCAAAGCAAGGCGCTTTTTTCCTTTGCTGAAGCAATGTCGGGATGCCAACCCCCGCTTAAACGCTCTGGCCAAGAATGGCCAGCTAAATTGAGAGTCGCTAAGGCCTCATCACGAGCCGCTCGAAGTGCTGGCTTAATTTGCTCCATCGGCATTTGATCGGCCAAATTTGCTCCCGCTGCAATCCAATCTACGAGACCAGGAATTGGCGATAAAGTAATAAAAGTTTTTAGTGACGGAAATTCGGCATGCAATTGTTCGGCAACCCGTTTAATTAAAAAATTGCCCATCGATACACCACGCAAACCTGGTTCGCAGTTACTAATCGAGTAAAAAGCGGCAACTTTATATTCTTTTACCTGACTAACTGCCTCAGCCTTCTTGTCAACTAAGGGTGCAATGGCCGTAGGAATTTCAGGAAGTAAACCTACCTCAACAAAGATTAAAGGCTCATCTGGCAATTGGGGATGAAAGAAAGCAAAACAGCGGCGATCAGGCTGCAAACGGCGCCGCAAATCATCCCAGCCATCAATTGCATGTACCGCCTCATGCTTAATAATTTTTTCGAGCACTTCGGCTGGCGACTTCCAGTCGACTCGGTGCATCTTTAAAAATCCTGGATTAAACCAAGAGGATAGTAGATGGCGCATGTCGAAATCAACGGTCGCTAATTCCGGTTTTTTATCGAGCAACTGCAGTAAATCCCGGCGCATTTCTACTACAGCTGCAGTTCCTGAGCGGGCCCGATTAAGGCGGCGCAATAATTCTTGACGCGGTGATTCCGTAATGCGCTGTAAACGCACATAATTACGGGTATTGGGATCTGCCGCAAAACTTTGTGCCGCTTTTAAGACTTTTTCAGCATCAGGGCTAAATTTTTCTGCCAAGGCAGTGAAAAATTTAATATGTTGATCTTTATCTAATTTACGGTAATTATGAATAAGCTCATCAGCCATGCTGACTGCATTAGATTCGCCACGTTCGGAAATAAGTCGGTTGACTGCACCAATGGCGCGCGACAAATACCGTGACTTAGTCAGTTTTTCGAGCATGACACTTCCTTCAAGGATTACTATTTTTTTGTCTTAGTAGCAAATATAACCCGAAGGCAATCATTGGCAAAGATAGCCACTGGCCCATCGAGAGCCCAAGGCCCAGCAAGCCTAAAAAAGCATCGGGCTCACGCGCAAATTCAGCGAGGAAGCGAAAGCTGCCATAGCCCACTAGAAAGAAACCAGATACCTGTCCAAGCCTACGAGGCTGCCTTGCATAGAGCCAAAGCGCAATGCCCAATAAAATGCCTTCCCCACCCAATTGATAAAGTTGCGAAGGATGACGTGGCAAATTATCGACATAGGGAAAGACCATCGCCCAAGGGACAGTAGTTGGACGACCCCAAAGTTCACCGTTAATAAAATTACCTAGACGACCAAAAGCGAGACCAAAGGGAACTAGCGGTGCAACCAAATCACTCACCATCAAAAAAGTGGTTTTGCGTTTGCGGGCAAACCAGTACAAAGCCACGAATACGCCTAGTAAGCCCCCATGAAATGACATGCCACCTTCCCACACTTTAAAAATATTGAGTGGGTGCGATAAATAAAACGCAGGCATATAAAAACACACATAGCCTAAGCGGCCGCCAAGAATAACGCCCAATACCCCCGCAAATAAAAGATCTTCTAGGTCTTTATTCGTCCAACCCAGCACTTTAAATTGCGTCATACGAATACGGATCCGACCAAGCAAGATAAATTGGGCGAATGCCATTAAGTACGTTAAGCCATACCAATGAATGCCAAAGGAGCCAAGATGAATAGCGACCGGATCAAAATTAGGGTGTATTAGCACAGTCGGCGCTCAGCTTTTAGTTTGGTCAAAATTATGTAGCTCATGGCCTAAGTTGCGATAGGTTTTAAAGCGATTACGTCCGGCTAAGCGCTCTGCTTCATTAGTCGTCACCACCTCAACAATCCGGGGGAAACGCTCAACCAAGGCGGTGACGTCATTCGGCATCTGCTGGCCTAAGTGAATCAAAATATCCGCATGCGGTATTACTTTCAGGCTATTCGGTGAGCAATCTTCAGTTAATACAATCGGGGTTTCGGCAGCCGACTCGTGGTCGATAAAACAATGGGGTAAAAAATCGGTTTTACTAAAGGTCCAGAGTAGCTCATTCAGTTGCTTTAGATCAGTTTTGTTGGCCACGATCACAATCGGTCGCACGGCCTGTCCCTCTAACGTAGCGCTCCAAATTTTGCGCGTGAGACGACAAACATAATCTAGTTTATCGCCCACATTGCTATGAAAATCAATTCTTGCCATACCTCAATGCGCTTAACGTATTCCGTAGGTCATTAAATAATTAAATAACAAAGGTACAGGGCGACCAGTAGAGCCCTTCATAGCACCACTTTTCCATGCTGTACCAGCAATGTCTAAATGCGCCCAACAATATTTCTCGGTAAAGCGCTTTAAGAAACAAGCGGCTGTCACGCTGCCTGCGGGACGCCCACCAATATTCGCCACATCCGCAAAATTCGATTTCAATTGCTCTTGATATGCAGCATCTAAAGGCAAACGCCAAACGGTATCTAGTGCTGCTTTGCCAGACTCACTTAATTCTTTAGCTAAATTTTCATCATCAGAAAATAAACCGCTATGCACACTGCCTAAAGCAATAATACAAGCACCAGTTAAGGTGGCTACGTCAATAACAGCACGGGGCTTGAAGCGTTCTACATAAGTTAAAGCATCACATAAAATTAAACGGCCTTCAGCATCTGTATTTAAGATCTCGATAGTTTGGCCCGACATACTTTTGACAATATCACCTGGCCGAGTTGCTTTACCGGAGGGCATATTTTCACAAGTCGGAATGACGGCAATGATATTTTGTTTTAATTTAAGCAGTGCCGCAGCATAAATTGTGCCCATGACCGAAGCTGCACCGCACATGTCGTACTTCATCTCATCCATCGCGTCCCCGGGTTTTAGGGAAATTCCACCTGTATCAAAAGTAATTCCCTTGCCCACTAACACCGTTGGTGCTGCAGTTGCTTTACCACCGGAGTGGCGCATGATAATGAATTGGGGCGGCAACTCAGAGCCTTGAGTAACTGCAAGAAAAGAGCCCATTCCCAACGCTTCTATTTGCTTAGGACCCAGCACCTCTACTTTCAAAGTGGTCTTTTTGGCTAAAGCTTGTGCGGTTTGCGCTAAATAGGCAGGCGTGCAAACGTTGGGGGGCAAATTACCTAAGTCTTTCGCCAAATTCATCCCCTCAACCAAAGCTGTACCCTCGGTAACAGCCAACTTCAATACATTAGCTTCTTTACCTCCACTAACAAAAATCAAGGACTTCAATGGATCGGGGGTATCTTTAACCTTAAAGCGCATCGCCGGTTGGCGTACACCAAAGCGATAGACCTGATCCCCAGCTAATTGCATCGTTAGACGGGCTAATTCTCCGAGCCGTTGCGGATTGGGTTTTTCCATAAAGCCAGCCATCAGCCACAGGGCGGTTTCAATTGCTCCCCCGCTCAAAGTCTTGATTACGGCACGCGCTAATTTGGCATACGCCAGAATATCCCCACCCGTTTTTTGCTGCGTTTCACCCAAACCCACCAATAAAACCCGTTTTAGCTTAACGCCCTGCGCCAGCCAACTGGGGTCAGATCTCAACAGGGTTACTGCTGCCTCTTTAGCCGCCAAATCACCATCATTAGCGGCCCGTAAAATCGCCCCACCCAAATAGGCATCAAGCGCCGCTAAAGGTCCTGCCACACCCAAATTTACGGTCTGACGGGCTTTTTTAGAGCCCCCTTGGCCAGCAGTCTTAGCTTGCAAATTAGCTAGATCTGCTTTGGAATAAGCCATTACTAAGCAATCGCTCTCCTGCTTAACCAGGAGCGCAAAAGCAGATTTCAGGTTTTTCGTCGCCGTAAAGTCGGCCTGGGCAAATAGTTTCGTGCTAAATTGGATTGTCATGATGTAGTGGAATAAATGAGGTTTTATCATTATCCTCCGACACGCAATCCGAACCGTGAAACAAACCATTTAGGTCGAAAGATTTTCTCAGGCATGATATTTCAACGCTCTCTCAGACGCGAGCTCAGTTTTACTACAGGCGGTGTTTTTCTGGTCCTCGTTACGATCATGATTACGACCTTAGTTATTCGTATTCTTGGCTTTGCCGCGAATGGCAAAGTAAACCCTGAAGATGCTCTGGTATTAATTGCCTTAGCTACCCTCGGTTATACCGCAGTTTTACTTACCGTCTCCTTATTTGTAGCAGTACTCATGGTATTAGTGCGCTGGTATAAAGACTCGGAAATGATTGTTTGGTTTTCTAGCGGCTTAAGCGTCATGAGCTTAATTCGGCCCATACTCACCTTTGCCCTTCCCCTCATCGTAATCATTGGCGCACTAGCAATTTTTGTTTGGCCTTGGGCTAATCGGGAATCCACGGTTATTAGCCAGCGTTTTCAACAACGCGATGATGTCTCCATGGTGACTGCTGGTCAATTTCGTGAATCAGCTAAAGCTGAACGGGTTTTTTTCATCGAGCAAATAGATGTCGACAAAAATATCATTAAAAATATCTTCGTTGCCGATACCCGCAATCAGCGGCTCAGTATTGCAGTTGCCGCTTCCGGCTATCTAGAAAACTCAGCCAATGGGGAAAAAACGGTTGTCCTGCAAAATGGGCGCCGCTATGATGGCCAGCCTACCCAGCCCAATTTTCGTATTCTCGAATTCGAGGAGTACCGCACGAAAATAAGGAGTAAAGAGGTCAAAGTACCGCTACCTCGAGATCGAGAAAAGGATATATTTGAATTACTTGCCACCCCCACTAATCAAAATAAAGGGGAGATCTTGTGGCGTCTAGGCTTGCCATTGATGGCTTTAGGCTTAGTCTTAATTGCCATACCGCTAGCTTATGTAAATCCGCGCTTAGGCAATTACACTGCACTGTTTTACGCAGTATTAATTTATTTAATTTATAGCAATTTACTAAACTTAGCGCAAAATTTTGTCTCCCAAGGAAAACTGAATTTTTTTATCGCTATTTGGCCGATTCATTTACTTGCCCTAGCGATTGCATTCTTCCTCATTCGCAATCGTGTTAATCCTTCCATTGCATGGTGGCGCAGACAAATTCCTGCGCTTTTTGGCCGCAAATGAAATTACTTTTTCCTTATATTTACGAGCGCTACTTTGCCAAGCAAATCTATATAGCCTTTGGTTTTATTTTGTTTGCGCTAGTCGCCCTATTTTTATTTTTTGATATCTTGGGTGAACTCAGTTCTGTAAATACAAAATATACCCTGCCTCTCGCTATACTTTATATCCTCTTGAAGGCCCCTAATCGGATGATTGAAATCATTCCGATTGCTGGTTTGATTGGCAGTATTTATGTATTTGCGATGATGGCCAGTCAATCTGAATTCACTATTTTTCGCATGGCAGGCTTAGACGTAAAACGGGGTCTCATTACCTTAGCTAAAATTTCCTTACCTTTAGTCATTTTTACTCTGGTAGTAAGTGAATGGCTGGGACCTTATAGCGAATCGGTCTCTGATCAAATTCGCTCGCGCGCACTAGGAGCTAATTTTGAATCGCAGTTTCGCTCTGGAATATGGGTGAAGGATCGCCTACGTGACGAAGACGGCTCTGGCCCAGTTCGGCCAGGCATACGCTATGTGAATGTAGGAGAAATTAAAAACGATAACGAAATTCGGAATATTCGTATGTACGAGTTTGATGTCAACTATCACCTTTTATCGATTCGTAATGCGATCTCTGGGCGCTTTGACAGTGCTGGCGTGTGGGATTTAGATCAAGTTACAGAAACTCGCTTCAAAGAAGCCAAAAATAAAGATCCGCTTGATGCTGTTTATTCAGCCACAACCAAAACGTATCCAACTTTAAAGCTCATGTCTGAAGTGACTCCACAAATATTAGAGGTGCTCTTACTCAACCCAGAAAAAATGTCAATTCATAGTTTGGGGCGCTTTATCGACCACTTAACTGAAAATCGACAAGATACTCAGCGCCACTCAATTGCATATTGGAAAAAAATAGTTTATCCCTTTATTATTTTTGTGATGCTCGCCTTAGCCCTTCCCTTTGCATATTTACGGGTGCGCTCGGGTAGCGTCGGCATTAAAGTATTTGGCGGCATCATGCTCGGTATGAGTTTTCAACTTTTTAATTCGCTGTTTTCCAATGTGGGCTTATTGGGCTCCTGGCCATCCATCCTAACAGCCGTGATACCACCGCTAATCTACTTTGGCCTGGCACTTTTTGCCCTGCAGCGAGTATCTCGTTCATAGCGTCCTTTTATTACCCCATTTCATTTAGAATGAATGTTTAAGACTATAAGTTATATATAGGCTAAGGGTAGGCAGGACAGACAATGAACTTGCATCAATTTCGCTTTGTACGTGAGGCAGTTAGGCAAAACTTTAATCTAACTACGGCTGCCAAAGTACTCTTTACTTCACAACCAGGCGTATCCAAAGCGATCATTGAGCTCGAAGATGAGTTAGGGGTAGAAATTTTTCGTCGTCACGGTAAGCGGATACGCTCTCTAACCGAACCAGGGAAACGCATTCTTACCTCCATTGAACATATTCTTGATGAAGTAGAAACACTTAAACGCGTTGGTCAAGATTTTGCTAGTCAAGACCAAGGTAATTTGGTCATTGCAACTACGCATACTCAAGCGCGCTATGCCTTACCCAAAGTATTAAGCGAATTTACGAAACGTTTTCCGAAGGTACGGGTCAGCTTGCAGCAAGGCAATCCCAGTCAAATTGCTGAGATGCTGATTCACGATCGCGCCGACATTGCCATTGCGACTGAGGGCATTGCCAATACGCCTGGCATCTTAGCGTTGCCAGGATTTCAATGGCAACATGTCTTAATCGTGCCGCTTAGTCATCCACTGTTAAATGTCGCTGTAATTACGCTCGATGATTTATGCAAATACCCCTTAATTACTTATGACAAAGCATTTTCTGGACGCGCTAAAATCGATGCGGCTTTTGCTTCGCGGAATTTACAACCCGATATTATTTTAGAAGCCATTGATGCTGATGTCATTAAAACGTATGTGGAAACAGGTATGGGTATTGGCATTATGGCGGGCGTAGCGTATGATCCTGAGCGCGATCGCAATTTAAAAGCGCTTGCGGTTGGTCATCTCTTTGGAAATAACGTGACACATTTAGGCGTTAAGCAAGGTGCTTATTTACGCTCATTTATCTACACTTTCATTGAGCTATTTTCGCCAACGCTCACAAAAAAGATTGTTGAGCAAGCCATGTCAAAAAACGCTGAAAATTATCAAATTTAACTGGTGCCTCGGGTCGGACTCGAACCGACACGCCTTGCGGCACCGGATTTTGAGTCCGGCACGTCTACCAATTCCATCACCGAGGCTAGTGAAAACGCTTTAGAGGCTAGAGTTTAACAAACTAAGGAATCAAAATCGTCGATCCTGTTGTCTTGCGTCCTTCCAGATCGGCATGGGCTTGAGCGACATCAGCCAAACGGTATTCTTGATGAATTTCAATTTTGACTTTGCCACTTTGCACCATGTTGAATAGCTCAGCCGCCATTGGCTCAAGCAAACTCCGGTTCAATACATAAGTAGATACCGTAGGACGGGTCACTTTTAACGAGCCCTTACCAGCCAAGATGCTTAAATCAAGCAAGGGAGGCGAGCCTGAAGCGCCGCCAAAAGAAACTGCCAAGCCCAATGGTGAAATACAGTCGAGTGTTTGCATAAACGTATCTTTACCAACTGAGTCGTACGCAACGGGCACACCCTTACCGCCAGTAATTTCTTGCACACGTTTAACGAAATTTTCTTCGCGATACAAAATCGTATGATCACAACCATACGATTTTGCTAGCGCGGCTTTTTCTTTGCTACCAACCGTACCAATCACCGTGGCACCTATTGCCTTTAACCACTGACAGGCAATTAAACCAACCCCACCAGCAATTGCATGGAACAAAACAGTGTCGCCCTTTTGCACTTTATAAGTACTCGTTAATAAATAGGCTACTGTTAAACCTTGCAACATCATCGCTGCGCCAGTTTCAAAAGAAATTGCATCAGGTAATTTAACTAAAATATCTGCAGGCATTACACGGGCCGCAGCATAAGCGCCGGTAGGTCGACCAGCATAAGCCACTCGATCGCCAACTTTGACATGGGTTACACCGGCGCCGACTTTTTCAATGACGCCAGCTCCTTCCATGCCTAAACCAGCAGGCAGAGGTTGGGGGTAATAGCCCATCCGAAAATACACATCAATGTAATTCAAGCCGCAGGCATGCTGACGAATCAATACCTCTCCAGGTCCTGGCTCACCTAATTCAACATCAACATATTTCATTACCTCGGGACCACCGGCTTCATCTACACGAATTGCCTTTACCATTTCTTTTGCCATGCTATTACCCACTTTTCTTAATTGATGTCGCGTTTAATTACCAAGGATTAAGGCCATAAGCCAAAAGCCTGTGTTTCTTGCATTAATTCTATTCCAGCATAAATATGCCTTAGGAACTGTAAAATACCCTAAAAAGGATACTACTGCATGGCAGGTCACTCAAAATGGGCCAATATTCAACACCGCAAGGGTCGTCAAGACGAAAAACGCGGCAAGATTTGGACCAAATTAATTCGCGAAATTACCGTTGCCGCCAAACTTGGCGGGGGCGATGTCGGTACAAACCCTCGGTTGCGGCTAGCTATTGATAAAGCCAAAGATTCAAATATGCCCAATGATAATGTTCAACGGGCAATACAACGCGGCACTGGCTCGCTTGAGGGCGTGAACTATGAAGAAATACGTTATGAAGGTTACGGTATAAATGGGGCCGCTATTATTGTTGACTGTCTCACTGATAACCGTACTCGTACTGTAGCGGAAGTGCGCCATGCCTTTACTAAAAATGGTGGCAATATGGGGGCCGAAGGTTCAGTGGCCTTTTTATTTCGACATTGTGGTCAGCTTTTATTTGCCCCTGGTACCAATGAAGATCAATTAATGGAAGTTGCGTTAGAGGCTGGCGCTGATGACGTGATTAGTCATGAAGATGGTGCGCTTGAAGTAATCAGCTCGGTAGCGCTATTTTCCAAGGTACAAGATGCCTTACAAAAAGCCAATTTTAAGGCTGAATTAGCCACTGTCAGCATGCGGCCCGAAACCAATATCAGCCTTACGAGTGAGCAACTTGAAGCGATGCAAAAATTATTCGACGCACTTGAAAATTTAGATGACGTCCAAGCTGTTTATACGAACACTGACTTATGAAATCCTGCGCATGAAATTATTACTCATTGGTTCAGGCGGTCGTGAGCACGCTTTAGCCTGGAAAATGGCGCAATCGCCACTGGTACAAAAAGTCTTTATTGCTCCTGGAAATGGTGGTACTGCTCTGGCCGCACAACAACAAGCTGGCATTGAAAATCTTGCGATTAGCGACTTCCAAGCCTTGGCTGATTTTGTCAAACATGAAAAGATTGCTTTTACGGTAGTAGGTCCAGAAGCTCCCCTAGCTGGGGGCATTGTTGATTTCTTTCGGCAACAGGGTTTGCGAATTTTTGGTCCCACCCAACTCGCTGCCCAACTCGAATCATCAAAAGATTTCTCAAAAGCCTTCATGAAGCGCCATGGTATTCCAACTGCTGACTACCAAACTTTTAGCGACCTCGCCGCTGCGCATGCTTACCTGGATGCTAAAGGCGCGCCCATTGTGATTAAAGCCGATGGACTAGCAGCTGGCAAAGGCGTGGTAGTAGCAATGACCCTTCCCGAAGCACATGCAGCCGTTGAAATGATGCTGGCTGATAATCAATTTGGCAATGCAGGTGCGCGCGTAATTATTGAAGAATTTTTAAGCGGTGAGGAAGCGAGTTTTATTGTGCTGGTTGATGGTAAAAATATTCTTGCTCTAGCTACGAGTCAAGACCACAAAAGATTATTGGATGGTGATCAAGGCCCTAATACCGGCGGCATGGGGGCATACTCTCCTGCGCCCGTAGTCACTCCAGAAATTCACGCGCGAATCATGCGTGAAGTGATTATGCCGACCGTTAACGGCATGGCCGCTGATGGTATACCTTATACGGGTTTTTTATATGCAGGCCTGATGATTAACCCCAATGGGCAAATTAAAAATTTAGAATTTAACTGCCGCATGGGCGACCCAGAAACACAGCCTATTATGGCGCGCTTACGAAGCGACTTAGTGGCAGCATTAGATAAAGCCATCGATGGCAAATTAAACGAGGTGGAATTTGACTGGGATCGGCGGACCGCCCTCGGGGTTGTTTTAGCTGCACATAACTATCCCAATACGCCGCGCAGCGGCGACACAATTACTGGCATTCCGGCTGATTCGGCAGAACATATTACCTTTCATGCGGGAACTAAACTTAGCGGCGATACCCTACTTACTTCTGGCGGACGCGTATTGTGCATAGTGGGACTCGCCGATTCGGCCCGGGTAGCGCAAAGTAAAGCGTACGCAGTAATTGACAACATTCACTTTGATGGCATGCAATATCGCCATGACATTGGTAACCGCGCCATTAATCCTATATGACCAACAGCACAATCGATATCGCCGTTATTAAAGATTATTTTTTAGGTCTACAAAATCGCATCACGACAGCGATTAGTGCTTTAGACGGTAAAGCCTTTATGGTAGATGAGTGGCAAAAGCCTCCGGAGAGCAAGCTGAGGGGTTCGGGCCGTACTTGTATTTTAGAAAATGGTAATGTGCTTGAAAAAGGTGGGGTCGGCTTTTCTCATGTCCATGGCGATCAAATGCCAGGCGCTGCTAGCCAAAATCGTCCTGAGGTTGCAGGTCGCGGCTTTGAGGCAATGGGTGTCTCATTGGTATTTCATCCGCATAACCCCAAGGCACCCACTGTCCATATGAATGTGCGATGTTTTATTGCTCAAGCAGCAAACCAAGAGCCAGTTTGGTGGTTTGGCGGGGGTTTCGATTTAACACCCTACTACGGCTATGAAGAAGACTGTCGTCACTTTCACCAAACCGCTAAAGATGCCCTAGATCCTTTTGGCGCCGATTTGCACCACCGCTTTAAGACATGGTGTGATGATTATTTTTACCTTAAGCACCGCGAAGAGCCACGCGGCATAGGGGGCATATTTTTTGATGACTTTAATGAGTTGGGCTTTGAAAAGAGCTTTGCAATGATGCGCGCCGTCGGCGATTCTTTTATTAACGCTTATTTACCGATCCTTGAGCGCCGCTATCAAGAGCCCTATACCCCCGAAGAAAAAGATTTTCAAGAATATCGCCGTGGTCGTTATGTTGAATACAATCTCATTTTTGATCGTGGCACTATTTTCGGCCTGCAATCCGGAGGACGTTCAGAATCGATTTTGATGTCGCTACCGCCCATCGTCAAATGGCGCTATAACTGGCATCCTGAGCCAAATACGCCGGAAGCAAAGTTATATGACTATTATTTGCAACCCCGTAATTGGCTGGCTTAATTTATGTCAATAGAAAAAAATGGGCGTTTGCAACAGGTTATTGGTATTTTGGGCGGCACCTTTGATCCACCGCATTGGGGTCATCTAGAACTGGCTAAGTATTTTTGCGCACAATTTAATCTCGATGAGTTAATTTTGGTACCCAGTGGTCAACCTTGGCAAAAAAGTGCGCAAATTACGCCAGCAGCCATCCGCCTGCAATTAGCTGAGGCAGCAGCACTTACTTTACGAGCAGAATTAGCCATCCACCACCTCAAGACTGTGGTCACAGTCGACCCAATGGAAATCGAACGGGGTGGCCCAAGCTATACCATCGACACCGTCCAAGCCTTACGTCATGTGCTGGGAAGTGAGGTCAGTATTATTTGGTTAATGGGGGCCGATAGCCTGATGCAATTGCCCACTTGGCACGATTGGCAAGGGCTACTGCATTATGTTCATTTAGCGGTTGCCAGTCGGCCCGGACATCCTTATGCCCTCGAACAAAACTCCGTATTAACTGAGTTTGTCAAAGCGCATGAAACGCATTCAGCGAATGAATTAGAAAAACTCCCTAAAGGAAAAATTCTTCTCGACCATCAATTTGCGGTCGATTTATCCTCTTCTGCCTTACGCGAGCAAAGCGCTGAGCCTGATTTATCTTTTGGGCTGCCAAAAAATATCAGTGACTTAATCAGGCATTTAGGCCTTTATCAAAGCAACGAGTCATAAACACCGATAATGTACTGTTAACTATTTTTTAATCACCTAAGAGCCCATGGAACTTCGTAAATTACAACGCGTCATTGTTGATGCCCTTGAGGATGTAAAAGCCCAAGATATTCGGGTCTTTGATACGAGTGGTCTTAGCGATCTTTTTGACCGAGTGGTTATCGCCACCGGCTCGAGTAATCGGCAAACTCGCTCACTAGCGCTATCCGTCCAAGAGGATGTCGAAGCCAATGGTGGCGAAGTGATTTCTATTGAAGGATTAGAAACAGGCGAGTGGGTTTTAGTCGATTGTGGTGATGTCATCGTACATATTTTGCAGCCGATGTTACGAGCTTACTATCAACTAGAGGGTATGTGGGGCGCCAAGCCAGTAAGAGTAAAACTAGCTACCACCAAAAAATTAGTTAAGGCTAGCGAGTAAGTCGAGTTTCTGCGAACAGACTTCATTCAGATGCACATCACCATTATCTCAGTTGGACATAAGATGCCCGCTTGGGTTACGATGGCTACCCACGATTACATCAAACGAATGCCTGCTGATTGCAGTATTGCTATCAAAGAACTAAAGCCAGCGCTAAATTCTGCTAAAGACGCAATTCACATTGAAGCAGCAATTCCTAAGGGCGCCCACGTCATTGCCTTAGATGAACGCGGCCAAGCTATTAGTACCCAAGATCTTGCTAATCATTTAGCGCAATGGCGCCAAGCTGGAATTAATATCGCTTTTCTCATTGGTGGCGCTGATGGCTTGGACCCAAAATTAAAATCACAGGCGAATGCCCTCTGGAAGTTATCTAGCCTTACTTTGCCACATGCCTTCGTACGCGTTTTACTCAGTGAACAACTATACCGGGCCTGGACTATTCTACAAGGTCATCCCTACCACCGCGAATAATGATGTTTACTTTTATTTATCTTGCTTCGCAAAGTCCTCGCCGTCAAGAGCTACTCACTCAATTGGGAGTGCGTTTTATTCCGCTATTAGCGTCAAGCGATGAAAATGTAGAGGCTTTAGAAATTCCCTTGTCTGATGAAACTGCAGATCAGTATGTCGAACGCGTTACCCAAGTCAAAATCAGGGCTGCCCAATTACGCTGGCAAAACCGTGTAAACCAAGGCGAAAATTTACCTTGGGCGCCCATTCTTTGTGCCGATACTACAGTAAGTCTTGGTAGTGGCGATGCAGATAAATCCCAACACACTAATTTGCTTCCGGTAGCAGAAATTATTGGTAAGCCCCAAGATGCGCATGACGCTGAACGCATATTGGAAATGCTTAGCGGCAAAGAGCATCGGGTACTCACTGCAATTTGCGTCTTAGCTGCGCCAGATCAAGCTGCTAGCTGCCTTATACAAACTTCACAGGTACGTTTTGCCAAGCTCGATAAAGCCATCATTCAAGCCTATATAGTTAGCGGTGAACCCCTTGGAAAAGCGGGGGCCTATGGCATTCAGGGGCTTGGGGGCGCCTTGATTGAATCAATCGCTGGTAGTTATAGCGGTATCATGGGCTTACCCCTTTATGAAACTGCGCAGCTCCTGACTCAAGCTAAAGTCAGCTTTGCCCTTAATCACACCAATACTCATTAGCATGAATGAAGAAATCCTCATTAATATCACACCCCAAGAGACGCGGGTAGCGATTATTCAAAATGCCGCCGTACAAGAGCTACGGATTGAGCGCACTCGTCAACGCGGCATCGTCGGTAATATTTATTTGGCTAAAGTGGCTCGTGTCTTACCTGGCATGCAATCGGCTTTTAT
>Ga0214164_1000765_pt1 | contig 20093 bp, 18 predicted proteins | sample TroBogepilimnion_13_FD_153003 | JGI IMG/M metagenome (GOLD analysis project Ga0214164, IMG submission 153003) | Freshwater microbial communities from Trout Bog Lake, WI - Practice 03JUN2009 epilimnion v4 | ecosystem: Environmental > Aquatic > Freshwater > Lake > Epilimnion/Euphotic zone ...
GTTCATCTTTCGTGTTTGTTGTGTGGTAACTCCAAACTACGAAAAAGGGGCGGCTTCGGCTACCCCTTTGATTTTTTGTCGGACAACAGTGATTTAGAAATTAATTTATGGAAAAAGGAATTTAGGCGCGAATCAACGTAAACCCTACATTTGCCGCCAGATGAATACCGCATACCTCTCTTTAGGCAGCAATGAAGGCGACCGTGTTTTATGGATCAGTAATGCTATAGAACAGATAGGTAACATCTGTGGCCAGGTAATCAGGAAGTCTTCGTTGTATGAAACGGCGGCATGGGGTATAAATACCCAACCGGATTTTCTGAATATGGTTATTGCCATACAAACTACTCAGGCACCTCATGAATTGCTCAATTCTATACTAGCAATCGAAAAAGCATTAGGAAGGCACAGAGATCTAAAATGGGGGCCACGAATAATAGATATAGATATTTTATTTTTTGGCAATGCAGTAATGAATTTACCGGATCTGATAATACCACATCCATACTTGCAAATCCGGCGATTTACATTGATTCCCCTACAGGAGATAGCTGCAGATTTTAACCATCCGGTACTTAATAAGTCCATCAGTACTTTGTTATCAGAATGTCAAGACCCTCTTGAAGTACATTTGTTTCATCAGGGCAATTAACGAGCGCTTTTGTTAAACATAGTGTCAGATTTAATATGCGGTAACAAATTGTCGTGTAATCTATCAATTCAGATATTACGCATTATTAAATTTATTTTATAACAAAATAGTTGCAGATTAATTGAATTTTATCTACCTTAACTGTCGTAAATTCGCAATCTTCAAAAAAAGTAACGGGTTTTTCAACCACGAGCAACTTTTTATAAACTTTTAGTTAAACATATGGATATGCAAGCAGTTAGTAACGCTAATGCTAAATTGAATCTTAAGAAAGAACTGCAACAATATTTTGGTTTCGACACCTTTAAAGGTGAGCAGGAAAAGATAATCAGGAGTATACTTGATGGCAATGATACTTTTGTAATAATGCCTACAGGCGGCGGTAAATCATTATGTTATCAGTTGCCGGCATTGCTCAGTGAAGGGGTGGCAATAATTGTATCACCGCTTATTGCCCTGATGAAAAACCAGGTGGATCTGATAAGGGGCTACAGTACCCGCGACAATATTGCACACTTCCTCAACTCAACACTGAGCAAGGCACAGCAGAAAAAAGTGAAAACAGATCTTACCGATGGCCGCACAAAAATGCTGTATGTAGCTCCGGAAACACTAACCAAGCAAGAGAATATTTCCTTCTTTTCTGATCTGCCTATTTCATTTATCGCGGTAGATGAAGCACATTGTATTTCGGAATGGGGACATGACTTCAGGCCGGAATACCGCAAACTGAGGGATATGATCAATATGATCAATAAGGACCTTCCAATCATAGCTCTCACCGCAACTGCTACCCCTAAAGTTCAGGACGATATTGTAAAAAACCTGGAGCTGCAGGAGCCTAATATATTCATTGATTCCTTCAACAGGGCAAATCTTTATTACGAAATTGTACCTAAAGTAAGTAAGGATGGCACTTTGAAAAGCATTGTAAAGTTCATTAATACTATGAGGGGCAAGAGTGGTATTATCTATACCCTCAACCGTAAAACAACTGAAGAACTGGCCAACACACTGCAGGCAAACGGTATTACCGCAGTGGCTTACCATGCAGGCCTTGAGGGGCCGCTGAGAAGCCAGAGGCAGGATCAGTTTCTGATGGAAAAAGTGGATGTAATTGTTGCTACTATCGCCTTCGGAATGGGTATTGATAAGCCTGATGTGCGCTTTGTAATTCATTATAATGTGCCAAAATCGCTGGAGAATTACTACCAGGAAACCGGCAGGGCAGGGCGCGATGGCATGGAAGGCAAATGCCTGCTTTACTACTCTCACAAAGATGTGCAGAAGCTGGAACACCTGATGCGCGACAAGCCGCTGAGTGAACGGGAAATGGGCGGACAGCTGATATCTGAAACGCTGGCTTATGTGGAAAGCGGCGTTTGCCGGCGCAAATTATTGTTGCATTACTTCGGTGAAGAATATACACAGGAAAATTGCGGCAGTTGCGACAACTGCAGGAATCCTAAAGAAAAACTGGAGGTAAAAGACAGTGTGAAAATAACACTGGATGCCATTATAGAGCTGGATGAGCGTTTCGGGATTGATTATGTGGTAAATATTATTCTGGGCAGGGCTAACCCTCAGATACATACTTTCAGGCATGAAAAGCTGAAATCATTCGGCAAAGGCCTGGTGATGCAGATGGATTCGAATTTCTGGAATTCACTGATCCGCCAGATGATGCTGGAGGGCATGATCCGTAAGGATATTGAAGAATATGGATTGCTGAAAATAACTGAGAAGGGGCATAAATTCCTTAAGAAGCCTTATTCCATTATGGTTGCGCTGAATCATCAGTATGAAGATGCAACAGCCGATGATGATGAAACGGTAGTAGGCTCAGGCGGGCCGGCTACAACCGATCCGGTACTTTTTGAATTGCTTAAAGACCTGCGCAAGCAGGTGGCACGGGAAAAGAACCTGCCCCCATTTGTAATATTCCTCGAAAACTCGCTGGAGGATATGGCAACCAACTATCCGACCACGCTTCCGGAACTGGAAAAAATTCAAGGCGTTAGTAAGGGTAAAGCCATCAGATACGGAAGGAAATTTGTGGACCTGATTGCAAAATATGTTGAAGAGAACGACATTACAAAACCAGATGATTTTGTAATGAAGAGCGTAGTGAACAAGAGCGGCATGAAGGTATTTATCATTCAGAATATAGATAAGAAAATACCGCTTGAGACCATTGCTAAAAATAAGGGCCTTACGCTGCCAGATCTGCTGGTGGAGATGGAAACGATAGTCGCCAGCGGAACACGGCTTAACCTGGATTACTGCCTGGAGCAGGAACTTGATGATGATGAACAGGAAGACATCTTTGATTATTTCCGCAATAGCCACGATGATGATATGGACAGTGCCTTTGAAGAGTTTAAAGACCGCGATGTAAGCGTTGAGCACCTCAAAATGATGCGCATCAAGTTTATGAGCGAGTATGCGAATTGATAATTGATTAATTCAGATCCTGATAATGAGGTATAAAAAAATCAGTATTTACAAATCATTTGCGGAACAGGCCTCCGCTGAAGCAGCCAGTATTGCCCGGCAATCGCCAGCAGAGCGCATCAGAGAAACTGTGGATTTGATTTTGCGGGTTTATAATACTTCAAGGGAGCAATTAAACAACAGGGAAAAAAGTAATCGTATTAACATAATACAATACAAATGAACCTGTTCATTGATATCCACCAGCTATGGATTAAAAACTTAATTTCGGCTAACGTTGATTTTATTATTATTGGTGGATATTCTGTTATTTTTCATGGCTACAAACGCACAACAGGAGATATAGATATCTGGCTGAAACCCGATAACAGCAACAAAGAAAGGTTGCTTGGTGTTTTAAGACAGTTTAATTATGCTGAAGAGGATATACTGGAGATAGCGGCTTTGGATTTCAATGACCGTCTTGTCTTCAGTATTGATGAAGCCCCCGAAAAAATTGACTTTCTTACTTACATAAATCTTGTAAATTATGATGATGCCGATAAAAATAAAATAATGGCTGAAGTGGATGGTATGCATATACCATTTTTGCACCTGAACGATTTGGTACTTTCAAAAATGAATACAGGCAGGCCTAAAGACATAGCAGATATTGATATGCTGCAGCAGGTTGAAAAGAAGAGAAATAACCCACATTAAGATAGATCATAACATTGGCAGGGGCAACTGTGGGGCATTATTAATTTTATTTTAAAAAGCTCCTCATTATATTTTTGTGGTCCTGAAACTATTTTATTGAGTTGAGTCCTAATACAAATCGAAACTCATGAGAGGTGATAAAGTGCGACCTTAAAATTTAATATAGCCTTTTCTCCCTTTCTCAACTTTGAAAAATTACCTTTGCTTTTCTCAAAGCGCATCCAGCAATTTAATGAGGCTTGTTTCTATTTTTTGTTTAGTTTTCTTTTCAGGTGCTTTATATGCCCAGGATAATTATGAGATACAGGTTTATGGCGCACCCACTATAGAGAAAGGGGCAACTATGGTGGAACTGCATAGCAACTTTACCTTTGGCGGCCAGCTATATAAGCAGGATGGTGTGCTGCCTACCCATAATATAGATCACGAAACCATTGAAATAACCCATGGCATCACCCCTTGGTTCGAAACCGGCTTTTATTTATTTAATGCTATCGGAACAGACAACCGCACTACTATTGTGGGCAGCCATATAAGGCCAAGGGTTGCTGCGCCTGAAAGCTGGCATCTGCCATTTGGCCTGAGTCTTTCAACAGAGTTTGGTTATCAGAAACCCGAGTACAGCACAGATGACTGGACCCTGGAGATAAGACCAATTATAGATAAAACCTGGAAGAAGTTTTATGCTGCCTTTAATGGTGCATTTGATAAATCTTTTGACGGATTGAACCAAAAATATGGTTTTGAATTTTCACCTAACCTTAAAGTAAGTTATAGTCTAAAAAAGGAGGTTGCCCTGGGTTTGGAATATTATGGCAGTGTGGGTGAACCCAGTATCCATCTTCCTTACCAGCAACAGCAGCACCAGTTATTTGTGGCTATAGATATAGACTGGTCGGCGGACTGGGAATTCAATGCCGGTTATGGCCTGGGCTTTACCAATGCTACTGATAATGATATTTTCAAGGTAATACTGGGGTATAAATTTCACGGACAGCATAAAAAAAGCAGCTCTGAACTGTTCAGAGCTGCCCGAAATTTTATTCATGTTAATTAAGTTAAGCCAGTGTTGCAACTACAGTAGTTTCGCAATTGTACAACTTGGTAACCAGGCAACCAGCCCTTGCTTCTTCGGCCAGTTCATTAAATTTTTCGGAGGTAATACCAGGTACTTTACCGGTAACTGACAATTCGCTTTTTGTGATTACGCCATTATCCAGTGTAATATCGCACCGGGTAGAGATCTGCTCGGGAGGAAAACCTGCTCCACCAAGAACAAAAGTAAACTTCATGGTGTAGCAGCCCGAATGTGCTGCAGCAATCAGTTCTTCAGGGTTAGTGCCGATACCTTCTTCAAAGCGGCTCTTCCATGAAAACTGTGTATTATTCAATACAGTACTCTGAGTTGACACAAGGCCGCTGCCTTCTTTGCCAGTACCATTCCAAACGGTGGTTGCGAAACGTTTCATAATTATATTTTATTTTAGGACGGCAAAGATAAGTGTAACTGGCTAAGGAATGAATGGGTTTATATTATATTGCTATCAACATTGGATATATTGTGGAGTCGTTAGTCGTAAGTAGTAAGTCGTAAGTAGTAAGTCGTTAGTCTAAAGTTCATATCCCTGATATCAGCGTATGTATTGATGATAACAATGCAAGTTACTATAGTTTGAGGCCTGCACCTGTAACATATGGTGCGTTATGTTTTTTCTCGTCCAGCGCCCTTCTTCTGAGCCTGAAGAATATAAACATGTTCATAAAATGCATGCAGCCCAGAATCAGTATTATGGCGCCCAGTTTCAGGCTGAGGATTTCTATTAGATCGCGGGCATTTTCAACACGGTCGGCAACTCTTAATGTGTATACGGCATAGCCTATGTTGATAAGATAAAAGCCCACGACCAGCAGATTATTAACCGCATCGGCCAGCTCTTTGTTGCCATGAAAAATATCGACCAGGAATATTTTGCCGTTTTTAAACAAGGTACGGGCTACCCAAACAGTTACTACTATAGTTATGGCTACATAGAGCCCATAAAGCAAAATGATGTTGTTCATAAAAATTGGTTTTTGAATATGTTTGAATATAGATTAAGTCGGGAAATCCTATGGCAGGGTGGGGAGTGGATAGTGAGCAACATAAAATGCGTTTTTAATTTTTTGGAATATTGATTTTACGTTTTGCAAATCGTCTGATATTTATAAACTCCTGAATAGTGAGAATGAAATACCATAAGGCAAAAGCAGGACTCAGATAAATGAGGCAAAAACCAAGTATTACACCAAAAACATTATTCAAAACTGAGAGGAAGATAAAAGCAATAAGCAATAGCAGAAGGAACTGATAATAACTACGTGTGGAATTTTGGAGTCTTTTGTCGAGAAAAAGGTTGGCGAGGCAACTGATTACCTGGTTTGACCCAACCAGGAAATAGAAGACTGACGCGCTTTCGAATTTAGTATCATAAGCAAAATACAATACTGAGAATAATATGGTCATTGCCTGAAGCACAAAATCCGTTGTTTTATAACTGAGTAATGTTTTCATAAAAAATGTTTTAAACAGGTATAATCAGATGGAAAGATTTTTGGTTAATTGGTAAGCACGTATTTTTTGCGGTTGGTATACCTTTGAACAGTACACATTTCTTCGTAGCAGATAAGGGCATACCATACAGCCCAGAAAGGACTGACAAACAACAAGGCTGCGGCCAGGTAAAGAATGATGGGTAGTAAAAACAATCCGGCTATCAGAAACACAAGTATAACTATTGCCAGCGTCCATTCATAATGTTTCCTTTTATCGCTCCTTAGTCTTGAGGGCAGACCAATATTAGCCAAACAACTCAAGATTTGAACACCTCCTACTATATAATAGGCAATGAACAAACAATAAATTCCATTAATAAAACACATAACAACAGGAATGAAAAGCGCTAGTGCCTGAATAAAGAGGTCGCCTTGTTTCAGATTCAGTAATGTTTTCATAAATAAAACTTTTTGAAGTGATGAAAATTTCAGAAATTATTGAAACTATTTTTGCTTTTAAAAACCGGTTGCCCGGTTTGATTTTATTTGATTGCTTTTTATCTATCTGAATAACTTAAGGAGCGTGCCTGCAAACCAGTGTTCATCCATTTTCACCAAGCCATCTACACCCTTACTGGCCTGGCCTGCAAACTTCTGTATATCGGTTATCACATCGGTAAATGCTTTTATCTCTTTATCATTTTTGTTGCCTTCAATATCTTTTAGCTGGTTCAGGGCATTGAGTATTGGTTCTACTTCTCTCCTTTTCCGTTCTTTGATAATTTTCATGGCCACTGTCCAGATATCTTTTTCGGCTGAGAAGAATTCTTTGCGCTCACCGGGTTTCAGCACTTTTTCAACAATTCCCCAATCCATTAGTTCGCGTACATTCATGTTGGTATTGCCCCGGCTTATCTGCAGGTCGGCCATAATTTCATCAGCGCTCAGTGGATCGGGAGAAACGAGGAGCAGGGCATGTATCTGGGCCATTGTGCGATTAATACCCCATTGTGTACCTAATATGCCCCATTGCTGTATAAATTGTAGCTTTGCTTCGTCCAGTTTCATGACTCAAAGGTAAAACATTATTTCCGAACTTTCAAAATTTACTGAAAATTAAATTTCAAAAATCTTACCCGGAGACACAAAGGCGCGGTTTAGGAAAAATCCTTTTTAAGCCCACAGTTACTTTAATTCCTTTTCAATCAGATCCAAATTGGTCGTTCCCGATTCCAAAATCGCAAAAACCGCCTTACCTTAGCAGATTATGCAAAAAATACTCATCGCCAATCGTGGCGAGATTGCAATGCGGGTGATGCGTACCGCTAAGGAAATGGGAATAAAGACAGTGGCTGTTTTTTCGGAAGCCGACAGGAATATGCCTTTTGTGCGTTATGCCGATGAGGCGGTTTGTATAGGCCCAGCGCTTTCTTCACAGTCGTACCTCCGAGCTGAAAAGATCATTGCAGCTGCTATAAAAACAGGGGCGCAGGGGATTCATCCGGGTTATGGTTTTCTGAGTGAGAATGCATCTTTTTCTAAGGCGGTTACTGATGCAGGATTAGTATTTATAGGGCCTTCTGCCCACTCCATAGAAATAATGGGGAGTAAAATAGGCGCCAAGCAGGCTGCAAAGAAATTTAATGTGCCCATGGTGCCCGGCACTGAAGAGCCAATAAGTGATATCAATGAAGCCCGTAGGATAGCTAATAATATTGGTTACCCTATACTGGTAAAAGCCTCAGCAGGGGGTGGTGGCAAGGGTATGAGGGTGGTAGAGAATGATGGTGAGTTTGAAGAGCAGATACGCACCGCCAAGAGTGAGGCGCTGAATGCATTCGGGAATGATGATGTTTTTATAGAGAAATATGTGGGTGCGCCCCGCCATATTGAAATACAACTGATGGGTGACCAGCACGGCAATTATTTGTACCTCTTTGAACGGGAATGCAGCATACAGCGCCGCCACCAGAAGCTGGTGGAGGAAGCGCCATCGAGTTGCCTGACGCCGGAGATAAGGAAACAGATGGGGGAGTGCGCTATAGCCGTGGCCCGCTCGTGCAACTACTATGGGGCAGGCACAGTAGAATTCCTGGTGGACCAGGACCTGAGTTTTTACTTCCTGGAAATGAATACCCGCCTGCAGGTGGAACATTGCGTTACTGAGATGATAACAGGTATTGACCTGGTGAAAGAGCAGATCAATGTGGCGCGGGGCAATAAACTGTCGTTTACTCAGGATGACCTGAAAATAACCGGCCACGCGATAGAACTGCGTGTATGTGCCGAAGACCCGCTAAACAACTTCCTGCCTGATACCGGCAGACTGGAAATATACCAGCCGCCCAAAGGCCCCGGTGTAAGGGTAGATGATGGTTATGAAGAAGGTATGGACATACCCATTTATTATGACCCCATGATTGCCAAGCTGATAGCCTATGCCGCTACGCGCGAGGAAGCCATAGAGCGCCTTTGCAGGGCTATAGATGAGTATTACATAAAGGGTATAAAAACGACACTGGCGTTTGGTAAATGGGCTGTTCGGAATGAACATTTCAGATCGGGGAATTTTGATACAAAATTTATTGATAAGTATTATAAGCCGGAATACCTGATAACTGATGACCGAGAAGCTGAAGAAGTGGCCGCACTTTTATCTGCCATTGTATGGGAGAAAAGTAAAAAAGCCGCTAATACTGCAACAACAGTTGCCCAGACCGGAGTGCGTAAATGGAAGATGAACCGGAAGTAATTATTTATCGATTTAAGTTTATATTGAATCCAAACTGTTTTCTATAGTTATTATGCATAAATAATATATCAATAATTATCTACATTCATTTTGTTTAAGTTTTATATATGATAATATACAGTTAAGCCACAGTTATTGTAGCGTTAAACAGCCAAAAGACGCTTTTCGTCATAGAATTTTTGCGTTACAGTAGCGAACTTTATAGTACTAAATTTTAATGTTATGGCAACTGTAAGCGAATCAATCAATGCCGGCAACCAACTACCTGCGGAACACATTCATCACACTTCATGGTTTGGTAAAATCATAGAAAGGATTCAGGAACTGGATACCGAGTTTCCTTTATCTGGTGGAGAAGATGGTCATGTGCATTATATCAAGCACAGGCATACCGACCCAGTGGTAACTGAACCAGTTAAAAAACCAGAACCAGTGGTGAAGGCTAAACCTGAAAACGAATTGGGTCATCACCACACTTCCTGGTTCAGCAAGATCATTGAAAAGATCCAGGATCTTGATTCTGATTTCCCGCTTTCTGGCGGCGAGCATGTGCATCATTAATACAGCATCTGTTAGCTGCTGTGATTCAATATGCAAACTATATCCCTAAAGACAACTTTAGTGATCGGGGAAATATATAGCTTATAAATCAGTTACAGAAACCGGCTATGATGATAAGTATCATCTCTCAAAACCTGAGCGACTAACTAATTATTGACATAATCAGTGTTGTGTACAGAATAAAAGGAAAATGCCCGGTTACCAGGGATTATTCTATAGCCACATTATGCAATGATATTTCGCCATTGCCATCATTCCGGATTGAGCAAAAAAGCCCTTGGGTTATCCTAATGGCCATACTATAAAAGAATGCTGGCAGTGCCTTATAAACGCACAACCTGTGTATGCTTTTTATAAATGAAAACGAGTACAAGGTTTACAGGTTTTGGTTCTATTCATTTGGCCTTTGATCAGTGATTGAGCAGAGACGTTGCAGAGCAACCTACACATAATCAATAATATTTTGTACGTTACGAACACACGGCCGACCCATTCGCGTTAAAAACGCAAACAACTGGGCTTTTACGTCCTTATGCGCAGAGTCCATCAACTCAGGAACAAATTTTCAGGGATTGGTAGTTTTTGAGACTCTGCTGCGACAGTTAAATATCATGTATAAACCGAAAGTTTCAATGCTTTTTATCCTTATGGGTGTTTTTGTAGTCATTGGTTTATTATTGAAAAGAAGTTCGGACAGAACGCTTTTTAAATCAATTAATCAGAAAAAAGTCCGATCACCAACAAATTAATAATAAAATATTTATTTGCGTTGTTCAAAATGTTATTCCACTATCACCTTCTGCACTGATTTTTGGCCTGTGCCATCATTCCAGACTGCGAAATAAATGCCACGGGGGAGGGTGTGGATATCGAAAGAGGTAAGTGTAGTTGTGACTTGTTTTGTGGTTAATTGTTTGCCGGAAATGTCCTGAAGTGATAATGAGCCAATAGGCATAGGGGTTAAGACGGACAGTATACCAGTGGCTGGGTTAGGGTAGGTAGAGATACCATTTCCTGATGATAATACAGTATTTGATATTCCGGTAGCAGAGGCGAATTTCATTACAACAGCTTTATGTCCAAGGCTATAGTCTGAGTAACCTGCATACACTGACCCTGATGCATCGATAGCAATAGAAGTGGTTGAGGCAACTCCGGCAGAAAATGCAGCACTGCCAACTGCGGTCCAACTGGTTCCATTATATTTCATCACAGTAGCTTTATAGGCAAGGCCATTATCCTGGTATATTACATATGGTGTGCCAGTGCTGTTTATGGCAATGGAAGTGAACCAAGCTGCACCTGATGAGAATTCAGGGCTACCCACATAGACCCAACCTGTGCCATTGAACTTCATTACATCAGCTTTACCATTTTCAGCATCTCTGTAAACCACATAAGGTGTGTTACTTGCATCAATAGCGAGGTTGCCACCCCAGGCAGCACTATCTGAAAATCCTGCACTACCAACGTTAACCCAATTGGTTCCGTTAAATTTCATAACTGTTTCTTTCTGGTTATGGCCATAATCCATGTAAGCCACATAAGGTGCGCCTGTATTGTCGAGTGCAATAGATGTATAAACAGTATTACTATCAGAGAAACCTGCACTGCCGACCGGTACCCAGCTTGTGCCATTGAATTTCATTACTGTTGCTTTGCCATGATTGCCCCAATCGGTATAGGCCACATAGGGTGTGCCGGTGGCATCAATGGCTATTGTAGTACCCAGTGAAGGGCCTGCGGAGAAGCTGGGTGAGCCAATATTAACCCAACTGGAGCCATTGAATTTCATTACAGTTACGGGACCATCTACAGGACTCACAAATACCACATATGGTGTTCCGGAATGATCTATTGCAATAGAAGTAAATATAGCTGTATCGGCTGAGAAACCTGGCGTGCCAACATTTACCCAACTGGTACCATTATATTTCATCACAGTGGCTCTCAGATTATTTAATGAATCCCAGAAAACAATATAAGGAGTACCGGATGGGTCTATGGCAATTGATGTATAATCGGCTTGTGCCGCTGAAAATCCGGGGCTGCCAACCGAGGCCCAGGTTTGTGCATTTGTATGAGAACATGTGCCCATAATTAATAGCGCAAGAAACAGAAAAGAGCATCTCTTTAAAATAATTGTGTTAATCTTTTTCATACAAGTTGGTTGTTGAAATTATTTAAGTGCAAATACCGTGCCGGAATTTTTAAAAAACGGTATTTATTAATATAAAAAACGCCCCCAATCCGGAGGCGCTTAAATTAAATTTCTCAAAATAAAAATCAATTCAATCCCTTACCATGGCAAGCCTTGTATTTCTTGCCACTGCCGCAGGGGCAGAGGTCGTTGCGGCCTATCTTGGGGCCAGATACTACCGGGGCGCGTTTTACGGGTGGTGCCGGGGTTTCGCCGGGCTCTGTATAGTAGTCTTCTTCGTTGGCGGCATAATCCTGACCACGTGCATCTACCTGTGCTTTGTTGATGCGCATCTTGCTCATATCGGTAGGTGGTTCGGGCCTGCGGGCTGCCTGCGGCGGGGCATCGTTGATGGGTATGCCTGAACGTAACAGGAAGGAGATAATGTTGCGGTTGGTCTCGAGCATCATTGCCTTAAACAATTTGAAGGCTTCGAACTTATAGATCAGCAGCGGGTCTTTCTGCTCGTAGGAAGCCATACGAACCGAGGTGCGGAGGTCGTCCATTGCGCGCAGGTGGTTTTTCCAGGCGTCATCTATCATAGCCAGAGTAATGTTCTTTTCCAGCGTCTGCACTACAGGCAGGGCTTGCTGTTCCAGAGCATCCCTGAGGTCTACATATATCTGCATACCCCTTATGCCATCGGTAAACGGAATAACAATATTTTCGATCTTGTCGCCATTATCCTTAAATATCTGTTCCAGGTTAGGGCTGATGTGCTCGCGCAATGCCATCATTTTGCGGCTATAAAAATCTTTAACCTGGTGATAAATTATATTGCCTATAGTTACAGCGTCGGCTTTGGCCAGTTCGTCGGGTGTCATATCCGGCTCTACTATCAGGTGCCTGATCACTTCCAGCTTAAAGGCTTCGAGGTTCTTGGTCTGTACATATTCTTCGGAGAGTCCAACAGCTACTTCAAATATAGCATTATCCAGGTCGATGGCCAGGCGGTCGCCAAACAGGGCATGGCGGCGTCGTTTGTAGATTACATCGCGCTGGGCATTCATCACATCATCATACTCCAGCAGGTTTTTACGCATACCGAAGTTGTTCTCCTCCACTTTGCGCTGTGCGCGCTCTATGGATTTGGAGATCATGCTGTGTTGCAGTACCTCGCCATCTTTATGGCCCATTTTGTCCATGAGCGAGGCAATACGTTCGGAACCGAACAGGCGCATCAGGTCATCTTCCAATGAAACAAAGAACTGAGAGCTTCCGGGATCGCCCTGGCGGCCGGCACGGCCACGCAACTGACGGTCGACACGGCGGCTTTCGTGGCGCTCTGTACCTACAATGGCAAGGCCTCCGGCTTCTTTTACACCCGGGCCTAATTTAATATCCGTTCCACGGCCAGCCATGTTGGTGGCAATGGTAATAGCGCCAGCAAGGCCGGCCTCCTGTACTATCTGCGCCTCACGTGCGTGCTGCTTGGCGTTGAGTACATTGTGCGGTATTTTTTTCTGCTGCAGCATACGGCTCAGCAACTCTGATACTTCAACTGATGTAGTACCTACCAGCACAGGGCGGCCAATGGCGCGCATAGCTTCAATTTCATCAATGGCAGCCTTATATTTTTCGCGCTTGGTTTTGTATACAAGGTCCTGCTGGTCTTTACGGGTTACGGGCAGATTGGTAGGTATGGAAACCACATCCAGTTTATAGATGGTCCAGAACTCACCAGCTTCTGTTTCGGCAGTACCGGTCATACCACAGAGCTTGTGGAACATGCGGAAGTAGTTCTGCAATGTTACCGTAGCAAAGGTTTGTGTAGCGGCTTCAACCTGTACGTTTTCCTTGGCTTCGATAGCCTGGTGCAAGCCATCGCTGTAGCGTCGGCCATCGAGGATACGGCCTGTCTGCTCATCTACAATTTTCACCTTACCTTCCATCACCACATATTCGATGTCTTTATCGAAAAGGGTATAAGCTTTCAGTAATTGCTGCACAGAATGGATACGATCGGCCTTGATAGCATAATCCTGAACCAGTGCATCTTTTTTCTGAATTTTTTCTTCAGGAGTCTGGCTTGTTTTTTCTATTTCAGCAATTTCGGAGCCAATATCGGGGAGTATAAAAAAGTTAGGGTCTTCGCCAGCTCCTGTGATCAATGCAATACCTTTTTCGGTAAGGTCTACACTGTTGTTTTTTTCATCAATGGCGAAGTAAAGTTCGGCATCTACTTTAGGCATATTGCGTTGCTGCTCACCTATATAGTAGTTCTCGGACTTCTGCATGATCTGTTTGTTGCCTTCCTCGCTCAGGAATTTGATAAGGGCGCTGTTTTTAGGCAGGCCGCGGTAAGCGCGATATAAATGAAGACCACCGTTGTCTTTATCAATTTTGCCTTCAGCTATCATTTTTTTAGCTTCAGTGAGGCTTTGGTTAGTTATTCTTCTCTGGGCCTCCAGCAACTTTTCAATGCGTGGCTTTAGAATATGGAACTGCTGCTCATCGCCCTTTGGGATAGGGCCTGAAATGATGAGTGGCGTACGGGCATCATCAATCAATACACTATCTACCTCATCCACCATTGCGAAGTGGTGCTTGCGCTGCACCATTTCTTCGGGGTGGTGCACCATGTTATCTCGCAGGTAATCGAAACCGAATTCATTGTTGGTACCGTATGTGATATCAGCCAGGTAGGCGTTGCGGCGATCGGGTGAGTTGGGTTCGTGCTTATCAATACAATCGGTGGTCAGTCCCAGCCATTCAAACAGGGGGCCGTTCCACTCCTGGTCGCGCCGGGCCAGGTAGTCATTTACAGTAACAATGTGTACACCTTCGCCAGCCAGCGCATTGAGATATGCGGGCAGGGTAGACACCAGTGTTTTACCCTCACCGGTAGCCATTTCCGCTATCTTACCTTCGTGCAAAACAATGCCACCTATAAGCTGCACATCATAATGCAGCATGTTCCAGGTAACTTTGATACCGGCAGCATCCCATGTGTTGTTGTAGACAGATTTGTCGCCTTCGATACGGATATGCGCCTTTGTGGCAGCCAGGTCGCGGTCCAGGTCGGTAGCAGTGGCACTGATTTCGGTATTGTCTTTAAAGCGGTGTGCGGTTTCCTTTACAACTGCAAAAGCTTCAGGAAGAATTTCCCGGAGGATTTCCTCAATCTGCTCATCACGTTTTTTTACGAGCTTGTCTACATCGTTGTAAATGCCTTCACGAGCCTGAATATCGTCGGCATTACCCGATTCGGCTTCGGCTTTTTTATCAGCTATCTGGCTGTCTATATCCGTAAGGTGAGCATTTATCCTTGCCCTGAACTCCTGGGTTTTATTCCTGAGCTGGTCGTTGGAAAGTGATTGATACTGATCGTAAAAACGATTGATATCTGTTACGAGCGGTTGTATTTTTTTTACGTCTTTGTCAGACTTACTACCGCCAAATATTTTAGAAAGAAAACCTATCATTTTATAAGTTGAAAATTTAAAAATAAAATTATACAGACTTATGGTCTGCAATTAAACTCATACGATAACCCAACTCTATCAAAACCTGTGCAGAAGTTAAAAAACTGCCAGGTTGTCAAAAGGTGTGCGAAGTTACGGGAAAGGGGGGATTTAAGCAAGAATAAACGCTGGATGTATTTTATTATAAAATATTTTTATAAATTTGCATTTTTTAGTCTAATAATTTAAGCTTTATGGGGATTGTAATATCTATTTTGTTGCTATCTGGTTTGATGTTATGATTAACAAACAGCAATGTGATAAGCAAATAGCTGCATACATATGGTATTACCAGCTGGACCATCAAAACAGAACAGTTGCAGCACGTGAGTGCAGCGATGAGCAATTAATAACTGAAGGCTGGTTTGATAAGGCATTTCTGTTTAAAGCTTACAAAAAACGCCACAATAGTCCAGTTGCGGTGTATATTTGGTTTAACGTAACAACGGGAAGCTATATAAGTGTTGCAGAAGATGAATTTAGGGATAAGCAAAAGCAGATCAACGGATACGCAAAAAAACATTTTCAGTATTACGCATTTACCCGGTTGCAGTCAAGCAGTAACAGTTATCAGGTGCCTTCATGATTGCAGATAGGCAACTATACCAGAAACCAGGAATGCTGATTTTTATGTGAATAACTGGTTTCGGCATAAAACTTAGCAGTATTATGACCTGTTAGGAAAAAGAGTATAAATGGTTAAAACCCTTGCTGAATAATGGTTTCAGAGCTGATATGCATTTAAATTAGCCGGAATAGAAAAAAATATTGGTGTAATAATTTGCAAGGCAACGAAATTTTTATGTATTTTGGGTGCAATTTTGAAAACGAGACTAAACATGAAAAGAACCATCATTGTAGTTACAACAGTATTTGCAGCGTTATTATTTGGAAACAAGAGCTTCGCGCAGGATGATCTGGTGCGGGTTTTTCGCTGGTTTATACCTGAAGACCAGCAATATTGTACAGTTGTGGACGGAGAGTATCAGGACGGACAGTTAATTAACTGGGGCTGGAGCGATAAAACCTGTATTTTCTGGGCATACCGTACTCCGGGGCCAGGCCGTGTAGCTGTGAATGGATGGAATAATCCGGTAAGCCGCGCCCACATAAGTGTTGCCGAAGATGAATTTACTGATGACCAGATGCTTAAAAACGGTTATACCGGCAAGCACCTTCAGTATTATGCATTAACCCGCCGCGGCGCAAATACGGTTTGTGTTTACAGGTGGCTGCTCAGCAAGCGTCATTCCTGGATAACAATCTGTGATGATATTGATACTGATATTTACCTTAAGAAAGGGTATCATCATAAAACATACCAGTATTATGGTGTTTACAGAAATGTTGATGCGGCTATTTATGATCAATTATAATTTCAGCAACATGTTTTAAAAACTTAAACCACCCCGGAACCTCCGGGGTATTTTTTTAACCGAAAGATTGCCTGGTTTGATTGGTTTTGTGCAGCAAGGAAGTGAATTTAGCAAGTTTCGTTAATTACTTTGATTTGTATTTAAAATGTACCAATAGTTATGAAGAATTACAGTAAAATAGGTCTTTTCCTGGCGGTTGTTATGCTGCTATCCTGGGCTCCTGCCGGGCATAAAAAACAGTTTACAATGGCAGAGGCCACCAATGGACTGACCGGTGCGCTGGCCACAAAGGGAGTTAAAAATGCCTCATGGCAACCGGGCACTGATAACTTTTGGCAAACTGACAAAAAGAACAATGAGGATGTATGGGTAGTGACAGATTGCGCCAATGGCTGCAGGCAGACCATTGTGCCTGCAATAGCCCAGAATGGCAAAAAAGGCGGAACATTGATAACACCAGCACTTAAATGGCTGGATAAAAATAATGCCTGGTATATGAATGGTAAGGATGTGATGGTAGCAACACTTCCGGGTGCAAATACTATCTGGAGTACAGCTAAACTGACCACTATACCAGATGGTGCGGAGCGGACTACCATTGATAAAAGCAGGAGAATAGCCTATACCATTGAAAATAATCTGTGGTTGTGGGACAAGGAACTGGGCAATGTGCAGGTATCGAAAGAAGCCAATAAAGATGTGGTATGCGGGCAGTCGGTGCACAGGGATGAATTCGGGATAGATGGGGGTATTTTCTTTTCACCAAAGGGGAGATACCTGGCCTACTACCGTATGGATCAATCTATGGTGAAGGACTACCCGGTTATTAACTGGGCGGCAACACCAGCAACTGTTGAGAATGTAAAGTATCCAATGGCAGGCGGAACCTCTCATGAAGTGACATTGTGTGTATATGACCCATCGACAGGGAATACAGTAAACCTGAAAACTGATGATGGCGAAAAAGACCATTACCTGACATCGGTAACCTGGAGCCCTGATGAGCAATATATTTATGTAGCTCTGCTGAACCGAGATCAAAACCACCTGTGGCTGAACAGATATAGTGCCGCAACTGGTGAAAAGGTAAAGACCCTGTTTGAGGAAACAAACCCGAAATATGTGCACCCTATGCATTCGCTTACTTTTCTGCCATGGCAGCAGGATGAATTTATATGGTGGAGTGAGCGGGACGGATTTGACCACCTTTACCTGTATAATACCAATGGCACTATGCTGCGGCAGGTAACCAGCGGACAATGGCTTGTAAATGAAATTCCGGGTATGGATATTGCAAGCCATAAACTGATCATCACCGGAACGAAGGAAACACCGACTGAGAAACATATTTATACCGTAAGTGTAGACAACGGACAGATGGACAGGGTAGATCAGGACCCGGGGATGCATAATGCTTTGTGCAGCCAGGATGGCAAATTTGTTTTGGACGTGTATAATGGCCCTTCTAACCCAAAAACATCGTGCATCAGGGCTACAGGTAATTCCTCCTTTAGTGCACTTGTATTGGCAAAGTCGGAAGACCCACTGGCCGATTATGACCGTCCGCAGATAAAGAATGTAAACATTAAGGCTGCTGATGGTAAGACCACACTCTTTGGTAAGCTCATATTACCTACCAATTTTGATGCCAGGTATAAGTACCCTGTAATTGTATACTTGTATAACGGACCTGGTGTGCAGCTAATTCATAATTCGTTCCCGGAAAGTGGCAACCTGTGGTATGAGCTGATGGCACAACGCGGCTATGTGGTGTTTACCATGGATGGCAGGGGCAGCTCGAACCGCGGGCTTGATTTTGAACAGGCTACCTTCAGGAAGCTGGGGGATGTGGAGATGGAAGACCAGATGAAGGGTGTGGAGTATCTGAAATCACTACCCTTTGTGGATGCAAGCAGAATGGGTGTACATGGCTGGAGCTATGGTGGATTTATGACTACCTCGCTGATGCTGAAACACCCTGGTGTGTTTAAATGCGCAGTAGCAGGCGGCCCGGTGATGGACTGGAAGATGTATGAGGTAATGTATACAGAGCGCTATATGGACCGCCCTCAGGATAACCCGGATGGCTATGAAAACGCCAACCTGCTGAATAAGGTAAAAAACCTGCAAGGCAAGTTATTGCTGATACACGGCACTCAAGACGCAACAGTAGTATGGCAGCACAGCGTAGATTTTGTGAAAAAATGCGTGGATGAAGGTGTGCAGATAGATTACTTTGTGTATCCCGGCTATGAACACAATGTAAGAGGCAAAGACAGGGTGCACCTGATGCAGAAGATAACGGATTACTTTGATGAGTACCTGAAGCCGGTAGCTATGAGGCAGAAGCCGTAGAAACCCGAAAACCCTGTCCCTAAAGGGGACTACAATTTAGCTTTCAGTTGTTTATTTCAACTTTAGTTAGAAATTTGGCACGGGGTTTTTCCTGTCGTCGAAAAATACTGTTATTATTTCGCCGGGTAAAGGATTTTCTTGAGGCTGTCTATTTTCATATCGAGGCTGATGCCGTCGGCGGGGATTCTTTTTTCCTGGTTATCATTGTCCTTTTTTGTGAGGACCAATGTGGCATTTTTGATGCTGTTGTCGGGACCAAGAACATGGAGCACCATTAATCCGGTGCGGATAGCCGCCGCTTGCTTTTTATCGGCATCAGCAGTATAAAACGATGGTGAGCCTACTATGAGTTTGAATTCGGTTGGATCCTCCAGTTGCAATGTATGTATTGACTGGGTTCCGGGTATAATGTGGGACGTACTGTCCTCGAATTGAGCAACCTGGTTCATGTCAATCCGTTTTGCTTCCTTTTCGGCGCAGGAAGTATATAAAAGAACAGAAAGTGCGGCAACTGATAAAACCAGGTTTTTCATAAAAAATATTGTTTATCAAATGTAATTACAATCGGCAATTATTTTATCCCCAATACATCCTTCATGGTAAAAATACCTTTTTTGCCTATAATATATTCGGCAGCCAATACTGCGCCAAGGGCAAAGCCATCGCGGTTGTGGGCGGTATGTATAATATCAATGGTATCGATAGCTGAGTTGTAAGAAATTTTGTGGGTGCCGGGTACATTTTCGATTCTGTGTGCAATTATTGGTAGGGTAGCACTATCTTCAGCAGTATTGAGGCTCCAGCCTTTAAGGCGCTCTATGGCGGGTAGAATTTGCTCTGCAAGAGTAATAGCTGTGCCGCTGGGTGCATCTTTTTTCTGGGTATGGTGTGTTTCTTCTATGCTTACTGAGTATTCGGGCTGGCTGTTCATAAGTGATGCCAGAAGTTTATTGACCTCGAAGAAAATGTTTACACCCACACTGAAATTGGAAGCATGCAGGAAGGCCACTTTATGAGTCTGAGTTGATATGTAGGCATCCTCCAGCGA